>Ga0207655_1000216_pt1 | contig 99551 bp, 85 predicted proteins | sample KBSM44metaG_FD_184398 | JGI IMG/M metagenome (GOLD analysis project Ga0207655, IMG submission 184398) | Miscanthus rhizosphere microbial communities from Kellogg Biological Station, Michigan, USA - KBS M4-4 metaG (SPAdes) (version 2) | ecosystem: Host-associated > Plants > Roots > Rhizosphere >... | reverse complement strand
GAGTTTCTTCGCCACCCTGTACCCGGCCTGGCGTGCGGCCCGCACCCAGCCTGCAGAGGCGCTACGTTATGAGTGAGTCGCGCATGAGTGATAAAGCCGTTCTGAGTTGCCGCAACCTGGGCAAGTCTTACGACGAAGGCCCGGAATCGGTGAAGGTGCTGTCCGGGCTCAACCTTGAGCTGCATGCCGGTGAGCGAGTGGCCATTGTCGGTAGCTCCGGCTCGGGCAAGAGTACCTTGCTCAACCTGCTGGGCGGCCTTGATCGGCCAACCCAGGGCAGCGTCTGGCTGGCCGGCGAAGAGCTGTCGGCCCTGGGCGAACGTGCCCGTGGCCTGCTGCGCAACCGTGAGCTGGGCTTTGTTTATCAGTTCCACCACCTGTTGCCGGAATTCACCGCCATCGAGAACGTGTGCATGCCGCTGCTGATCGGCCGCACGCCCATCCCCGAGGCCCGGGAGCGTGCCGAAGCGCTGCTCAAGCGCGTGGGCCTGGGTCACCGCTTGAGCCACAAGCCGGCCGAGCTGTCCGGCGGTGAGCGCCAGCGTGTGGCGATTGCCCGGGCACTGGTCAACCGCCCCGGCCTGGTGATGCTCGACGAGCCTACCGGCAACCTCGACCACCATACTGCCCAGGGCATCCAGGAGCTTATGCAGGAGCTGTCCAGCTCGTCGCGCACGGCGTTCCTGGTGGTGACCCACGACCTCAACCTGGCGCGGCAGATGGACCGTGTATTGAAGCTCGACGACGGCCACCTGGTGGCGATCTGATCGACTGCTCGGGGTGGCAGGTGCCGCCCTGTTTTCCTGTTTTCATTGGGTGATTTCGTACATGTTCAGACCCTTGCCCATCTTCATCGGCGCGCGCTACACCCGAGCCAAGCGCCGCAACCACTTCATCTCGTTCATCTCGATGACCTCGATGATCGGCCTGTCGCTGGGCGTGCTGGCGATGATCGTGGTGCTGTCGGTGATGAACGGCTTCCAGCGCGAAATGAGCTCGCGCATTCTCGGCCTGGTACCGCATGCCGCCATCCTCGGCGTGCAGCCGCTGGACGACTGGCACAAGGTGGCCGACGCAGCCCTGCAGAACCCGGCGGTGGTGGCGGCTGCGCCGATTACCGAAATGGAGGGCATGCTCTCGTACAAGGGTGCGATGCAGCCGATCCAGGTGGGCGGTATCGACCCGGCCGAGGAGGGCAAGGTCTCGATCGTTGGCCAGCACATTGTCCAGGGCCGCCTGCAGGACCTGCAGCCGGGTGAGTTCGGTGTGGTCATCGGTGAATTGACCGCGCGGCGCTTCCGCCTGAACACCGGCGACAAACTGACCCTGATCGTGCCGGAAATCAGCAAGGAACCGGGTGGTATCACCCCGCGCATGCAGCGCCTGACGGTGGTCGGTATCTTCAAGGTCGGTGCCGAGCTGGACGGTTCGCAAGCCTACATCCACGTGGCCGACGCCGGCGAGATGCAACGCTGGGCACCGGGCCAGGTGCAGGGCGTGCGCCTGAAACTGCATGACCTGTATGCCGCGCCGCAGGTGTCCAAGGCGATTGCAGCCGGGCTGGGTGACGCCTACCGCGCCGATGACTGGTCGCATACCCAGGGCAGCCTGTTCAGCGCCATGAAGATGGAAAAGACCATGATCGGGTTGCTGCTGATGATGATCATCGCCGTGGCGGCCTTCAATATCATTGCCACCCTGGTGATGGTGGTGAACGACAAGGGGCCGGACATTGCCATTCTGCGTACCTTGGGCGCCACGCCCGCGCAGATCATGGGCACGTTCATGGTCCAGGGCAGCCTGATTGGTGTAGTCGGGACGTTGATCGGCGGCGTGCTGGGCGTGATTGCAGCGTTCAATGTCAGCCAGATCGTGGGTTGGCTGGAGCGGGTGAGCGGGCAGCACATCTTTACGTCGGACGTGTACTTCGTCAGCAGCTTGCCGTCGCAATTGCAGTGGGGCGATGTGGTGATGATCTGCACGGCCGGGTTGGTGATGAGCTTCCTGGCGACCATTTACCCGGCTTATCGGGCGTCGCAGGTACAGCCGGCGATTGGCCTGGCGGTTTGATGTAGGTTCGAGGGCCTCATCGCCGGCAAGCCAGCTCCCACAGGTACCGGGCAGGCTCTCGGCTTGATGCGTACCTGTGGGGAGCGGCTTGCAGGCAATGGGCAGCACAGCAGCCCCAGCTCCTACAGGTACCGCGCAGGCTCTCGGCTTGATGCGTACCTGTGGGGGGCAGCTTGCAGGCAATGGGCAGCACAGCAGCCTCAGCTCCTACAGGTACCGCGCAGGCTCTCGGCTTGATGCGTACCTGTGGGGGGCAGCTTGCAGGCAATGGGCAGCACAGCAGCCCCAGCTCCCACAGGTGCCGCGCAGGCTTTCGGCTTGATGCAGTCCTGTGGGAGCTGGCTTGCCGGCGATGGGCAGCACAGCAGCCCCAGCTCACACAGGTACCACGCAGGCTTTCGGCTTGATGCAGTCCTGTGGGAGCTGGCTTGCAGACAATGGGCAGCACAGCAGCCCCAGCTCCCACAGGTACCGCGCAGGCTTTTGGCTTGATGCAGTCCTGTGGGAGCTGGCTTGCAGGCAATGGGCAGCACAGCAGCCCCAGTTCACACAGGTACCACGCAGGCTTTCGGCTTGATGCAGTCCTGTGGGAGCTGGCTTGCCGGCGATGGGCTGCGAAGCAGCCCCAATTTCACCGATCTTGAGTGAACTCGATCACAAACCGTGTCCACCCATCTTCACATTCCGCCCGAATGCCCCCGCCATGGGCCTGCACGATCGACCGGGTAATCGCCAAGCCCAACCCAGCATGCTCGCTAGTGCCTTCGCGTCGCGCCGGGTCCACACGGTAAAAGCGGTCGAACAACCGCGGCAAAGCAGCTGGCTCGATGGCCGGCCCGGTATTGGCCACGCTGATTCTCGGCCCTGGCGCCAGCGTCACCCTTACCTGCCCACCCGCCGCGGTAAAGCGCATGGCATTATCCAGCAGGTTGGACAGCGCCCGACGCAGCATATGCCGGTCACCGTGCAACACAGCCTCCCCCTCGCGCAGCATCTGCACATTATTGTCTTCGGCCAGCGGCGCGTAGTACTCCAGCAGCGCATCCACCTCGTCATGCAACGCCAAAGGCGCTTGCCCTGGCACCAGCAGGCCGTGATCGGCCTTGGCCAGGAACAACATGTCGTTGATCATCTGCGCCATCCACTGCAGTTCTTCCAGGTTGCCATGCAGCGCTTCGCGATACTCCTCGAGGCTGCGCGGCCGGGTGAGGGTAACCTGGGTATGGGTCAGCAGGTTGGACAGCGGCGTGCGCAGCTCATGGGCAATGTCGGCAGAAAATGCCGACAGGCGTTGGAAGGCATCGTCCAGGCGCTGCAGCATGGCGTTCATGCTGGTGGCCAGTTCGGCCAGCTCTTCGGGCATTTGCGCCACCGGCAGGCGTGTGGTGAGCGAGCGTGCCGACACACTGGCGGCCACCTGGCCCATCTGCCGTAACGGGCGCAGGCCGCTGCGGACCGCCCAGGCGCCGAGCAGCGCGGTGGCCAGCGCTGAAAGGCCGACAGTCAGCCAGATCAGGCGTTGCATGCCCTGCAGGAAATGCTGGTGGTGGGTGATGTCGAGGTAGAGGGCCAGTTGTGGCGACTGCACGGCGCCCGGCGCCAGGTGCACAGCCAGGCTGCGGTAATCGGTGCCTTGTGCATGCAGGGTGGCCAGCCCGGAGGGCAGCGGTGCCTGCGGTAGCCCGGTGCGGCTTTCGAACCAGGTGGTGCCGTCGCTGCCGCTGATGCGCAAGGCCAGGTCGGCCTGGTGGCTCAGCTCATCGCGCAGGGCGGGCAGGCGTGCCTGCAGCTGGGTTGGGGTGGCGATGCCAGCCAGTTGCGTACGGAACACTGACAGGCGCGAGTCCAGCAGTTGCTGGTCGAGTTCGATGAAGTGCTGCTCGCTGGCCCGGCTGAACAACAGGCCGGCGCCCAGCGAAACGGCGGCGGTGCACGCGGCGAACAACAGGGCCAGACGGCTGCCGAGGGAAACCCTGCGCATCATTCCGTGCGCTCTTCGAGCACATAGCCCATGCCACGTACGGTGTGGATCAGCTTGTTGGGGTGCGGGTCGTCGATTTTCAGGCGCAGGCGGCGGATCGCCACTTCGATCACGTTGGTGTCGCTGTCAAAATTCATGTCCCACACCTGCGAGGCGATCAGCGATTTTGGCAATACCTCGCCCTGGCGGCGCAGCAGCAGTTCGAGCAGGGCGAACTCCTTGGCGGTCAGGTCGATGCGCTGGCCGGCGCGCTCGGCGCGGCGGCGGATCAGGTCCAGGCGCAGGTCGGCCAGGTTCAGGGTGGTGTCCTGGCTGGGGCTGGTGCCACGGCGCAGCAGGCTGCGCACCCGGGCCAGCAGTTCGGAAAAGGCGAACGGCTTGACCAGATAGTCGTCGGCGCCCAGCTCCAGGCCATGCACGCGGTCCTCCACGGCGTCGCGGGCGGTGAGGAACAGTACTGGCGTATCCAGGCCGGCCTGGCGCACGGCCTGGAGGATCTGCCAGCCGTCACGGCCGGGCAGCATCACGTCGAGGATCAAAAGGTCGTGGTCGCCGGTCAGGGCCAGGAACTGGCCGGTTTCGCCATCGGTGGCCAGCTCGGTGGCGAAGCCGGCCTCGCTCAAGCCCTGGCTCAGGTATTGGCCGGTGCGGGCCTGGTCTTCGACGATCAGCAGTTTCATTCGGTGGCTTGCCTCCAGCAGGGGCCAGGTGATGCTGAAATGATACGTGACGAAGCGCAGGCACGCCCAAGCTGACAAAGTTGTAATCTTCCTGTCAGGTAGCTGCCAGTCGCCCGTGACTAAGGTGGCCTCATCCTGTTGTACATTTCTGGAGTCATCATGAAACGCCTGTTCATCGCCGCCGCCCTGGCCCTGGCCAGCCTGCCGACCTTTGCCGGCGAGGCGCAAACTTTCGCCTTTGGCGAGCCGGCCCCGGCGAACAAAGCCACCCGTACGGTCAACGTGGTGCTCAAGGACATCGCCTTCGAGCCCAAAAACCTGCAGGTAAAAGCCGGCGAGACGGTGCGCTTCGTGCTGGTCAACGAAGGTAAGCTGCCGCATGAATTCAACCTGGGTGACAAGGCCATGCATGCCGAGCACCAGAAGGAAATGGTCGCCATGCAAGGCAAGATGTTCACCGAGGCCATGAACCACGAAGGCATGGAGCACGGCCAGATGATGGATCACGGCGGCGGCCATGGCCACGGTGGTGGCAACACCGTGCTGGTCATGCCCGGCCAGCGCGCCGAGCTGACCTGGACCTTCCGCAAGTCGGCGCCTATCGAGTTCGCCTGCAACGTGCCGGGGCATTATCAGGCTGGTATGGTCGGGGCGTTGACCATCGAGTGACTTGCGCTCCAAGGCAGGGTGCAAAACCGGTAGACTAGGGGCAATTTCGAACCTCTAGGTCAGTTTCCATGCATCCTGCTGCCGAACACTCGCCGCTGGGCAAGTCCAGCGAATACATCGCCACCTACTCCCCGGAGCAGCTGTTCCCGATCCCGCGTACTGCCAAGTGGGCCGAGCTGGGCGTCACCGCGCAGACCTTGCCCTGGGAGGGCGTGGATTACTGGAACTGCTTTGAGCTGAGCTGGCTGCTGCCGTCGGGCAAACCGGTGGTGGCGATCGGCGAGTTCGCCATCCCGGCCGACTCGCCGAACATCATCGAGTCCAAGTCGTTCAAGCTGTACCTCAACTCGCTGAACCAGACGGTGTTTGCCTCGCTGGGCGAATTGCAGGCCTGCCTGGAGAAAGACCTGTCTGCCGCGGCCGGCAAGCCGGTGGGCGTGAAGGTACGTACCTTGGCTGAAGTCGAGGCCCAAGGCGTGGAGGCCTTGCCGGGGCTGTGCATCGATGCGCTGGACGTTGCCATCAGCAACTACGAGCAGCCGCAGCCAGAGCTGCTGCGCTGCAACCCGGAGCACGTGGTGCAAGAAACTTTGCACAGCCACCTGCTGAAGTCCAACTGCCCGGTAACCGGCCAGCCGGACTGGGGCAGTGTGGTGGTCGAGTACAAGGGCAGGGCGCTGGACCACGCCAGCCTGCTGACCTACCTGATCAGCTTCCGCCAGCATGCCGACTTCCATGAGCAGTGCGTCGAGCGCATTTACCTGGACTTGAAAAACCTGCTGCAGCCGGAGCACCTGACGGTGTATGCGCGGTATGTGCGCCGGGGTGGGCTGGATATCAACCCATACCGTAGCACTGGGGCGATCAGCCCGGATAACAAGCGGCTGGTTCGGCAGTAAGGCTCAAGTACGTTGAGGGCGCTCTGCGCCCCTTTCGCGACACAAGGCTGCTCCCACAGGTTCAGCGCATGATCAGGGTTTTGCGCTGAACCTGTGGGAGCAGCCTTGTGCTGCGAATGGGCTGCCGAGCAGCCCCAGCTGTTTCAGATCCCCATGCTGTGCAGCGAGTTGGCAATGCTGCGCAGGGTGGCGGTGAGGTCGGGATGATCGGCCTCGAAGCGTTCGATGGCCAGGTTCACGCCATCCACCAGGTTGTTGTCTGGCGTGGCTTCTTCAAGTTTCAGTTGCGCCTCGATCTGGCGAGCTTCTTCGTGCAGCGCGGCCAGTTCGTCTTCCGAAAGCGGTACGTTGCGGTCCAGTTGCTCGCGCAAGCTGTTCAGGCGCTCTTGCAATTCGCGGGCAGGCATTGGTAGTTCTCCATCAAGGGCTTGGCAAACCATGGACCTCAGCGAAGCGGCAAAGGTTCTGGCCTGTCTTCAGCGTAATCCACCTACCGCCGCTTTGCATGATCCGCGTCAAAGGTGCTGTATCAAGGTTTTTCACCTTTGCGCCGGCGCTGGGCGATGTCCTGCAGGCAGGTGTCCAGCGCTTCCAGGTGGTCGATTACCGAGTGCACGCCCAGGCCGAACAGTTCCAGCGTTGCCTTGCCACGGGCCACGTCCTGTTGCTGCGCGGTCATGGCTTGCCATTGCCGCGAGCTGCGGTCGCAGAACGGGCTGCAGGCGGCCAGGCCCACCGTCCACAAGCCCGCGTTAAGCCCGGACTGCAGCAGGCGCGGGTCGCCGCTGACCAGTACACAGCCATCCAGGCGTTCACTGTCCAGGGTCATCAGTGCCTGCCAACAGGCGTTGGGCGCCGGCCAGCGTACGCCGTTTACCGAATGCCCCGGCAGCCAGTCGGGCAGTACGTGGGCCAGGCGCTTGCTTTGGGTGGCGCTGAGGTCATCCAGCCAGATGCACGGCACCTGGTGCTGGCGCAGGCTGGCGAGGGTAGCCAGGGCGCCGGGTGCGGGCGAGGGGGCGCCACCATTGGCGGCCTGTACCAGGCAGCCGCGCAAGCCGAACAGCACAGCAGTGAAGGCGGGTGCAGCGTCCATGGCAACTTCCCCCAAATAGTCCGCAGGCTATTCGGTGATTGTTACAGCCCTGTGACATCGGTGCCCCTGCAACAGTTGTTCACAAAATATTGAGCAAACATGTGTAAAGCTGTTTATCAGGCCGCAAGCCTCTATACTGCCGCCTTACCAGCAGCGCGACCCGTTGCGTTTGCGGCCGAGAAATTCGATGGAGAGACATCTATGCGTAGGATCGGTGCCAGTGTGATCGAACGAGTCACCCAGGCCTGTGTCTGCGCCAGCATGCTGCTGGCGCCCGTGGCAGCCACCCAGGCAGCCACCGAGGAAGATCCCTGGGAAGCGGTCAACAGGCCGATCTTCCGCTTCAACGATACCCTCGACACCTATGCCCTCAAGCCGTTGGCCAAGGGCTACCAGGCGGTCACTCCGCAGTTCCTTGAAGATGGCATCCACAACATCTTCCGCAACCTGGGTGACGTGACCAACCTGGCCAACAACGTGCTGCAGCTCAAGCCCCATGCGGCGGGGGTGGATACTGCGCGGCTGATCGTCAACACCACCTTCGGCCTGGGCGGTTTCTTCGACGTGGGCACCAAGATGGGCCTGCAGCGCAATGACGAAGACTTTGGCCAGACCCTGGGCTACTGGGGTGTGCCGAGCGGCCCGTACGTGGTCATCCCGCTGCTGGGGCCAAGCACGGTGCGTGACGGCGTGGCCAAGTACCCGGACAGCTACACCAAGCCTTACCGCTACATCGACCATGTGCCGACGCGCAATTCGATCTTTGCCCTGGACGTGATCGACACGCGTGCCGACCTGCTCTCTGCCGAGAAGCTGATACAGGGTGACAAGTACATCTTCATTCGTAACGCCTACCTGCAGAACCGCGAGTTCAAGGTCAAGGATGGCGAAGTCGAAGACGACTTCTGATCTGTGAACAGGGGCCGCAATAGGCCCCTTTTCAATGCATGGCCAGCACGCGCAGCCCGAACTTCTGCTGCCCACCCGGCTGGTCGGCAATCCAGACCACTTCGGTGCTGGCATGCAGCCCTTTGAGCGCCGGGTGGTCGGAATCGATCCGCACCTCGATATGATCCCCCACCTGGAAGCGTTGCGGCGCCTGCACTTGCATGCCGCTGCTGGACAGGTCCAGGCACACGGCTGCGATCACCTGGCCCTCATGCAGCAGGCTGACCGCGGTATCGATGCGCATGCGGATGAAATCGCGTTTTTCGCTGTGGCTGGAGGGCGTGTGGGGCATGCTGCATCCTTCCCATCGGGGTGCGCTGGTCGACTTTCTTATAACTCCCAGTGATTTGCCCTGTAAAGAGCGGCGAGGTCGACCCTTGCATGCTTGAAACGCCTGCCGGATGGGAGTACCGTCTGCGCCTTACAAGGTACCTCTGAACAGTTGCCGGGCAGGTGTTCTTGTCCTACAACTCAAGTAGAGTGTGACCACAAAGAATTCCCGTAGCTGGCCGTCTGCTTTGCCGACACCGCTGCACCCACCCAAATCGGCGCCGTTCGCCCACATGCAGAAAACCAGTGCAACGCTGCTGATTATCGATGACGACGACGTGGTCCGTGCGAGCCTCGCCGCCTATCTTGAAGACAGTGGCTTCAGCGTCCTCCAGGCCGGTAATGGCCAGCAGGGGCTTCAGGTCTTCGAAGAACACCAGCCCGACCTCGTAATCTGCGATCTGCGCATGCCGCAGATGGGCGGCCTCGAACTGATCCGTCAGGTGAGCGAGCGTGCGCCGCAGTTGCCGGTGATCGTGGTGTCTGGTGCCGGTGTCATGAGTGATGCGGTGGAAGCCTTGCGCCTGGGCGCCGCCGACTACCTGATCAAGCCGCTGGAAGATCTGGCCGTCCTTGAGCATTCGGTGCGCCGTGCCCTTGACCGCTCGCGCCTGGTGCTGGAAAACCAACGCTACCGCGACAAGCTCGAAACGGCCAACCGCGAACTGGAAGCCAGCCTGCACCTGCTGCAGGAGGACCAGACCGCCGGTCGCCAGGTGCAGATGAACATGCTGCCGGAAAGCCCCTGGGTAGCTGGCGAGTTCGCCTTCGAGCACCAGATCATCCCGTCGTTGTACCTGTCGGGTGATTTTGTAGACTACTTCCGCGTGGACGAGCGGCGCATTGCCTTCTACCTCGCCGATGTCTCCGGGCATGGCGCGTCGTCGGCCTTTGTCACCGTGCTGTTGAAATTCATGACAACGCGGCTCATGTTTGAGCTAAAGCGCAGCAGGATGCGCGAGTTCAAGCCGTCCGAAGTGCTCAGCCACATCAACCGCGGCCTGATCAACAGCAAGCTTGGCAAGCACGTGACCATGGTTGGCGGAGTGATCGACGAAGAGTCTGGTCTGTTGACCTACGCCGTGGGTGGCCACTTGCCGCTGCCCGTGCTGCATACCCCCGGGCATACCCGTTACCTGGAAGGCCGTGGCTTGCCGGTGGGGCTGTTCGACGAGGCCACCTATCAGGACCTGGTCGTGGAGCTGCCGCCTCAGTTCAGCCTCAGCCTGATGTCCGATGGCATTCTGGACCTTTTGCCGGGTGACACGCTCAAAGATAAAGAGGCTGCCTTGCCGGAGATCGTCAAGGCAGCAGGTGGCAGCCTGGATGGGCTGCGTCAACGATTCGGATTAGCTACGCTTGGGGATATGCCGGATGATATCGCCCTATTGGTGTTGAGCAGGAACCTTCAATGAGTACCGGTAGAATCCAGTTCGCCGAGCAGAGTGGTACCTTCGTACTGAAGTTCGTCGGTGAAGTGCGCCTGACCCTGTGTTCGGCGCTGGATGCGACGATCGAGAAGATATTCACGGCGTTGAACTTCTCGGCGATTGTCATCGACCTGACCGAAACCGAGAGTATCGACAGCACCACCCTGGGCCTGCTGGCCAAGCTGTCGATCCTGTCGCGGCAGAAGGTAGGCCTGTTGCCGACCGTGGTCACCACCAACCCGGACATTTCCCGGTTGTTGCAGTCGATGGGTTTCGATCAGGTGTTCAACATCGTCGATCGCCCGATTCCGTGCCCCGAGTGCCTGACCGACCTTCCGTCGCAGGATCAGAACGAAGAGGTGGTGCGTTCCAAGGTACTGGAGGCGCACAAGATTCTCATGGGCCTGAACGACTCCAACCGCGAAGCCTTTCATGACCTGGTCAATGCGCTGGAGCGGACCTGATCGTTAACATGTGCCGGCCCTTTCGAGGGTAAACCCGCTCCCACAGGGATCTGCACAGGTCTGAAAGGCCCACGAGTGGGAGCGGGTTTACCCGCGAAGAGGCCAGCACAGGCTGAAGACTCGCCTCAGCCAACAAACTCGGTAGCCTCACCCCCACCCGCATCCAGCTGATACACCCGCATCGGCCGCCCCTGTTCATCAAAGAACACTTGCCCCAGCCCCGCACCGTTCCACAAGCGCTCCCCGGCCTTGCTGTGGCTGGGCGTACGCGGCACCACCTCCATCTCCCGGCGTTTGGTAAACCAGTTCAGTGGCGAGCGCGGTGCATACAGCCAGCGGTTGAGTCGGTCGAGTATATCCAGCAGGCGCCGGGGGAACTCGTTCTTGATCCCGCTGCTGGTCACCTGCCACAAATGCGGGCTGCGCTGGCGGTGGCGGATCAGCACTTCATAGACGAACGAGTAGTGCACATCCCCGGACAGCACCACGTAGTGCCCCGGCGTGCGCGAGTGGCGGAAGATGTTGAGGATGACCTGCGCCGCTCCCCGGTGGGCCATCCAGTTTTCGGCATCCACCAAAAGCGGGTAGCCCAGCCAGCTGAACACCTTTTGCACGGTCTCGATCAGCTTCACGCCAAAAATCGGCGCAGGCGAGACGATGACCGCTGACGGGTGGTCGAGCAGCGCCTGCTGCAACTCGCTAAGCGCTTCCCAGTCGAGCAGGCCGGACGGCTTGGCCAGGTTGCTTTCGCTGCGCCAGCGGCGGGTGCGGGTGTCCAGTACCAGCAAGGGAGGATTTGTCGGCAAGCTGAATTGCCAGCCCTGAAAGCGCAGCAGTTCGCCGATCAGTTCATCGCGGGACTCGCTGCACAACGCCTGGCATTGCCTGACCAGTGGCTTGCAGCTGTCCGGATCGTTGCCCCAGGCCTGACACAGCAGGTAGCCAAGCAGTGCGTTGCCAATGATCCGCCGCGAGAAGGGGTGGCCGTAGGCGGTTTCTTCCCACTGTGCCGAGAGGTTCCAGTCGTCGGTGATGTCGTGGTCGTCGAAGATCATCAGGCAGGGCAGGTGGGCCATCACCCGCGCCACCTGGCCAAGGTTCCCAGCAAACCCCTGGATAAGCGGCAGCTCTTGTCGATAACGGGCCTGGCGCTGGTCGGTCAGCCCGCTGGGCATCGCCATGTCCACCAACTGCCAAGGCACGGGTGACCACACCAGCAGGTACATGGCCATGACCTCGGCGAAGGTCACCAGGTGGTTGTCGGCGTTGCTGGACGAAAAGATCGGCTTGCGCTTGCCGCCAAAAAAACGCTCGCGCAAGGTGTCGTTGGTTTCCTGCGCCGGCAGCAGGTCGGCGCGGTGGTAGTAGCTGGCCGGGTGCTGGTACAGCGCCTGGCTGTCGGCAACCACGGCGCCATCCAGCTGCTCGTCGAACAGGCCCAGGCGCTCGATCAGGCTATGGATAGCACGCAGCATCGGGCCGGCGACATCGTCGGCGTATACCTGGTCGCCGGTCATCAGCAGTACGGCCGGGCGATCTTCAGGCTGCTCGCAGGCCTGCAGCAGGCGGTCAGCGCACAGCAAGCCATCGGCAGCGGGGTGGTGCGGCTTGCGGCAAGAACCGTGCAGCAAGTGGTCTAGACGGTCGCGCAGCACCAGGCTCGGGCGCTGGGTGCCGGGGTAGAGCAGGTGCGGCGCCCAGCCCGCGATGCCCTGGCCATTGATGAGCAGGTCGTAGTCGAGCTGCTGGTTGCAGGGCAGGGGGATGGCGAAGTGGATCTCCAGCAGGTGAATGAAAGCGTGCTGTCCGACCGGGACGACCTGGCAATCCACCTTGGCCTCGTTTGCCGGAAAGATGAATTCTGGTTGCAGCGGTTGGGTAGCGACCAGCCAGATGGCCAGGCGCTGGGGTTCCAGGCGGCGCAGTACCGGGCCGGTGAGTACGAGAGGCAAGGGGGTAGAGGAGGTCATCGACAGCTCGGGTGGCTTATCGGGCCTCTTCGCGGGTAAACCCGCTCCCACAGGTACAGTGCCAATTTAGGCCTGTGGGTATGCGTTTGGGAGCGGGTTTACCCGCGAAGAGGCCCTGGAATTCAATTCACAACTAAAGCTTGGCAAAACAAAACGGGCGGAAAATGCTGAACACTTCCCGCCCGTCAGGCAAATCCGATATGTGTCAGGCTTTTTCAGCCATCAACTTCTCCAGTTTCTCCTGGTCCCGCGCAAACTGGCGAATACCCTCGGCCAGCTTCTCGGTGCCCATGGCATCCTCGTTCATTGCCCAGCGGAACTGGCTTTCATTCAGCTGCTGCTTGGCCTCGCCGGCATTGCCCGGCTTGAGCACGCGCGGCAGTTCACCCTGGTCATCGCTCAATTGCTGCAACAGTTCAGGGCTGATGGTCAGGCGGTCACAGCCGGCCAGTTGTTCGATCTGGCCGATATTGCGGAAGCTGGCGCCCATGACCACCGTGTTGTAGCCATTGGCCTTGTAGTAGTTGTAAATGCGCGTCACCGATTGCACGCCAGGGTCCTCGGCGCCCACGTAATCCGTGCCGGTGCTCTTTTTGTACCAGTCGTAGATACGACCCACGAACGGCGAAATCAGGAACACCCCGGCATCGGCACAGGCCTGGGCCTGGGCGAAGGAGAACAGCAGGGTGAGGTTGGTCTGGATGCCTTCCTTCTCCAACTGCTCGGCAGCGCGGATCCCTTCCCATGTGGAGGCCAGCTTGATCAGCACGCGGTCTTTGGAGACCCCGGCTGCGTCATACAGCCCGATCAGCTGGCGGGCTTTGTTCAGCAGCGCCGGTTCATCGAACGACAGGCGAGCATCCACCTCAGTGGAGATACGCCCCGGAATCACCTTGAGGATGCCCGAACCCACGGCTACCGCGAACTTGTCGCACGCCAGGTCGACATCGCCCTTGGCATCGGCCTTCACCTGCTTGAGCAGGTCGGCGTAGCCCGGGATAGCGGCGGCCTTTAGCAGCAGGGACGGGTTGGTGGTGGCATCGACCGGCTTCAGCCGGGTGATGGCGTCCAGGTCCCCGGTGTCGGCGACCACGGTGGTGAACTGCTTCAGTTGTTCCAGCTTGGAAGTCATGGGCGTGCTCTGTCCTGTGCATTTACTCGACATTACCCGAGCCCCGACAGCCGCTCAAGGGCCTGTAGAAGCGGGCTTGCCCACGAAGGGCCGTACGTAAGGTGAAGATTCGAGTGCCCGGCCGCCTTGAGGTTCCACAGACTGCAATTCTCAAGCTCGCACGATCGTCTGTAGGAGCGGCCTTGTGTCGCGATAGGGCTGCAAAGCAGCCCCAGGGTTTCAGCGCAAATGCATATAGTGCCAGGGCTGCCTTGCAGCCCTGTCGCGGCACAAGGCCGCTCCTACAACGGCCCTGTCGCGTGCACTATCACCGCCCTTGCAGCAACTCTACCGCCTGGTCAAACACGGCCAGCGGCTGCGCCGCCTTGTGAATGTCCGCGGACAGCAACTGACGGAAGCGCCGCGCCCCCTTGAACCCTTGGGCCAGCCCCAGAATATGCCGGGTAACGTGGTGCATCGCGCCGCCACTTTCCATGTGCGCCACAATATAAGGCCGCAATTGCGCCAGCACTTCGCTACGGCTGACCACCGGCGCATCGCTGCCAAACAGCCGCTGGTCCACCTCGGCCAGCAGGTAAGGGTTGTGATACGCCTCACGCCCCAGCATCACGCCATCGAAGGTTTCAAGGTGCGCCTGGCATTCGTCCAGGGTCTTGATCCCGCCGTTGAGCACGATCTCCAGGTCCGGGAAGTCCGCCTTCAGCTGCGCAGCTACGTCATAGCGCAGGGGCGGAACCTCGCGGTTTTCCTTCGGCGACAGCCCCTCCAGAATCGCGATGCGGGCATGCACGGTAAAACTCTGGCACCCAGCCTCGCGCACCTGCCCGACGAAGTCGCACAGTTCGGCATAGCTGTCGCGGCCATTGATACCGATGCGGTGCTTGACCGTCACCGGGGTCGACACCGCATCCCGCATGGCCTTCACGCAATCGGCCACCAGCGCCGGGTGAGCCATCAGGCAGGCACCGATCATGTTGTTCTGCACCCGGTCGCTCGGGCAGCCGACATTGAGGTTGACCTCGTCGTAGCCCGCTTTCTCGGCCAGGCGTGCGCAGGCTGCCAGGTCGGCGGGCACGCTACCGCCCAGTTGCAGGGCCAAGGGGTGTTCGGAGGCGTCGTGGCGCAGGAAACGGTGGGCGTCGTTGTGCAGCAGGGCACCGGTGGTGACCATTTCGGTGTAGAGCAGGGTTTGCTTGGAGAGCAGGCGCAGGAAGAACCGGCAGTGGCGGTCTGTCCAGTCCATCATCGGTGCAACGCTGAAGCGGCGTGACGGCTCAGGGCGCGTGGTTGTTGGGTTAGAGCCTGTATTAGCGGTCATATCGTTCAACGTTTTCGGTACCGAATGCTGGATTTTTGGGCGTAGCAGCAAATTGCAGGGGCGGCTTAGCAAATGCTGGCAACAAAAAGGATCTGCGTTTGCCCGGGGTGTCGGCTAGTTTACCAAGAGAGCTTGGTATCCGTCTGGAAACAGGCCGAGTGTTCCGTCTGAGGCCCAATACACGCGTGTAGACGTTAGCTATATGTGTCGGAACCGTCGCCGTGTCCCGATTTGTCTCCGCTGACAATGATGTTGTCCTTGCGCTAGGGCGCAACAAGCGGGCAGGCCAAGGCGCACGACCTCGGCACTGCCTACCGACCCGCCGCCGTACCCAGTTCGTCCGGCGCCAGCAGCGCTGGCTAGATAGACCCTGTCCCCGGCATGGTGGCGCCGGGGCTTCGTGAGGTGCCAGGCAATTCCCTAGAAGCTGTACTTCACATTGACCATCAGGTTACGCGGCGCCCCCCAGAAAACCGTACCGTAGTTGCCGATGCCACTGTAGTAATGCTTGTCGAACAGGTTGTTGACGTTAAGAGTTGCCTTCAAGTCGCGGGTAAAGTCATAGCCACCCACCAACCCCACCAGCGCGTAGGACTTCTGTTCAAACTTGGCAGCCGGGTCGTCGATCGCGTACCAGTCCTCATCGCTTGGCTTGAAGAAGGTCGCACTCTGCCAATACGCATTGCCGCCCACGGTGAACTTGTGCCAATCGCCCTGCAGGCGGTAGTTGGTCGCCAGCTTGAGCAGATGTTGCGGTTGGTTGGTTGCCACGCGCTGGTCATCAGCATCGTGGGATTCGGCGAAGGTGTAGCCCGCCATCACTTGCAGGTTCTTCATCAGTTCGCCGTTTACTTCCAGCTCGACGCCGCGGGTGGTGACGCCTTGCGCCGCCCGGTAGGCGCTGCCGCCACTTGGCGTGGTGCCGCCGGTGAGCACAGCGAAGTTGTCCTGCTTCAGCTCGAACAGGGCCAGGCTGGCATTCAGGCGGTTTTCGAAGTAGGCGCCTTTGATACCGATTTCATAGCTTGCACCGGTAAGTGGGTCGATAGGCTTGCCGTCCGCGCCGAGGCTGTACGCCTGCGGTTTGAATACGTCGGTGTAGCTGGCATACACGGTGTGGTACCGGTCCAGGTCGTAGGTGACGCCAGCGTAAGGCACGATTTCGCTGGAGTTGGTGGCGCTGGCCGGGAGGCGGCGACCGATGGCGTTGATCGTGTCGATGTCCCATTTGTAGTCGACGATCCGTGCCCCCAGGATGACGGCCAGCGCGTCGGTAGGTTTCAGGATGGTTGCCGCAAAGCCCACCTTCTGCCGCGCCTCGATATCGAAGGTGGACCACCATTCGAAGTTGGTCGGGGTATCGCCGTAGCCGTCCCACTGGAATACATCGTCGATGACGCCATTGGTCACACCATCATCACGCTTGGAGGTCGATTTGGTGTGGGCGATGCTATAGCCCAACACGGCTTCGTGCACGCGCCCACCCAGCGAGAAGGGGCCGCGAGCATACAGGTCCAGGCCTTTTTCCTTGCTGGTGGTGTTGAATTTGCTCGCGGTGCCGTTGTTGTTCACGGCGCCGGTTTCGGGGTCGATGTTGCCGCCGACAAAGCCATGAGAAATGCTGCCGTCTGCCTGAATGGCCTCGCTGCTGATGCCCGAGATCAGCTCGCGCGAGCGGTAATCACGGCTGCTGAGTACGCCTTTGAGTACCCAGTCGTTATCGAAGGTGTGGGCAAGTTCTGCGAAGGCGCGCTGGGTTTCCTGATTGCGCCAGGTCCAGCGGTCGGCGGCGTTGGTGTCACGGTCGAACTTGACCGTACGGCCATCGAGAAAGAACGCGGGCAGTGCGCCGGTGGTGCTGCCGTTGTCGTAGTTTTTCTGCACGTCGTAGCCAAGCGTGAACAAGGTGTTCTCGCTGAGGTCGGCCTCCAGCACGCCATACAAGGTGTTCTGCTCGCCGGTCAGGTACTCGACGTAACTGTGTTGGGATTGGGTGCCAGCCACCATGCGGCCACGGATATTACCGCTGTCGGTCAATGGGCCGGCAAGATCGAAGTCGGCCTGGTATTTGTCCCAGGACCCGGCGCCTGCGCCGATACGGCCCTGCAGTTCGGCAGTGGGGCGCTTGCGCACCAGGTTGATGACCCCAGAGGGGTTGCCGGCGCCGTTGACCAGGCCGGTTGCGCCCTTCAGTACTTCGACCCGGTCATAGACCAGGCTGTTGCCGATGCTGTAGTTGTCGCGCAATGAGCCGCCGTCGGAGGACAGGCTGGGCACGCCATCGAACTGGTAGTTATCCAGCTTGAAACCGCGCGAGTAGAAGGTAAAGGCTTCGGAGCTTTCCTGGTTGACCGTGATACCGGGCGTTTGCTTCAGGACTTCGGACACACTTTGCAGGTTCTGGTCGTCCATCTGCTGGCGGGTGACCACGCTGATCGACTGCGGGGTTTTGCGCAGGCTCAGGTTCAGCCGCGTGGCGGCGGCGGTTTCGCCGGTGGTGTAGGAGCCGCTTCCCTCGGTGGTCAGGCCCAAACCTTCTCCCGTGATGCTGGTTGCGCCCAGCTGCAGTGCCGAACCAGCATCAACCTGGCTCACCAGCACATAGTCGTTGCCCACCCGCTGGGCCTGCAACCCACTACCGGCCAGCAGTTGGGCAAACCCCTGTTCGATATTGAAGCGGCCGTGCAACCCGCTGCTCTGGCGACCCTGGGTCAGCGCCGCATCGAACGACAGCAGCACCCCGGCCTCGCGGGCGAAGCGGTTCAAGGTCGTCATCAACGGCCCTGGGGCGATGTCGTAGACGCGGCTGGCCTGTTCGGCGTGGGCCTGGGCGCCCGTCGACAGCAGCGGGGCGAGTAGCCCGGCATGCAGTGCGATGGCGCTGCCAAGCAGCAGGGACGTGAGGTGTTTTTGGCGTGGGTGTGGGCAGCTTGTTGTTCTAGGCATGACAGCTCCTTCAAATGCCTGTTTGGGCGGTTTGCAGGAGAGCTCGAACGAGAGAGGCCAATCCGACAATGCGGCTGAGAAATATTTTCACCTGACGCTGTTACGTGGCAGGCATCAGCCTGACCCAGTAGCGCGTCCAGGTGCTGATCTTCAGCTGCAGCGCCTCGGCGATCGCTACCAGGGCGCGGTCGGTGTCGTCCAGTGGATACACCCCAGCCAGGCGCAGCCCGGCCACATCGTCACTGCAGCTCAGTAAGCCGGGCCGGTAGCGCTGCAGTTCGGCCAGGGCGCGGCGCAGCGGCCAGCCGTCGAGCACCAGCTGACCATCACGCCACGCCGTGCGAGCCAGGTCGGCTGGGCGTGGCTCGGGCAGCGGGCCGTTGTCGAAGGCCAGGGCCATCCCTGCGTCAACCCGCACCTCGCGAGCGCTCGCAGCGTTGCGCACCGCAACGGCGTGTTCGATAACGGACAGCTCGGTGCAGTCGGCATGCAGGCGTACGGTGAAATCAGTGCCCAGGGCGCGCATGTCGCCATGCACCGTGCGCACACGCAGCGGGCGAGAGTCAGCGGCGGTGTGCACGGCGATTTCGCCTTCGATCACGACGATCAGGCGCTGCTCTGCACTGTAGCGGATATCCACCACAGAGGCTGTATTGAGCGTCAGCCGCGTGCCGTCCTGCAGGGTCAGGCTGCGGCGTTCGCCGGTCGCAGTACTCACATCGGCCAACCAGATGGGGGCGTTGCGGTACCCTGTCCAGGCTACCCCGGCCAGCCCCACACCGAGCACCAGCGTCTTGAGCATCGTACGCCGTCCCGTCCCGATTTGTCCTGCGGCAAGGGTGTGCCGTGCCAGCGGGCCATGCACGCCGGCAAGGCCTGCCTGCAACTGCTCCAGCCGCCCCCAGGCCCAACCGTGCAAGGGTGACTGCTCGAGCCAGGCTTGCCACTGTGCCCGGGCTTGCGCGCAGTCAGGTGCTGCGAGAAAGCGCGCATGCCAGTGTGCCGCTTCGCGCAGGGCCTGGCGCTGGTCGGAGGGGCTCACAGTTGTGCATCGAAAGCGAACAGCAGGCAACGTTCGGTGGCCTTGGCCATGTACTTCGTCACCGAACTGACCGACACACCCAGGCGCTGTGCGACCTCTGGGTAGGTCAGGCCATCGAGTTGCACATACAGGAAGGTATCGCGCACTTTCTGGCCCAGCCCGTCGAGCATGGCGTTCAACTGCATCAGGGTTTCCAGCATCAGCAGGCGTTGCTCGGGCGAGCACTCTTCGAGTACCGGCTGGCTGCCGAGGAACTCCAGGTAGGCTTGCTCAAGGTTGCGTCGGCGCAGCTGGTCGATCATCACCCGCCGCGCCACGGTGGCCAGGAAGCTGCGAGGCTCTGCCAACGGCTGGCGTAGCGCGCTGCTGATCAAGCGCAAGAAAGTGTCCTGGGTAATATCGGCCGCCCGGTCTGCATTACCCAGGCGCCTACGAATCCAGCCTTGCAGCCATTGGCTGTGGTCGCGGTACAGGGCGTGCATCTCATCATGCCGGGCTGATGCGGGCGGCTGCGGGTAGGGCACCTGGATCTTCCTGATTATAGAATGCGGATAAGAATTGATCGCAATTATAGGGCTATCAGGATGCTTTGCAATGTCAGTGATTTTGAGGAACTGAGCTGCAGGGCGCGTACCAAGGGGCAGCAGAGTCGACGTGCAGATGTTTCTGCTTCTTAGGCAGGAACGGTGTATCAAGCGTGCCCAGGGCTATCGAAACCCAGTCGGCAAACTCACCTTCGGAGCGTGACCAGAACAAGGTCGAGCCGCACTCTACGCAAAACTCCCGCACCACCGTCGGTGAAGACGCATAGGTCTTGATGCTGGTGGCGCCACGAAGGATGCGCAGCATGCGGCGCGGAACGCTGCCGTACGAAGCGAATGCTGCCCCGTGCCCTTTGCGGCACTGGCTGCAATGGCAGTGGCTCACAGCTTTTGGCGGGGTAAGCAGCAGGTAACTGACCGCTGCGCACAAGCAGCTTCCTTGGTATGCCTCTTTCACTGGCGCTTCCGTGCAGGTGGAAAACGCCAGCGTAACCGCCCCGGCGTGATCAGTCGACCTTGGCACGCCTGCACATCGGCTTCGGTGTCAGCACGGTATCGATAACGAGCATGCAAAATTATTGTTGAGCGGGTGCATCCAGAACGGCACCCGATGGGTAGTTCTTATCAGGCAGTCGGTGATTGCCTGACCCATGACCCCCACGGAGTTCGCCCCATGATCATCAAGCCCGCTTTCTCCCTGCTCGCCGCCTGCCTTGTACTCGCGTCTGCACCCGCCCATGCCCAGTCGGGCGTTCCGGAGGCGGTCAAGGTTCCCGATGGCCACGCCATCATGCTGGAAACCGTCGGTGTCGGTGAGATCACCTACGAATGCCGCGACAAGGCCAATGCGCCAGGCCAGACGGAGTGGTTTTTCGTCGGCCCCAAGGCGGTGCTCAACGACCGCAGCGGCAAACCTGTGGGTGACTATTTTGGTCCTCCGGCCACCTGGCAGGCCAAGGACGGTTCGAAAGTGACCGGCACCCAGCTTGCAGTAGCCCCGGCGGCCAAAGGCGATATCCCGTATCAACTGGTCAAGGCCAACCCTGCCGAGGGCAAGGGCGCAATGCAGGGGGTCAGCTACATCCAGCGCCTGGCGACGCGCGGTGGGGTAGCGCCTTCCATGGACTGCACGGCACAGAGCAAAGGGGCGCAGCAGACAGTCAAGTATCAGGCGGACTACGTGTTCTGGTCCGCCAAGTGAGGAGGGCTTGAGCAGCACACCAGCGATTGATCATCTACGCTGCTGGACGTGCCCCAGGCCGGTAAGCCAGGGCACCGTCCAGGTTTCATGATGAAGGAACGCCCCATTTTGAATTCGCCCGTTGTTCCATTTGATTTCGAGGGCTGTCTTGCCGCTTGCGCCCAAGGAGACCGCCACGCCTTGCAGGCGCTCTATGAACATGAGGGGGCACGTTTGCTGGGCGTCGCACGGCGCATCGCGCGCGACCAGGCGAGCGCGGAGGACATTGTTCACGATGCCTTTGTCCGTATCTGGACACGTGCTGCCAGCTATGACCCAGCGCGCGGTTCAGCACGGGGCTGGGTGTACAGCATCACCCGTCACCTGGCGCTGAACTTCGTGCGTGACAGCCGCTGGGAAGCCGAGCTGGACGAGCCTGGCATGGGCGCGGCTGTCACACTGGCCCCGGAGCTGGACGACCTGCAACTGTGGTCAGGCTCGGCGAAAATCTATCGCTGCCTTGAGCAACTGCAACCCGCTCCCCAGCGTTGCATCCTGCATGCGTATGTGGACGGTTGCAGCAATGCCGAAATCGCAACCCTGCTGGGTGCGCCGTTGGGCACGGTGAAGGCATGGATCAAGCGAAGCCTGAAGGCCCTGCGGGAGTGCATGACATGAAGCGTACCCCAGGTGATGACAGCGCCGATGACCTGGACGATCTGGCAGCCGAGTATGTGCTGGGCACCCTGAGTGGCGAGCAGCGTGCTGCCATGCAGGACCGGTTGAAAACGGAGCCGGCCGTACGAGCCGCAGTTGATGCCTGGGAGGCCCGCCTGCTCGAACTGACCACGCAGGTTGAACCCATCACCCCAAGCCACCGCTTGTGGGGCCGGATCGAGCGCAGCCTTGAAGAGGCTTACCCGCCCAGGCATCCACGCGCTGGCTGGTGGCAGCGGCTTGGACTCTGGCAGGGCTTGAGCGCTGCGGGGCTTGCAGCGAGCTTGCTTCTGGCCTTTGCGCTGTTGACCAAGGCGCCGCCTGTGACCACCTACATGGTGGTGCTCGTAGCGCCGTCGGGCCAGGCCCCGGGGTGGGTAGTGCAAGCCAACGATGCGAGCATGATCGAACTGATACCCCTTGGCCTGGACGATGTGCCCGAAGGCATGACCTTGCAGTTCTGGACCAAGGGTGAGCAGTGGCGCGCACCTGTTTCGCTGGGGCTGGTCAAACCGGGCGAACAGTACCGCGTGCCGCTAAAGCGCCTCCCTGCGCTTGAGCCCAATCAGTTGTTCGAGCTGACCCTTGAGAAAGCGGGGGGCTCTCCCACGGGTGCGCCAACGGGCCCGGTGAAGTTCATCGGCCGCGCAGTGAAAGTAATATGACGTAGGCGGGCCCAGGCAATACTGATTTGCTTGGCCGACCGATGACTCCAGCTTTAAAGTCAACTCAGGGTCGATAGCATTTTCAGGGTGGGTTATGAGAATAGGTGAACTGGCGAAGATCAGCGGGTTGGCGCCATCACGCATCCGCTTCTACGAGGCCAGCGGCTTGATCAGATCTGTCGAGCGCAAAGCAAATGGCTACAGGGACTACGCGCCTGATACCCAGTGGGTGCTTGAAATCATCACCGGGGCGCAGGCGGCGGGTTTTTCATTGGAAGAAATCCGCCAGCTGATGCCGATGAATGCCAGCGGCTGGCAGCACGATGAGTTGCTCAGCGGCCTCAAGCAGAAGGTTGAGGAAATCGGCGTTCTACAGCAACGGCTAGCCCAGAACAAAGCGCAACTTCTGCTCGTCATCGAGGGTATTGAGGGTAAACCTCAAGGTATGGCGTGTGCGGAAAATGCGCAAATGTTGATGAATCGTTTACGTGAAGAAGGGGTTGGCCAAGCTTCAGGCAAGCGTTCGGTGAGTCCTTCCTTGAGAAAAAACGCTCGCCAAGGTTCCGAGGCCTGACAGGCTGCCCCCCCAAAAAAAGGTCTTGACCTTAAAGTTCACTTTAATCTTATGGTGGCCTCATACCCAGTTGAGGACTGCTCCATGAATGTGTTCGACACCCTGATACTCCCCAACGGTTCGACCATCAAGAACCGAATCGCCAAAGCTGCCATGGAAGAGAACATGGCGGACGCCGATCAGGCGCCTTCTGAAGCACTGATGCGCCTCTATCAAGCATGGGCCGACGGCGGGGCCGGCCTGATCATCACCGGTAACGTGATGGTCGACGGCCGCGCGATGACCGGGCCGGGTGGCGTGGTGTTGCAGGACGATCAGCAACTGGACAAGTTCAAGCGCTGGGCGCGTGTGGGGCGATCCGGCGGTGCGCAGTTCTGGTTGCAGCTCAATCACCCAGGCCGGCAGATGCAGGCCAACCTTGGGCAAAAAACCTGGGCACCCTCAGCCGTGCCGCTGGAGCTTGGCAAGCTGTCCAAACGTTTTGTCACGCCGTATGCAATGACCCCTGGCGTGATCGAAGAGGTTATCCAGCGCTTTGCGAATACCGCACGCCTCGGCGAACGCGCAGGGTTCACCGGCGTGGAAATCCACGCTGCCCATGGCTATTTACTCAGCCAGTTCCTTTCGCCGTTGACCAACCAGAGGACGGACGAGTGGGGCGGGGCTCTGGAAAACCGGGCGCGCTTGTTGCTCGAAATCGTCAAGGCGGTCAGGGCTGTGGTTTCTGCGGATTTTGCAGTGGCGGTCAAGCTCAACTCTGCAGACTTCCAGCGCGGGGGCTTCACCGCCGATGACGCAAAAAGGGTGGTTGGTTGGCTCAACGACCTGGGCGTGGATATGGTGGAGTTATCGGGAGGCAGCTACGAAGTACCGGCCATGCAAGGTGAAGCGCGAGATGGCCGAACCTTGGCTCGCGAAGCATATTTCGTCGAGTTCGCCCGAGATATCCAGACCGTCGCCAGGATGCCGGTGATGGTCACCGGCGGTATACGTCGCCGCCCGGTGGCCGAAAGCGTCGTGCAGCGTGGTGTGGACATGGTGGGCATCGGAACCGCGTTGGCCATCGACCCGCATTTACCTCGTGACTGGCTTCAGGGCAAGGACAATGCCCCGCAGTTGCCGCCGATCACCTGGAAAAACAAAGCCCTCGCAGCTTTGGCGAACATGGCAGTAGTGAAGTATCAATTGCGCAAACTCAGCCGAGCCAAAAAGCCTGACCCCAGCGTTTCACCGTCACGCGCGCTGATCCTTCAACAACTCGCCATGGCCTTTCGTACTCGCCAATATCGATGGTGGATAGAAAAGCTTCAGTAGTTTGCCGCGCACGCTCTGTCACATGCACTGTGTGACTTGAGCATTTCGACTGCTCCCTCGTCGCCCCGTATCACTCGCGCCGACTACGCCGGCTGATGGAACTTTCACCACACATACTGCAAGCGCAACGTCCAGGTGTTCACATCCGGTGACCCTCTGCGCTCGGAGACAGTGTCCGAATAGGCAATCAACCCGCCGAACTGGGGCGACAGCATGAAGCCCAGGCTGGCACCCAGCAGTGTGTTCTCTTGCTGGTTATCCTGGTTCACGCCATTGATTCTGGTTTCCCCGCCTTTGTTGTAGGTGGCGTCGAGAGAGGCCCACAGCGCACGGTTGAAGCTGTAGCTGTAGTGCCCTTCGACGGCGTACAGCGGCTTCTGCTCAAGCTTGTTGTCGCCCAGGTAATCCTCATTGTCGCCATACAGCGACACGTAGGTGTTCACCTCCAGCCAGGTCGGCCCGATGGGCGTGCCAAATGCCAGCTCCGGTTTTAACACCCAGCGGTTGGCGCCGATATTGATGATGCGCTTCTTGTCGTAGTCGCCGGTGGGGGCCGTGACCCACAAGGCCCCGGTCAGGAACGTCTCGGGCTGCCAGGTGGCGAACTCTTCCTGGGTCAGCGCCGGCCCGCCAAACAGGTTGTGCACGAAAACCAGCTGCACATCACCCATGCCGCCATTGTGCTTGGTCCCGTCGAAAAACCGCGCATCGTCGAATGATGCGCTGACATCGGCATACGGCTGAATTACCTGTATCGCAGAGTTGCGCCCGTCAATGCCGAAGGACCGCGCGTAGCGCAGGATGTACAGGTCGGCGTTCAGCGACAGCCCGTCGATCGGCAATGAAGTGTCGATCGGCGTGTTGGTGTCGATGAGGTTGTAGTAGCCGAAGATCATGTTCAGGTCAGTTGGCAGGTTTTGCCAGTCGCGAGCGTTGTCTGCGTGAGCGTTAACGGCGCAAAGGGAAGCGGCAACGCTGATACCCAACAGGGTTGTGCCGGTACACCACGAGCGTGGAAGCATGTAGGGTCCTCACTGTTCATCCATGGAGTGGCCCCGGCCAGGTGCCGGGGCTTGCGGCAGGGTCAAGGCGTGACGATGTCGAACATGGTCGGGAAGGTATCGAGCAGCCCCAGCAGCTCGTTGACCTTGGCGACATCGCCCTCCACCTTGGCCTTGCCTGCGGCAACTTCCTTGTCCAGGTCCACGCCGCCCATCATCAGCCCGGCGAAGCCGAGCTTGTCGACCGTCAACGTGGCATCGGCCTTGTCCAGCACCTTGCCTTCGGTATAGATGATCACGCCGTTGCGTAGCTCAACCGCATAATTGCCGCCATCGGGCTGTTTCCAGTTCAGCAGCACATGCTTGCCAATGGCTTTAGGGCCATTGATCCGCACACCCAGGTAATCGAGCAGCAGGTCGGGGCTCATCGCTGCCACCATGTCCGGACTCGAGGTGCTGATACCTGGCACCTTCGGTACGCCGTTACGCAGTTCGTACGCGCCCATCAGGTACTCGTTGCGCCAGGTCGGGTTTTCCGTCTGGTAGCCCAGTTGCTCGAAGGCATCGGCTTGCAGGTTGCGCGCCTGCTGATTGGACGGGTCGGCAAATACCACATGCTTGAGCACCTCGGCGGCCCAACGGTAGTCGCCCTTGTCGATCGAGGCCTTGGCCTTGGTCATGATCGCTTCGGCACCGCCCATGAATTCAACGTACTTCTGGCCCGCCTCGGTGGGTGGCAGCGGGTGCAGGTTGGCCGGGTTGCTGTCGTACCAGCCCAGGTAGCGCTGGTAGATGGCCTTGGCGTCATGGTTGACCGAGCCGTAGTAACCGCGGTTGTGCCATTTTTTGCCGGTGCTGTCAGGCAGCTGCAATTGTTCGGCAATCTCGACCATGGTGTAGCCCTTGTTCGCCAGGTTCAGCGACTGGTCATGGATGTACTTGAACATGTCCCGCTGGTCGGCGATGAAGTCGACGATGCGTTGCTGGCCCCACATCGGCCAGTGGTGCTGGGCGATGACCACTTCGACCTCGCTGCCATGGGCGTTGATGGCCTGGTTGAGGGTCTTCCACCAGTTGGCCGCGTTGCGCACCTGGGCGCCGCGCAGGGTGTACAGGTTGTGCAGGGTGTGAGTGGCATCCTCGGCGGTATTGAGCAGTTTGAATTGCGGGAACCAGATGAGCATTTCCGACGGCGCTTCGGTGCCTGGCGCCATCTGGAATTCCATCTCGACGCCGTCGATGTTGCGCTTCTCACCGGTCTTGGTGATGGTGTCGGTCGGGGCGATCAGGGTAAAGGTACCGAACGAGGTGGTTTTGCCGAGCCCGGCGTCCAACTGCCCACGCGCGCTGCGCGGTAGCAAGGCGCCGTACTGGTAAAGGGTGCGTCGGCTCATTGCGTTGCCGGCCAGCACGTTCTCGCTTACGGCTTCTTCGAGGAAGCCTTCCGGGGCAATGATCTTGACCTTGCCGGCTTTCACATCCTCTTCGTTGGTCACGCCTTTCACGCCGCCGTAGTGGTCGGCATGGCTGTGGGTGTAGATCACCGCCACCACCGGCTTTTTCGGGCGGTTCTTGTAGTACAGGTCCAGGCCCGCCTTGGCGACTTCTGTTGTGACCAGCGGGTCGATGATGATCAGGCCATTGTCGGTTTCGATGATGGTCATGTTGGACAGGTCGAAACCGCGGATCTGGTAGACCCTGTCGGTGACCTTGAACAGGCCGTTGTTCAGGTTCAGTTCGGCGATGCGCCAGAGGCTCGGGTTGACCGTATCGGGCGCCTCACCCTTGATGAAATCGTAACTGGTCAGGTCCCAGGATGTTTCGCCTTTGGCGTCCCGAATGGTCATCGGCACCAGGGTTTCGATAAAGCCCTTCTTGGCGTCTTCGAAGTCCTGCTTGTCTGCAAAGGGCAGCTCTTTTAGCACGGCGGCATTGGCCTGACGCGTCTGCTCACTGGCGTCCTTTGGCTCTACCTGGGCCACGGCCCAGACGCTGTTCAGGCCAATTGCCGCAGCCAGCACATGTTTGCAAAATTTCATTGAGTGTTCCCGTCCATGTTTCGATTCAGTCAATGGCCTGTTCGTGCAACAAATGCCTGCGGGGGCCCCCTTTCGGCTACACGCGATTGGCTATTGAGCATAGACACAAACTGAAAGCCCGCTTGATTCCTCATGGCTTAACTGATCGGTACATAACTGCGCCTGCTAGCACAATAAAGAACCTCTGCTAACTTTGAGTCGACCTATTAATCGATACGGGTCGGCTGCAAATGCCGATCGCCAGATCAGGGAAGATTAAGCATGCGTAGAGGTCAACTTTTACGATTGTGGGTATTGGCAGTTTTGTGTTCGTCACCGTTTGACGCTTTTGCGGACAATGCCGAAACAGCCAACAAAAGTAACAACCCGCTCAACCTTGCCCCGGGTCTGAACTTTCAGGATTACTACACGCCGTCGCTGTATGACACCAACGCACACACCAACGACCTGCTGGTGCGCGGCACGCTGCCAATCGCCCCGGGGGACTTCATTGGTGTACCGCAACTGCTGCGCGCCACGGTGCCCATCAGTACCCGGCCGGACCCACACGGCGGTTACAGCACCGGCTTGGGCGACTTGAACCTGTTCGACATCTTTCTGCTCAAGACCGAGGGCGTGCAGCTGGGCATCGGCCCGCAGATCACGGCCCCCACTGCCGAGCATGATGAGCTGGGCACCGGGAAATGGCAGGGCGGCCTTGCCGCCGTGGCCATCGATGCCTCCCCACGCGGCCTGCTGGGTGCCCTGGTGCAGTACCAGTCATCCTTTGCCGGTGATGATGACCGGCCCCATGTCGAGACCGCGACCTTTCAGCCTTTCATCATTCACAACCTGCCCAAGGGCTGGTACCTGCGCTCCACCGGCACCTGGACCTTCGACCTGAAAAACGACACGCACTACATCCCCCTAGGCCTGGGCATCGGCAAGGCCAGCAAGGTGGGCAGCAACATCTACAACTGGTTCGTCGAACCGCAGTGGACGGTGGACCACAAGGGCGCGGGCGTGCCGCAGTTCACGTTGTTCGCGGGTTTGAACATCACGTTGGGGAAGTAACGGACAAGGAGATGACCGCATGAGAAGAGGTGCAATGTTTGCCAACCTGGCGCTGGCAACCAGCGCGCTGCTGATCAGTGCCGCAGTGCAGGCAAACGATCAGCCGGCCGTGCAGGTAACCGGCCCTGCGGCGGATGTGAAAGTGACCGAGGCCTATGTGCGCATGCAGGCCAGGGATGCGTATTTCTGGGGCTGGACGATGGCCAACATCTACAACCGCAGGCAGAAATTCAAGGACCTGCCCGAAGCCGGGCTGATGGGTGGCATCGTGCCGGTGGCGCCGATCAATCACCTGTCCATGCTCACCGACTACATCTCCCCCGGCGAACGCCTGGTCGCCTGCCCCAACCAGGACGTGGTCTACGGCGCTGGCAGCATTGCCCTGGACATCGAGCCGGTGGTGCTGCAAGTACCGGATTTCAAGGACCGTTTCTGGGTGTACCAGGTGGTGGACCTGCGCTCGGACAGCTTTGCCGAACTGGGCAAGATGTATGGCAGCAAACCCGGCTTCTATCTGCTGGTCGGGCCTGAATGGAACGGAAAAGTACCCGAAGGGATTACCCAGGTATTCCGGGCCAAGACCAATACCGGTTTTGTCATCCCCCGTGTTTTCCAGGATGACACCGACCAGGACCGCGAAGCGATTCAGCCATTCCTGTCGGGTATCGACATGTACCCACTTTCGCAATTCGATGGCAAAGCCAAACAGCGTGACTGGCGCAAGTCGCCCAAATTCCCTGCGCAAGCGGCGGGTGATGAAGAAACCCGCTGGGTATTCCCGGAAAAGTTCTTTGATGAACTGCCGGCCATTCTCGCAGATGCCAAACCATTGCCCGGTGAAGAGGCCCGCTACGCTCAATTGTCAAACCTGGCACAGATTGCCCAACGCGACCCTCAGCTGAAGCAGGCGATGATTGACGAAGCACAAAAAACCGATGAGGAAGTGGTCAAGCCGCTGTTGCAGTTCCGCAACTACGGCCAGCAACTGCCCCATCACTGGAGCACGATCAACAATGGCGCAGCGTTTGGTACCGATTACTTCCTGCGCACGGCGGTCGCCCGGTCGAACATCTTCGTCAACAAACAGATCGAGACCAAGTATTTCTACCAGGACCTGGATCAAAGCGGCCAACGCCTCAACGGTGGCCAACGTTACAGCGTGACGTTCGCCAAGGATGCCTTGCCGCCGGTAAAAGGTTTCTGGTCACTCACGCTCTATAACCAACAGCACTTCTTTGCCGAAAACGCCTTGGGCCGGTACTCCCTGGGTACCAAGAACAAAGCGTTGAAACACAATGCTGACGGCTCGCTGACGCTGTATGTGCAGAGCGAATCGCCGGGTGCCGACAAGGAAAGCAACTGGCTGCCCGCACCGAAAGGCGCCGATTTCTCGCTTTATGTTCGAGCCTACTGGCCTGAAGCCTCTGCAATGAACGGCCAGTGGACGCCGCCGGCGGTGGTCAAGGCCAACTGAAGGCCGCGTCAGGCACCCTTTCAAACTGCGCCACATAAGGACATCCCATGAGCAGCTTGCGCAACACCCTGACCGCCCTGGCCGTAGCGGTCTCGCTGGGCAGCGTCGCCAATGCCGCCACGCGTTACGAAGAGCTGGCCAACCAGCCTTTCGAAAATGGCTTTCCGACTGAAGCCACCGCCCGCAGCCTGATCGACGAACTGGTCTTTCAGCGCGCTGTACAGTCGTATCTGTGGGCGTTGCCAGCCATCAACATCTGGTCGATGAAGGAGGCATCGGAGAAACAATTCGGTGCCGGCTACAACATCCTGCCGACCTGGAAGAAGCGCATCAATGCCAAGACACTGGTGACCACGCCCAACTCCGACCTGGTCTACGCCATGAGCTACCTGGACCTGGCGAAGTACGGTCCGTTGGTGGTCGAGGCACCGCCCGGGGTGCAGGGCATGTTCGATGACTTCTTCCAGCGGCCGATTGTGGGGCCCACCATTGATGGCAAGACCTGGCGCGGTGACGTCGGCCTGGCCGGGCCCGACAAGGGCAAGGGTGGCACCTATGTGCTGCTGCCGCCTGGCTATGAAGGGCCGGAGCCTACCGAGGGCTTCGTCTACCGCTCGCGCACCAACAATGTGTTCCTGTTCTGGCGCACCTTCTTCAAGGACCCGAAGGACCTGAGCGTGCCGGTGGCCGAAGTGGAGCGCACGAAGATCTATCCGTTAGGCAAGAAGGATTCTGCGCTGCCCATGCAGTTCCCCGATGCTACCGGTGCACCGATCAACATGCTGTTCCCCGAAGACGGCCGTTACTTCGAACTGCTCTCGCGCTTCATAGAAGCCGAAGCGGTCGACCCGGCGGACATGGACATGCGCGGCTTCCTGCATACCATCGGCATCGAAAAGGGCAAGGCCTTCGCCCCGGATGCCGAGCGACGCAAACTGTTGGATGAGGCCGCACGCACGGCGTTCAAGATGAGCAAGGTGGTCACCAGTCATCTGCTGATGAAAGAGCCGGGTGGCCTGTACTACACGGATCGCCAGTATGTGAACACGTTCGCCGGGGAAAACACCGAGTTTCAGGCCAGCGGCACGTTCACCAATCTTGAGCAGCGAGTGGCGTTCTTCACCTCTGCCTACTCGGACAGCCCGGGCATGGTGATGAACATGGTCGGTGCCGGCGCCAAGTACCCGGCGACTACGCGCGATGCTGACGGCAAGTTCCTCGACGGTGCCCACACCTACAAGCTCAACCTTCCGGCAAATGTGCCGGCGGCGTTGTTCTGGTCGGTGACTGCCTACGACAACCTGACCGCCTCGGGGCTGGACAACGGCCAGCCGTTCCCGTCGCTCAACCAGATGGACAAGCCAGCGCAGAACAGCGACGGCTCGACCGACATCTACTTCGGCCCAGAATCACCAGGTACAGGGAAAAACTGGATTCGTACGGTACCGGGCAAAGGCTTCCTGGTGATTGTGCGGCTGTACGGGCCGAAACAGGCGTTTTTCGACCAGAGCTGGAAGCCTAGCGATCTGATCAAGCAGTAGTACTCAACAAAAGGTTCATCGTGCCCCAGAGCGCGATGAACCTTGTCCCTTCTTGTTGCGCCGGTCAGTGCTGTGCGCTATCTACCGCAATGCTTTCGCCGGACACTTCCAGGTACCTGGCGCTGCGATTGGCAATGGCGTAATGAATCAACCCGCCCAAACCCGCCCCGAAGAACCAGGAGAACTGCGACAGCGTCTCGAACGCCGGCACCAGCGCCAGCACGATGGCGATCAGCGCGGCGGGGATAAACGCCGCGACGGCGCGCAGGTTGATCCCGCCGCTGTAGTGGTAGGCGGCCTCCGGGCTTTCGCTATACAGCTGCGGCAGGTTCACCCGGCTGCGGCGTACCAGGTAGTAGTCGGTGACGATGATGCCGTACAGAGGGCCGAGCAGGGCGCCCAGGCCGCCGAGGAAATACACGATCACGGACGGGCTGTTGTACAAGTGCCAGGGCAGGATTACCACCGCGATCGCGGCGCTGAGCAAGCCTGCGCGGCGGAAGTTCAGCAGGTTTGGCGCCAGGTTGGCGAGCACGTAGGCCGGGGCGACGAAGTTGGCCATGATGTTCACTGCCACGGTGACGATCAGGAAGGCCAGGCAGGCCAGTACCAGGCCGGCGGTGTTGGGGATGGCGGCGACGATTTCGGTTGGGCCCTGCACCAGCTTGCCATCGATGCTGAACTGCGCACCGGCGAGCACCACGGCGATCAGCGCGAAGCCGAGCATATTCACTGGCAGGCCCCAGAAGTTGCCCACGCTGATGGTGCGCCGGTCCGGGCAGTTACGGGTAAAGTCGCAGAAGTTGAGAATCATGGTGCCGTACAGCGAGACCCACAACGCAGCGGCGCCGAGCACCTTTAGCCACATTGTGGAGCCGGTTGGCGCGTTGCCACTCGACCAGGCAATCGACAGGCCGCTGCGCCAGTACATCCAGCCCGCCAGGCAGGCGAAAGCCACCAGGATGATTGGCCCGGTGATGGACTCGAAGCGGCGCACCATCTCCATGCCGTAGGCGAAGATCGCCACCTGCACGCACCAGATGCCGAGGAAGGTGATCCAGCCCAGGGTCGACAGGCCGAGGATGGAGTTCTGGTCGTAGGCCTTGAGGTCCGGTGCGATGGCGGTCAGCAGCACGCGCAGGACGACCGAGGCGAGGTAGGTCTGGATGCCGAACCAGGCGATGGCGATCACCGCACGGATCAGTGCCGGGATCTGCGCCCCATGAATGCCGAAGCTGATCCGACACAGCACGGGGTAGGGCAGGCCGGTCTTCTGGCCCATGTAGCCGGACAGGTTCATCAGGCCGTAGATCACCAGCGCGCCGAGCGCGAAGGCGCCGAGGATCTGCGCGCCGCTCATGCCCAGGGCGAACAGGCCGATGGCGAAGGAGTAGTTGGCGATGTTATGCACATCGTTGGTCCACAGCGCAAACAGGCTGTAGCGCCCCCAGGTGCGATTTGCCGCGCGGGTGGGCGCCAGGTCGGCACTGTACAGGCGGGCACTCAACGCCAGCTGACTGGGCCCTGCCGTATCGGCCGGGAGAGCATCGAGCTGGTCAACATCGGAACGTGAAATCGACGCCATCGGAACTCCGTGATGGTTGTGTACTTTTATTTTTGGTCTTGTATACAAACAAGATTCATACCAGCCCACGCGTTTGGTGGATTTCACGGATACCAGGCGTTAATTCGGCTTTTTTTGCCTGATGCGTTGCGCCTTGAAGTGGGTATTTTGTGCACATTTGGTGTGCAAATTTGTTACCAGGTGCACCAGGTGCGGGCGCGTGCTGGCCTTGCAGCCTGGGCCGGCATGTTGAACGGTTGGCTTTGCGGGGAGTGTTCCGACTAAGCTGGCGGCAGGGTTCTATGGAGGGCAATAGGATGTTGCATGTAACGCTTGGACTGGGTCTGTTACTCAGCGCTGCCTTGGTCGAAGCGGCTCCACTGCAGGTGCCCACACCGGCCGCACTCAGGAGCCAGCTTGAGAGCCTCAAGCCTGGCCAGTTTCTCTGGTACCCGCAGGTTTCGCCGGTGGGGCCGGTGACCGTAGTGGTCAGCCTTACCGAGCAACGTGCCTACGTTTATCGCAATGGCATTGCCATTGGTGTCAGCACCGTGAGCAGCGGCAAGCCAGGGCGGGAAACCCCCACCGGGGTATTCAGCATTCTGCAGAAGAAGGTCGAGCATAAGTCCAGCCTCTACAACAGCGCACCGATGCCCTACATGGAGCGCCTGACGTGGGACGGCATTGCCCTGCACGCAGGCCATCTACCGGGGTACCCCGCCTCGCATGGCTGCGTGCGGCTGCCGATGGACTTTGCCAAGAAGCTGTACGAAGTCACCGGTTTCAGTTCGACCACCGTCATCGTTTCCGATACCAGCAGTGCCCCGGTGGAGGTCTACCACCCCGGCGTGCTGGCGCCCACGGTCAGCGATGGCAAGGCCCAAGGCCCGCTGATGCTGAGCAACCAGCAATTCTGGAACGACCCAGGCCCCACGGCAGGGCCCCTGTCGATCCTGATCAGCCGCGCCGACTTGCGTGCCTACGTGTATCGCGGTGGCCAGTTGGTCGGCTCGGCGCCAGCATTTGCGCCTGCAGGCAGCCAGCACCGCAGTGGCATGGCGGTGTATTCCCTGCTGCAAAAACCATCCGCCCTGGCACTCGATGGCGCGCTACCCTTGCGGTGGTCGGTGGTGGGCCTGAGCAACCCGGAGTACGGGAATACGCCCTATGAACAACTGGGGCAACTGAACATCAACCCGGAGTTTCGCCGTCATTTACGCACGGCGATGGACGTCGGCACGATGTTGGTGATCACCGACTGGGCGTCGACCCGAGAAACCCGCACCGAAGGAAAATTCACGGTGATCAGCACCGAAGGCAGTGAAGAATCTAAACCATTGGTCAAGAAGTGATCGGCTTTCCTGAGGTAATCAAGCAAAGTAGCCGCTTTTGGCTGCAAACAAGGCAACAAAAGACAGGCTTTCAACAGGGTATTCCATGTCGATGTTCGAACCATTGCGGGGAGCCTTCCGGCTCTCAGCGGCCAGTATTGGCCTGTTTTTCCTCAGCGCTTGGCATGCTGCCTACGCGCAACCCCTGCCTAGCGCTGCCGAGTTGCAGCAGTTGGCGCCTAACGCCAGCCTTTCGACCCTGGCCCTGGCACTCACCGCCTACGCGTGCGCCAGTCACAGCGACGCGGACAAGTTGCTGACGGTGATCGATTACTCCAAGGCTTCCCGTGACAAACGCCTGTGGGTGTTCGACCTGCGCGCCAGGAAGCTGTTGTTCGAGGAGTGGGTCGCCCATGGCAAGAACAGCGGCGCAGATGTGCCGACCACGTTTTCCAATGCGCCGAACAGCTACCAGTCCTCCATCGGCCTGTATGAGACGGGGCAGACCTACAGCGGCAAGCACGGCCGCTCGCTGCGCCTGCAAGGGCTGGAGCCGGGGTTCAACGACAACAGCATGTCTCGGGCGATTGTGATGCACGCCGCTGCGTATGCCGACCCCAAGGTCGTGCCCGGCCTCGGGCGCCTGGGGCGCAGCCAGGGCTGCCCAGCCGTGCGGCCAGCAATTGCTGGCAAGCTCATCGAGACGTTGCAACGCGGCAGCTACGTGTTTGCCTATTACCCGCAGCAAAACTGGCTGAAAACATCGCGTTTTCTTAACGCCCAGAGCTGCCCGCTGGCCAATCAATCGGTCGCCAGTAAATAGCGCCTTCGCTGCCTGCCTCGGGTCAGGTCAGGTCGCGCTTGTGATCTGCTGGCCATCAACCCGTCGCTTGCCGCATAGGCTGGTTGTGAAGTCAGTGATGATATTATGCGTGGCGCAGCGGCACAGTGGCGGCTGGCTAGCCGGAAGGTTGTCATCGTGCTGGCGCAAGTCATTGGCCGTGGAGGGTATTGATGGAGGTCTGTTACGACGCGGAACGGATGACGCTGAGTTGTGCTCAGTTATCTACAACTTTAGGCAGTAACGAAAGCGATATGTTGCTTGCCCTGATAGCAGGCATTACTGATAAAGAGGCGATAATTTCCCAGGTATGGGGTGGCCGGGGCTTGGTTGTCTCTGACAGCAGTTATTACAAGACAGTGCATGCGCTTCGTTCGAAGCTTGTTGATGTTGGTGTGCCTCGAGACAGTTTGAAAACATTGCCCAAGCGCGGTTTGATACTTCTGTGTGAAATCACCATGGTTTCCGCGGGCGCTGCAGTTGAACGGGACATGCCATTGCACCTCGAGCAAGTCAGGCCTCCAGTATCAACAGGCGCCAGTGAGCAACCCGTTGGCAATGACAGCAAGCAAACCGGCTCAAGTGAGGCTGCATCTGGCAAGGCGGAGCTCGCTGAAGAAAGGCAGCCCTCTTTTATTGCCCCCCTTCCATTGCAAGACGGATGGATAAGAAGAAATAGCCACTTGTTTTTGCCGGCGCTCGCCTTTCTAGGTGCGTTGCTCCCTGTTATCTATGCCTACCTGATGTTTCACAAGCCGCCGGACCTGGAAGCCTGGAAGCGTGTATGGGAAGGGGAAGGAGCAACGCTGTACGCCGAGCAGAGTGAAAGTATGTCTAAGGATGATGTATTAATGGCGATGGCCGGGTTCGAGCCGGCGCTGGTGTTGAAAGATAGCAACTATTATGTCCGCAAGCCTCTCAGTCAATTACTCATAAGCTGTGTAAAGCCTGAAAGCCACGGGGAGGCATTGTGCGTAAATTATCTGCGCGTTGGAAAAAAGTGATTGGCCTCACGTCACTTCTCTCGGTATTGATCTTTGCAGGGTTGATAAGCAGGTATGTGATATCGGTATACAGGGATATTCCTCGGGCCCCGTGCAGTGCCTCCATTGACTTTGTCCATGTGGAGGAGGGGGAGGGGCTTTGGCGCGGCGTTGGAGATATGACGATCGACCCCAATGAAGGGGCGATCTATGTCTATTACCATGTGACAACCCCGCACGGTATGAAATATTTGTACGACAGACGCTTCGAGTTGTCGATGACGCACCTGGATACCTCGCGGTATCTCTTCAAGACACGTTCTATTTCAATATTCGATGGCGATACGGCGGGAAGTAATATTCCATTCATGGCCCGTGGTTTTCAAGGGGGCATCATGACCTTTAATGCTTTCTCGGATTTTGAATACTATTTTAATGTGAATAACTTGGTGGTGGGGGTGTGCCACGTGCCGCGTTAGTGAATGTCGCGCTGCTTGGGCAGGTGCTCGTCCGTTGCCCGGAGGCTGCATTATCAGGGCAGGGTGGGCGGTGTACAGGCGTTTGGTAAGAAAAAGTAAGGGCCAGGCGCCTGTTGAGATGGATAAGTAAGGCCAAGTAAGGTTGAAGTAAAGCCGGTCGCGTCATCGCGAGGTACTGTGCTGTTCAGGTTGAGCATGGTGCTCGATGGCCTGTACTTACAAGTACTCATGGCAGCGCACGTCTTGTTGGCGTTGCTGTGCGATGTGGCAAAATTCAGGTTTACAAGGCTTTCAGGTATGCATGGGCGAAGTGTTGTTGGTAAGCAGTTAGAAGGGTATTCCTCCAGGAAGCACGCGCTGGGTATTCGTAGCGTGGGGACAGCGCCTTTTTTACTGGGTGTATTCGCTGTGTTTGCAGTGTGTGACCTGTCTTTGGCTGAAGATAGAAAAAGCTGTGAACAGCGCAGGGACGAGATTGCTCACGAAAGGGAACAGGCAATACGGTATGGAAATATATACCAGCAGAGAGGGTTGGAAGCTGCGTTGTCCCGGGTTCAGCGTTACTGCCGTGATGATGAGCCGAGCCCAAAAGAAGAACAATTGTCTCGTGCACTGAAAGACGTTCACCGCAGGGAGGACCAGCTGGAAGCTGCGATAGAGTCCGGGTCTGCCAGAATGATTGAAAGATACAAAAGAAAACTGGAGCAAGCGCAGGAGCGACTGCGTAGCGTTTCAGGGGAAGAAAAGTAGTTGCATATTGTAGTGAGCGATGACCACTGGGGCGTTTGATGAAATCATTGGTGTGTATGTGCCCGCTTTTATTTTCCTTTCTTGTTTCCGGTTGTACCGCGAGTGATTGGATTGAGGTGGCGGGCGGGGTCATGCAAGGGCGTGACGATTACAGTAAATCCCAGCGTGCTGAGCGCTTGAAGCGTGCTAATAATGCTGCTATGCGTATGAAGGGGAGAAACGTTGTTGAGTAATGCAATTAAATGGCTCGCGGGTGAGTGTAGTGAAGCGAAGGGTTGACGACGCTAACACTACTTCGGGTATTTTCCATTCAGGTTTAGTAATGCGCTATATATTTTCCTTTTCCATCTGTTGTTTTTTGGTTTTTTCCAGTCCTGCGATGGCGATGAATGATTTCTGGGCCGAAACCCTCATCTCCAGCACGAGCACTGCAACCACCTACTTGACCTCGCGAGATAAAAAGCTGATAGCAGCAACTCGAGATGATGCCAGCAGCTTTGTCGCGAGCGATGGCAATATCAAGGGGGTTTACCTTGAAGCTGCGATGGATAAATTTCGACAATCCCATCCGGACATAGCTATCAGTGATATGGCCTTGGCTCAATTCATACTGGCCTACGAGCAGGATTACCCTTGAAGAACACCCATGTTGCATAAACCGAAGGCCGCAGCAGCGCACACTGCGGCCACAGGCAATCACACGCTGCGCGTCAGGCCGCCGTCTACCTTGATGTTCTGCCCGGTGATGTAGGCAGCGCCTTCGCTGGCCAGAAACGCGATGGTGGCGGCCACTTCCTCGCTGGTGCCATAGCGTTTGAGCGGCACGCTGTCGCGGCGTTGTTCGGTGGCCGGCAGGCTGTCGATCCAGCCGGGGAGCACGTTGTTGATACGCACGTTATCCCCGGCAAAAGTGTCGGCGAAGATCTTGGTGAATGCGGCCAGGCCCGAGCGGAATACAGCGGATGTCGGGAACAGCTCATTCGGCTCGAACGCCCAGGCGGTGGAAATGTTGATGATCACGCCACCCTTTTGGCGTTGCATGTAAGGCGTTACCAGGCGAGTAGGGCGAATGACATTCAGCAGGTAGGTGTCCATGCCCTTGTGCCAGTCTTCGTCACTGATTTCCAGGATCGGCGCGCGCGGGCCATGGCCAGCGCTGTTGACCAGCACGTCGATGCGGCCCCACTTTTCCACCACGGCGTCGACCAGGCGTTTCAGGTCATCAACTGACTGGTTGCTGCCGGTTACGCCAATGCCGCCAAGCTCGGCAGCCAGTGCTTCGCCCTTGCCCGAAGAGGAAAGGATGCCAACCTTGAAGCCGTCAGCGGACAGGCGCCGTGCTGCTGCCGCGCCCATACCACTGCCACCGGCCGTGATAATCGCTACTTTTTCTACTGACATGCTGCCTCCAACGTGAACGGCTGATTGCTTAGGTGCAATCACCTTAGCAGCAGCCCCAGCGGTGAGGGAGGCAGGCAAACTTTACCGTGGCAGTAGATTAACTATTGTCAGCCTGTTGCTTGAGCCAGCGCTGTACAACGCCTAGCGACTCAGGCTGCTGCAGCTTGCGTGGCCACACCAGATAGAACGACTTATCGAGCCTGAGTTGTTGAACGAACAACTGAACGAGCCTGCCCGCAGCGATTTCATCGCTGACGAACGCCAGGCTGGCCAAAGCAATGCCTTGACCACTGATGGCCGCATCGATGGCCAACGAGGTCTGATTGAACCGCAGGTTTTTCGCAGTCGGTTTGGTGTGTCGCGGGAACACTGCAGCGAGGTACTGAGGCCAGAAATTATGGGCATCGTGCAGCATGATGAATTCTTGAAGCTGGGCAAAACTGGCAGGGGCATGAGTGCCTTCAAACAGCTTTGGGCTGGCCACGGCGACGATGCGCTGCTCCATCAGCAGTTCGCTGTTCAAACCCGCGCCGATTTCAGGCTTGCCATAGCGCACTGCGATATCCACGCCATCGGTGCTGAAGTGCGACAGCCGATCTGTGGCCAGCACACGCAGATCGATGTCTGGGTAGCTTTGCGCAAAGCTGCCCAGCCTCGGAATAAGCCATTTAGAGGCAAAGGTAGGGGTAACGCTGACCGTCAGGTGCGACGTCTGCGGTCGGAGCAGGCGGGTTGCCTCATCGATCATCGCCAAGGCGCTGCGAATGCTGCCGCTGTAACCCAGGCCGGCATCGGTCAGCGCCAGGCCCCGGGGCAGGCGCTCGAACAGGCGAAGGTTCAGGTTCGCTTCCAGCCCGCGTATCTGTTGCGCGACTGCTGCCTGGGTCACACCCAGCTCCTCGGCAGCCAGGCGGAAGTTCAGGTGGCGGGCAACCACTTCAAACACGCGTAACGCGTTAAGCGGGGGCAGTTCTGGGAAACCGTTTGGCATGACGAGGGCAATGGCCGGGCTGGGAAGATTCACCGCCGAGGCTACTCCCTGAGCGCCTTTAAAGAAACCCGCGGCACCGTTGCCAATCCGGATCCTTGCACCCCAAACCCTCTGTTCGCTGCTGCACAAATTCAGGGTTCGGCTTGACTCGTGAAAATTTTCATGTAATTTTTCATGAAAAATAACTCTAAAAATTTCACGGCAGCCCAATCGATGAAGATGCACGAAGAGGTTGAAGCCCTCGCGATCCTTATTCACGACCTGCGCAAATTCAAGAACCTGACCCTGGGTGAGCTGGCCGAGCGCATCAATCGCTCGGTGGGCTTCCTTTCTCAGGTCGAACGCGGTGTTTCGCGCCCTACCGTGGCGGACCTCACTGCCATCAGCGAAGCGCTCGGCGTATCCACCGCGTACTTCTACAACCTGAGCAAGCCCCGCAGCATTGGTTGGGTCACGCGCCCCCACGAGCGGCGCACGCTTTACCTGGAGTCGGGCATTACCGATGTGCTGGCTTCGCCCACCATCGCCGGTGCCTTCGCCATGCTCGACAGCCATCTGGAGCCTGGCGCCACCAGTGGCGAGGCGTACCTGAGTGACCGGTCCGAGCAGGGTTGTTTCGTGCTTGAAGGTGAACTCACGGTATGGCTGGACGACGGCGAGGCCGTGACCCTGCAGGCCAACGACTGCTTCCAGGTGCAACCCCACGCGCAGTTCCGTTACGCCAACCTGACGGCAAAACCCACCCGCGTGCTCTGGGTCTTCAATTGAATTCGTTCACCTCACAAGGATAAGAAGATGAGTGTCATCTTTGCGGATCTGCTGGCTGAAGTGCGCTCGTTCCGAGCGGAGCACCCAGAAATTCGTTATGTCGACCTGATTGCGCTGGATATCCCCGGGCACTTCTACGGCAAGCGCTACCCCATGGACATGCTGGAAAAGGTTGCAGCCGGCGCGCCGCTAAAGCTGCCGCAGAACTGCGTGTTGTTGGGTACCCAGGGTGGCCTTTACCCGATTGGCGATTACTGCTTTGCCGACGGCGACCCGGATGCTGCCCGGCGCCTGGTGCCGGGTACCCTGAAGCCGGTGCGCTGGGAAAAGGAAGTGATTGCCCAGATGCTCATCACCTCCGACGGCACCGCCAAGCCTATCGAGTTCGAGCCCCGTGAAGTGCTGGCCCGCGTGATTCAGCGCCTGGCCGAACGCGGCATACGCCCGGTGGTGGCCTTCGAGCTGGAGTTCTACCTGTTCGACCGCAAGCTCGACAACGGCCTGCCACAGTACCCACGTGACACGGCGACCGGCGACGAAGACGACCAGCCGAACATGCACATCGAGCGGCTGTCGCGCTTTTCGTCGGTGCTGCACGAGATGGTCGATGGCGCCAACGAACAGGGCGTGCCGGCAAACGTCATTACCGCAGAGCTGGGCCCTGGCCAGTTCGAGATCAACTTCTCCCACAGCGACGATGCCCTGAGCGCGGCGGACTGGTCGGCGCTGTTCTGCCGCAGTACCCGCGGTATCGCCATGAAGCACGGCTACCGTGCCAGCTTCATGAGCAAGCCGTACCTGGACGCGCCGGGCAGCGGCATGCATGTGCACGTCAGCCTGTATGACGCTGGCGGCAACAACATCCTGGCCGGCGCTGAACAGCGCAAGCTGCGCCATGCGGTGGCGGGGTGCCTGGAGCTGCTGCCGCACTGCATGCCGATCTTCGCCCCCAACCACAATGCTTACCGGCGCTACGGCGCCATGGTGAACGCGGCGAGCAAGGCCAGCTGGGGCTTCGAAGACCGTGATGCGTGCATTCGCATCCCCGAGTCCGACCCGCGCAACCTGCGCATCGAACACCGCATCGCCGGTGCCGATGCCAACCCGTACCTGGTGTTGGCGGCGATCCTGACCGGCATGGAGCATGGCCTGGACCGCGGTGTCGAGCCCATCGCCCCGCTGAACGAAAACCGTCAGAGCGGCATCGACTTCCCCAAGGATGCCCTCAGCGCCCTGGCCGCCATGCGTCACCACCCGGTGGTCAACGAAGGCCTGGGCAGTGAGTTCGTGATGGTCTATTGCGAAAACAAATACCAGGAGCAACTGGACTTCATGCGCCACATCGATGCCCGCGAATACCGCTGGTTCCTGTAGGTGCCGAAGGTCGAACAGCGACGCTGCACCCTCCCTTTCAACACAACGCGCAATATGGATTTGCCGGAGGAAGATATGCCACGTGTGCCCGTTATCGGCATTACCGCATGCACCAGCATGATCGAGCTGCATGCAACCCAGACCATCAGCGAGAAGTATGCGCGCGCGGCAGCCAAGGCAGCGTGTGGGCTGCCCATCGTGATTCCCAGCCTCGGTGAACTGATGGACAGCGCCGATATTCTCGACGTGGTGGATGGGCTGATCTTCACCGGTTCGCCGTCCAACATCGAGCCGTTCCATTACAACGGCCCGGCCAGTGCTGAGGGCACCCATCACGACCCGCTGCGTGATGCCACCACGTTGCCGCTGATGCGTGCGGCCATCGCTGCCGGCGTGCCGGTGCTCGGCATTTGCCGTGGCTTCCAGGAAATGAATGTGGCACTGGGCGGCACCCTGCACCAGAAGGTCCACGAGACCGGTGTGTTCATGGACCACCGCGAAGGCAAGGGTGAGCCCATCGACAAGCAGTATGGGCCGCGCCACACCATGCATGTAGAGCCCGGCGGCCTGCTCGACCGCATGGGCTTGCCCGCGGTCTTCGACGTCAATTCCATCCATGGCCAGGGCATCGATGTACTGGCCCCGGGGCTACGGGTGGAAGCACTGGCACCCGATGGCCTGGTGGAAGCGATTTCGGTCGAGAACGGCAAGGGGTTTGCCCTGGCCGTGCAATGGCACCCCGAGTTCCAGGTCATGGACAACCCGCATTACCTGACCATCTTCCAGTCCTTTGGCAAGGCCTGCCGGCATCGCTCGGTACTGCGCCAGAGGCTGTTGCTGTCGGCCTGAACACCGACCGTTCCTAATAAAAAGTACCCGCGCAGCCTGGCTGCGCAACTTGATGGAGTAGAAGTCAATGAGTGAAAAGAATTCGCAGACCCTTGCCTGGCAATCGATGAGCCGCGACCACCACCTGGCTCCGTTCAGCGATGTCAAACAACTGGCCGAGAAAGGCCCGCGCATCATCACCTCGGCCAAGGGCGTGTACCTGTGGGACAGCGAGGGCAACAAGATTCTCGATGGCATGGCCGGCCTGTGGTGCGTGGCGGTCGGCTACGGTCGCGATGAGCTGGCCGAAGTCGCCAGCCAGCAGATGAAGCAGCTGCCTTACTACAACCTGTTCTTCCAGACCGCGCACCCGCCTGCGCTGGAGCTGGCCAAGGCAATCGCCGATGTGGCGCCGCAAGGCATGAACCATGTGTTCTTCACCGGCTCCGGTTCCGAAGGCAACGACACCGTACTGCGCATGGTGCGCCATTACTGGGCGCTGAAGGGCAAGCAGAACAAGAACGTCATCATTGGCCGCATCAACGGTTACCACGGCTCGACCGTGGCGGGCGCAGCCCTGGGTGGCATGAGCGGCATGCACCAGCAGGGCGGGGTGATCCCGGATATCGTGCATATTCCGCAGCCGTACTGGTTCGGCGAAGGCGGCGACATGACCGAGGCCGAGTTCGGCGTGTGGGCGGCCGAGCAGTTGGAGAAGAAGATTCTTGAAGTTGGCGTGGACAACGTTGCCGCCTTCATCGCCGAGCCGATCCAGGGCGCCGGTGGCGTGATCATTCCCCCGCAAACCTACTGGCCGAAGGTCAAGGAAATCCTGGCCAGGTACGACATCCTCTTCGTCGCCGACGAAGTAATTTGCGGCTTCGGCCGCACTGGTGAGTGGTTCGGTACCGACTACTACGACCTCAAGCCCGACCTGATGACCATTGCCAAGGGCCTGACCTCGGGTTACATCCCCATGGGCGGGGTGATCGTGCGTGACGAAGTGGCCAAGGTCATCAGCGAAGGCGGCGACTTCAACCACGGCTTTACCTATTCTGGCCACCCGGTGGCGGCTGCGGTGGGCCTGGAGAACCTGCGGATTCTGCGTGACGAGCAGATCATCCAGCAGGTGCACGATAAAACCGCGCCTTATCTGCAACAACGCCTGCGCGAACTGGCTGACCATCCGCTGGTAGGCGAAGTGCGCGGCCTGGGCATGCTCGGCGCAATCGAGCTGGTGAAAGACAAGGCCACCCGCGCCCGCTACGAAGGCAAAGGTGTCGGCATGATCTGCCGCCAGCACTGCTTCGACAACGGCCTGATCATGCGCGCCGTGGGCGACACCATGATCATCGCGCCGCCGCTGGTGATCAGCATTGAAGAGATCGACGAGCTGGTGGAAAAAGCCCGCAAGTGCCTGGACCTGACCTATGAGGCTGTTTGCTGAAGACACCGGGGCTGCTGCGCAGCCCATCGCCGGCAAGCCAGCTCCCACAGGGGCCGCGCTGTTCTTGAGACATGCGCTTTACCTGTGCGGGCTTTAGCCGTGAACACCGGCAAAGCCGGTGCCATACACCGGGTTGGATTCTTCGCGGGTGAACCCGCTCCCACAGGGCCAGCGCAATGCTTGAGGTTTGCACCGTACTTGTGGGAGCCCGGCTTGCCGGCGATGGGCTGCACAGCAGCCCCGGCAATCTGGAAGGCCCCAAGGTGCTGCGCCAACTTCAAGCCAGCGCTGTACCTGTGGGAGCTGGCTTGCCGGCGATGGGCCGCACGGCGGCCCCAGATTGCTTGCCTCACAGGCAGCAAATCCTTCAAGCAATTTGCTTTGTGAGATGAATCATGTACTTTTCAGGGCATTATTTTTCCGTCCGAAAGTCGCGATTCAACTATGAAAGTGCACGAAGAAATCGAAGGCCTGGCAGTACTGATTCGCGACCTGCGCAAGTTCAAAGGCCTGACGCTGGGCGAGCTGGCGCAGCGTATCGGCCGTTCGGTGGGCTTTCTGTCCCAGGTCGAACGGGGCGTGTCGCGCCCGACCGTGGCCGACCTTACGGCCATCAGCGAAGAGCTCGGCGTCTCGACCGCCTACTTTTACAAACTGGACAAGCCCCGCGAGCTCGACTGGGTCACCCGCCCTCACGAGCGGCGCACGCTTCACCTGGCCGGTGGCATTACCGATGTGCTGGCATCCCCCACGATAACCGGTGCGTTCTCCATGCTCGATAGCCACCTGGAGCCAGGGGCGAGCAGTGGTGAGGAGTACCTGGACGACAGCTCGGAGCAGGGCTGCTTCGTGCTTGAAGGCGAGTTGACTGTGTGGCTGGGTGGCGGCGAGCCGGTAACGCTGCGCGCCAGTGACAGTTTTCAGCTGCAACCCCACGCCAGTTTTCGCTACGCCAACCTCACCGACAAGCCCACCCGCGTGCTTTGGGTGTTCAGCTGAGAGGCGTTTGGATGCAGGTCACATAGGTAAGCTGTTGTCCCGCTCGACAAGAAACGACCCATCGCAGACTATCAGAAGCTTCCACAAGGATGCCCAGGAACGAATGCCATGGATTGCCTGCCGACGCTGTATACCGATCGCCTTGTACTCACGCCCCTGCGGCTGGAGGATGCACCTGCAATCCAGAAATTGTTCCCGCAATGGGAAGTTGTCCGCTACCTCGATCGTCGCGTCCCATGGCCATATCCGGAAGACGGTGCGCTGGTCTATGTACGGGATATCGCCCTGCCTGCCATGGCTGCGGGCCGTGAATGGCACTGGATGATCCGCCTGCGCAACGAAGCTGAGTGCACCATTGGCAGCATCAGTTTGTATGAGCAGCCTGGAAACAACAGAGGCTTCTGGCTTGCGCCGCAGTGGTGGGGCATGGGCTACATGCGCGAAGCCTGCAGGGTCATCAACGCCTATTGGTTCGAGGCGTTGTCACGCCCGCTCATGCAGGTTCCCAAAGCCGTTGCCAACCATGCCTCGCGCAAGGTTTCAGAGCATGAGGGCATGCGCAGGGTGAGTACCCGTGATGGATATTTTGTTTCTGGGCCAATGCAGGTCGAGGTATGGGAGCTGACACGCAGTGAGTGGTTCGACGGGTCGAAAAACCGCTCACTAGCTTGAGCATTCTGGTCACTCGACCAAGACAAGCCATCACTGGATGCCGTTCAGTGCGCCGCTACACAGTACGGGCCGGGTCAATATTTCCAGGTCACCGAAGCCGTCAGGTTGCGGGGTGCACCGTAGCTGGCGGTTGTCGCGTTGTTGTACAGCGACAGCAGGTATTTGCGGTCGGTGACGTTGTTCAGGTTCAGCGACGTGCTCCAGTTGCTGTCAATGTCGTAGCTGGTCATCAGGTCAACCAGGCCGTAGGCGTTCTGGTGGATGGCGCTGTTGGTGTCGTTCTCGACGCCGGTCTGCCAGCTGACACGGGCGCCAACCTTCATCTGTGGCAGGGTCGGCAAGCGGTAAGTGACCATGCCGCGCAAGCTGTGGGCCGGCACATATTTACGCGCACGCTCGCCGTTGTCATCGTCAATACGTACATAGGTGTAGCCGGCGAGCAGGTCGAGGCCTGGCGCCACTTCGCCGGACGCCTGCAACTCTACGCCGTGGCTCTTGAAGTCGCCCGGAGTGTAAACCTCCTGAACCCCGTCGAACCCGGCATCCACGGCCACGTTGCGCTGCTCGGTCTTGAACAGCGCAGCGGTCAGGTGCAGGCGCTCGTCCATCACGCTGCCTTTTACGCCCACTTCCATGCTCTTGCCTTCCAGTGGGTCGAGCAGCTTGCCGTCGGTACCGACCACGTTGTATTGCGGGTTGTAGATCTTGGTCCAGCTGCCGTAGATGCTCCATGCCTCGTTCAGGTCGTAGACCAGGCCGGTGTAGGGCGTGACCTTGCCATGGGCGCGCGTGGAGTGTTCTGAACCGTAGCTCTCACCCTTGCCGTCGGCGCTGAGCATGCGTGCACCGGCTATCCAGTGCAGGTTATCGGCCAGGCTGAAGCGTGCACCGGCGAATACGCTTTTTTGCGTGTCCTGGAAGTTCTGCGCCAGGTCGTCACTGGTGACGCCAAACGAGGGCATAGGCGTATTGCCCGCCAGGATGCCCGAGAACGAAGTGTTGAAGAAACTGCCATGCTCCAGGTCTTCGTCGTACTCCTGGCCTTTTTGGTGCGTGCGCCCGTACGCGGCCCCGAAGGTCAACTGGTGCTCTCGCCCGAACAGGCTGAACGGGCCTTGCACCTTGGCCTCGCCCAGCAGCTGGTGAACCTCGCTGCGGGTGTGGTTGGCATACGCGTCGGCAACATCACCGGAGACGCCACCTACATAAAGCATGTTGGTGTTCTGCTTTTCCTGCTGCCCGGTGGCCGTGAGTGTGGCGTTCCAGTCATTGCCGAAATCATGCTTCAGCTCGACGAAGGCCCGCTGGGTGTGCAGGTTCCAGTAGGTCCACGGCTGGCCGATGCTGTTGCTGCGCCCGCTGTAGTGGATGGCATTGCCGTCGTTGTCCACCAGTGGCAGGTTGCCCCAGGTGCTGCCGTTGGAATCACTGTTGTGCTGGGAGAAGCCCACAGTCACGGTGTCGGCGTCGGACACATCGAACGCCAGCAGGCCGGCAGCAACGTTGCGCTCGTGGCTGTAGCGGTCCATCCATGAGTTGCCCTTGTCGTGGGAGTAGATGAAGCGGCCGCGCACATTGCCGCTGTGGGTCAGCGGGCCTGCAACATCGACGTCGATACGGCGGCTGTCCCACGAGCCGACGCTGGTGTCGACCTGCGCCTGAAAGGTATCTGTCGGGCGTTTACGCACGAAGTTGACCGTGGCCGACGGGTTGCCGGCACCACTCATCAAGCCATTGGCGCCGTGCAACACGTCGATCTGCTCGTACTCGGCAAGGTCCTGGTCCCCTACCAGCGTGCTGCTTACGAAGGGCATGCCCATGCCGTCGTACTCGAAGGTGTCGATGTCGAAACCGCGCGAAGTGAATTCGGTACGGTCGGTTTCGGTTTGCTCGACGGTTACCGACGGTGCTGCGCGCAGTGCGTCCTTGATACCGGTGATCTTGAAATCGTCCAGCGCCTGGCGGGTGATGGTTGTCACGCCCTGCGGGGTCTGCTTGTCGGTCAGGCCCAGTTTGGTAGTGCTGGATGAGGCCCTGCCTTCGTAGCCCTGGCTCACGCCATCCACCACTTCGCTCGTGCTGTCGATCTGGGTCGCGGGCAGGGTGAGGTTGTCGGCGGCATGAACGACAGGCATGGCGCTGCATGCGCCGACCAGCAGGAGGCGGGCAGGGAGATGACGTTTCACGGGGAATTCCTGAGGCGGGGGACTGGTAAAAGGGTTACAGATTTCGTGCGAATGAGAATCTACGTCAAATGAGAAGATGTATTGATAAATAATGTTTCATGCTTCTTCACATCTCGCGAAACACGGCCTAGGTGGATGGCAGCAGCTAACCGGGGCTCACGGAGGTTTCAAGCGGCTGCCGCGAGCAGCCTTGAAAGCGTTGGTTACATTGCCCTGCGCCGTCTTGCGGCTGGCAGGGCCATAGTTCATGCGTGTTCCGGGTCATCGCTCGAACCGGGGGGGAACCGCTGGTCGCTTTGGCTTCGCAAGCGCTAGATTTGATCCGGATTTTGTACGATGATTTTCGTAATGGCAGGGATCAGCTATGAAAACCGGTTTCAGGGAGGCCCAGCGCGCAGTGATAGCGGCGCTTGAATCAGGGGAGTACCAACACGTTTCGCGCGGGGATATCGATATAAAGAACCTGCTGGCTACAGGGGAGGTGTCAGCCCGAGAGGTTGTCGAAGTCGTGCGCTCATGCCGGGGCATTCACCACGCAAGCAGCCCTCACCACGCTGTCGCTGCCATAGAGGTGCATGTACTCAAACGGGGTGGCTGGTACATCAAGTTCTTTTTTATCGAACCAGACACCTGGTTCATAAGCGTTCACCAGTGAGTACCCAGATCATGAAGATTCTGTTCGAAGGGGATAGCGGAAAAGCACTGTGCGAGCCCTGCCAGGCAGTGGTGACCACTCGCTATGCCCGCCGGGATGTACCGTTCAGCGATGGCAAGGGTGTGGCCAGGGACATATTGGTGGGCGTGTGTACCCGTTGCGATGGCGTGGTCGCGCTTCCACCGCAATCCACACCAGCCATTCACGAGGCGCGCAACCAGCAGCTCAAGTCTATCGAGGCACGTTTACCAGCGGTCTACCTGGATGTGCTGGATGCGGCTATGCATGCGGTCAGTCGCGAGGCGGGCGCCAATCTGCGCAAGTTGTTTCTTGCGTACTATTTTCAGCAACTGGCGCAGGTGCAGCAGGGTGGGCAATTGCAGGCTGCGCATCAAACATTCGTCCAGGCCCTGGATGAACAGCGAGAGCAGCGTGGGCTCGCGCGTTCCAGTGCTACTCGACGGTTGTCGATGAAGGTCAACCCGCACATGGCGCAGGACATGCTTGCGCTGCAACAACGAACAGGTGTGAACCAGACCGAGTTGTTGAAGGCTGTAATCGCTCTTATCCAGGCGGATGTACTGGAAGAGCGGGACGAGGAAGTGATTCTGGCCCTGCAGCGGCTGGCGCGGTTGGCTTTGTAGTCAGGGTTTGATTGCGATCAAGGCCCTGATGGATGACGCTCACATCGGCATGCGCAAAAAAACCGCTGAGCTAGTCGCAAGCGGCGATGTTGCGCAGGCAACAGTGATTCGACAGCGTGTTTGACCACATGCAGTCAACATCGCCGACTAATTCCATTAACCCGTTGAAAGTAAAGCAATCCAGCCGTTGGCATGCTTGCTGCTCCTGCCTCCTTGAACCCCAAGGATTCTCAAGGAGCCTCCCCATGAGCCACGCCCCACTCAAGTTCGCCTACTGGGTCCCCAACGTCAGCGGTGGCCTGGTGGTCAGCACCATCGAGCAGCGCACCAACTGGGACATCGACTACAACCGCAAGCTTGCGCAAATCGCTGAAAAAGCCGGCTTCGACTACGCCCTGTCGCAAATCCGCTTCACCGCCGGCTACGGCGCCGACTACCAGCATGAGTCGGTCACCATCAGCCATGCGCTGCTGGCGGCCACGGAAAAGCTCAAGGTCATCGCCGCCATCCTGCCAGGGCCGTGGAACCCGGCGCTGGCGGCCAAGCAGTTGGCCAGCATCGACCAGTTCACCAATGGCCGCATCGCCATCAACGTGGTGTCGGGCTGGTTCAAGGGCGAGTTCCACGCCATCGGTGAGCCGTGGCTGGACCACGACGAGCGCTATCGCCGTTCCGAGGAGTTCATCCGCGCGCTCAAGGGCATCTGGACGCAGGACAACTTCACCTTCAACGGCGACTTCTATCGCTTCCGTGACTACAACCTCAAACCCAAGCCACTGCAGCAACCGCACCCCGAGATCTTCCAGGGCGGCAGTTCGCGTGCGGCGCGGGACATGGCCGCGCGGGTGTCGGACTGGTACTTCACCAACGGCAACAGCGTGGAAGGGATCAAGGCCCAGGTCAATGATATCCGCGCCAAGGCCGCAGCCAACGGCCACTCGGTCAAGGTTGGGGTGAATGCCTTCATCATTGCCCGCGACACCGAGGAAGAGGCGCGGGCGGTGTTGCAGGAGATCATCGACAAGGCCAACCCCGAGGCAGTGCAGGCGTTCGGCCAAGAGGTAAAGCACGCCGGGGCTGCCAGCCCGGAAGGCGAGGGCAATTGGGCCAAATCCAGCTTCGAGGACCTGGTGCAGTACAACGATGGCTTCAAGACCAACCTGATCGGCACGCCGCAGCAAATTGCCGAGCGCATCGTTGCGCTGAAGGCAGTAGGGGTGGATTTGATCCTGTCCGGCTTCCTGCATTTTCAGGAGGAAGTGGCGTACTTTGGCGAGCGCGTATTGCCGCTGGTGCGTGAGCTGGAAGCCGGGCGCAGCGTAGACAAGGCAGTGGCGTGAGGCCTGGAGGCAGGGTGGCTTGGCACCCTGCCAGTATTGTCGGATTGTCGTGCAGGGGTTAGGTTGCCGGGCTTACTTCAAGGAAGATAACCCCATGAAACGGACCTTACCGCTCCTGTTCGCCTGCGCGATTTTCCCCCTGCAAGCCTGGTCAGCGCTTGAAATCGGGCAGTTCACCCTCGGCATGCCCAAGCCCCAGGTGCTGGCCATTCTGCAGCAGCAGTTTGGCGAGGTTGAGCATTTCACGGGCTATCACTATCAGGTACCGACCGAGTTCTACAAGGGCGCCAGCCCGAAGGGAGACCTCAACCTGGGCGGTATTCCCATCTCGCAGGTGCAGGCGGCGTTCAACGAGGCAGACCAGCTGCGCCAGGTTGAGATGCGGTTGGACACCACCGATGAAGCGCGGGTGCAGCAACTACTGCCAATGACCAGGGATGCGAAGCCTGTGCCGGATACCGGTGGCCGGCTGGAAGCGTTTTCCGCAGATGGCGAGCTGGTTTACTGGGTGTCCAGGAACTGGGACAGGACGGTGGTGACCATTGCCGACAAGGCCAGCTCGGAAGACAACATCAAGGCGCGGGCCAAAAGCGACGAGAAGTTTGCCCAGTTGAACCGCAAGTTCGACAAATTGATCGAGACGGCCAAGGCGGTGGAGGGGAAGAGCGCGCCTTGATCTGAAAGCATCGGGTTATTTGAAATTGGCGCGGCCGCTCCCGCCGGGCATTAGCCTGGCTTATGCAGGGTAAGCAGATATCACTTTTCCAGCATCAGCTTTTGACGGCATTCTGCTTGCTCCATACCCCGCACGAGCCTGCCAATGCCCTCCGTCATCCCGTCCATCGCCCCTGCCATTTCAGAACTTGCACCAGGCTTTCGCGCCCTGAGCATTGTTGCGCACGCCGCACCGACCCAGCAGCCACAGGTTGCCAGCCAAGCGCTTGAGCAAGCCTGCACGACGGTGCTGGCTGGTGGGCCTGCATGGGCTGATGCGCACCTGGCGGCCTGGGCCGAAGTGTTTCAGGCCTTTGGCGCTAAACCCAAGCGTACACCGTGTTCTGCCGATGCCCTGCGCAAGCGGGTGATGCGCGATGGCAGCATGCCGGGCATCGACCCGGTGGTGGACCTGTATAACGCCATCAGCCTGCAGTACGCGGTGCCGGTCGGTGGCGAGAACCTGGCCGCCTATAAAGGCGTGCCACGTTTGCTGGTTGCCGATGGCTGCGAGCTGTTCGACTGTTACAAGGATGGCGTGCTGGCCAACGACCCGCCTGCACCGGGCGAGGTTGTATGGCGTGATGACCACGGCGTGACCTGCCGACGCTGGAATTGGCGCCAAGGGGTACGCACGCGGCTGGATGCCGATGCGCAGCAAATGTGGTTCATTCTCGAGAGCTTGCCGGCGATGCCGCTTGCTGCCTTGCATGAAGCAGGGGAACGGTTGGTGGATGGGCTGCGGCAGATGATGCCTGGGGTAGTCATCGAAGCACCTGTACTGCTCTGAAACCTCGCATACCGTGCAGGGGCCGTAACACTTGGCGTCGGTTTCAGGATGCGCCTGGTCGTTCGCACGCAACCCCCTGGCCCCACAAGTGCCATGCTTGCAGGATGCCTTCGGACCAGCGTGCGCAGATGCGCGGCCGTGGGCAAGGAGGCCGTCGGCGCCGCGCAACCGTGACGTGGCCGACGCGCCGCAGCAGAACACGCCGGATACCTGCCCCCACAACAATTCAGGCGGGGTCCGTGATGCCGAGGTCCGCTGTATGCCTGATGAATTGCTCCACCTGCCCGTGATCCAGCGCATTCTGGCTCGCGACAAGGACGCCCCCGGTGCCTTGTTGCCCATCCTGCATGCCATCCAGCACGACATCGGTTTCATCCCCGATGCCGCTGTGCCGGAAATTGCCCATGCCCTGAACCTCAGCCTGGCTGAAGTGCGCGGGGTGATCAGCTTCTACCACGACTTTCGTACAGCGCCGCCGGCGCGCCACACCCTGCGCCTGTGCCGCGCCGAATCGTGCCAGAGCCGTGGCGCCGAGGCCCTGGCCGCGCAACTGCGTGATCAGCTTGCGCTGGACGACCATGGCACCAGCGCCGACGGCGCCATCAGCCTGCGCCCGGTGTACTGCCTGGGTGCCTGCGCCTGCTCGCCGGCGCTGGAGCTGGACGGCCAGGTGCACGCGCGGCTTACCCCTGAGCGCCTGCGCGCTCTGGTGAATGCCTGTCGGGAGGACGCAGCATGCTGAAGCTCTACATCCCCTGCGATTCGGTGGCCCGTGCCGTGGGGAGCGACCAGGTTGCCGAGGCCTTGCAGCGCGAGGCCGAGCGCCGCCAGTTGCCGCTGGATATTCAGCGCACCAGCTCACGCGGGCTTTACTGGCTGGAGCCGCTAATCGAATGCGACAGCGGGCAAGGGCGCCTGGGCTTCGGCCCGGTTACCCCACAAGACGTGCCGGCATTGCTCGACGCCCTGGGCGGTGAGCCCGGAGGCCACTCGCTGGCGTTGGGGCTGGTTGAGCAAATGCCTTACCTGAAGACCCAGCAACGCCTGCTGTTCGCCCGCGCCGGCATCACCCGCCCGTTGTCGCTGGACGACTATCGCGCCCATGGCGGTTTTGCCGGCCTTGAAGCGGCCGTGGCCCTGAACGGTGCCGAGGTGGTCGCTGCCGTGCTCGACTCCGGCCTGCGTGGCCGTGGCGGTGCGGCGTTCCCCGCCGGCATCAAGTGGCGCACCGTGCGCGACGCCGGGGCTGGGCAGAAGTACGTGGTATGCAACGCCGACGAGGGCGACTCCGGTACCTTCGCCGACCGTATGCTGATGGAAGGCGACCCCTTCCTGCTGATAGAAGGCATGATCATTGCCGGCCTGGCCGTGGGCGCCGACAAGGGCTACATCTATGTGCGCTCGGAATACCCGGATGCCATTCGCGTGCTGGACCAGGCCTTTGCCATTGCGCGTGACGCCGGCTACCTCGGTACTGACGTCGCCGGCAGCGGTCAGGTGTTCGACCTGGAAGTGCGGGTAGGCGCTGGCGCCTACATCTGCGGCGAAGAAACTGCGCTGCTCGAGTCCATCGAAGGCAAGCGCGGCATCGTCCGCGCCAAGCCGCCACTGCCTGCGCTGCAAGGCCTGTTCGGCCTGCCGACGCTGGTGCACAACGTGCTCACCCTGGCTTCGGTGCCCATCATCCTGGCCAAGGGCGCGGCGTTCTATCGCGATTTCGGCATGGGCCGCTCGCTGGGCACCATGCCGTTCCAGCTGGCCGGCAACATCCGCCAGGGCGGGTTGGTGGAGCGTGCCTTCGGCCTGACCCTGCGCGAGCTGGTGGAGGGTTATGGCGGTGGTACGGCCAGTGGCCGGCCGCTGAAGGCTGCGCAGGTCGGCGGCCCGCTCGGCGCCTGGGTACCCCCCAGCCACTTCGACACCCCGCTGGACTATGAAGCCTTCGCCGCCATGGGCGCGATGCTTGGCCACGGCGGTGTGGTGGTGGCCGACGATACCCTGAACATGGCCAGCATGGCGCGCTTCGCCCTGCAGTTCTGCGCCGAAGAATCCTGCGGCAAGTGTACCCCGTGCCGCATCGGCTCCACCCGGGGCATGGAAGTGGTCGACCGGTTGATCGCATCGACTGATTTAACCGAACGCCACGACCAGGCCCTGTTGCTGCGCGACCTCTGCGACACCATGCAGTACGGCTCGCTGTGCGCCATGGGCGGCATGACTGCTTACCCGGTGGCCAGCGCGCTCAAGTACTTCCCCGCCGATTTTGGGCTTACCACCTCGGAGGCCGCGCAGTGATCAATTTCTTCGACCCCGCTTCTGATAAAAGCAGCGACCTCGGCACCCCGGCCCGTGACAGCGACGTGCAGGTCAGCCTTAGCATCGACGGCCGTGCCATCAGCGTGCCTGCCGGCACCTCGGTGATGCGCGCTGCGGCCATGCTCGGCACCAGCATCCCCAAACTGTGTGCCACCGACAGCCTTGAAGCCTTCGGCTCATGCCGCATGTGCATGGTGGAGATCGAAGGCATGCGCGGATACCCGGCGTCCTGTACCACGCCGGTCAGCGAAGGCATGGTGGTGCGTACCGAAACGCCACGCCTGGCCGGCCTGCGCCGCAACGTGATGGAGTTGTACATTTCCGACCACCCGCTGGACTGCCTGACGTGCTCGGCCAACGGCAACTGCGAGCTGCAGACCGTTGCCGGCCAGGTGGGCCTGCGCGAGGTGCGCTACGGTTACGACGGCGCCAACCACCTGGCCGAGAAGAAGGATGTTTCCAACCCGTATTTTGACTACGAGCCCAGCAAATGCATCGTCTGCAGCCGCTGTGTGCGCGCCTGCGAAGATATCCAGGGCACCTTCGCCCTGACCATCACCGGCCGCGGTTTCGAGTCGCGGGTGGCGGCAGCGGGCGGCGATAACTTCCTCGCTTCCGAATGCGTGTCGTGCGGCGCCTGCGTACAGGCCTGCCCAACCGCGACGCTGACTGAAAAGAGCCTGGTGCAGCTTGGCCAGCCCGAGCGTTCGGTGATCACCACCTGCGCCTACTGCGGGGTCGGTTGCTCGTTCCGCGCTGAAATGAAAGGCGACCAGCTGGTGCGCATGGTCCCGGACAAGAACGGCGGCGCCAACCACGGCCACGCCTGCGTCAAGGGCCGCTTTGCCTGGGGCTACGCCACCCACCCGGACCGCATCACCAAGCCGATGATCCGCAAGCGCCTGGAAGACCCGTGGCAGGAAGTGAGCTGGGACGAAGCGGTAACCTACGCTGCCAGCGAGTTCCGACGCATCCAGCTCAAGTACGGGCGTGATTCCATCGGTGGCATCACCTCCAGCCGCTGCACCAACGAAGAAGCCTACCTGGTGCAAAAACTGGTACGCACGGCGTTCGGCAACAACAACGTCGATACCTGCGCGCGGGTGTGCCACTCGCCCACCGGCTATGGCCTGAAACAGACCTTGGGTGAATCGGCCGGCACGCAGAGCTTCGATTCGGTGATGCAGGCCGACGTGGTGCTGGTGATTGGCGCCAACCCCACCGACGCTCACCCGGTGTTCGGCTCGCAGCTCAAGCGCCGCCTGCGCCAGGGGGCGCGGCTGATCGTGATCGACCCACGGCGCATCGACCTGGTCGACTCGCCGCACGCCCGCGCCGAGCTGCACCTGCAACTGCGCCCGGGCACCAACGTGGCCATGCTCAACGCCCTGGCCCACGTGATCGTCACCGAGGGCCTGCTGGCCCAGCGCTTCATCGATGCCCGCTGCGAAACCGAAGACTTTGCCCGTTGGCGCGACTTCGTCAGCCAGGCAGACAACGCCCCCGAGATGCTGGGCCCGGTGTGTGGCGTGCCCGCCGAGCAGATCCGCGCCGCGGCGCGCCTGTATGCCACCGGTGGCAACGCGGCCATCTACTACGGCCTGGGCGTGACCGAGCACAGCCAGGGCAGCACTGCGGTGATGGGCATCGCCAACCTGGCCATGGCCACCGGCAATATCGGCCGTGAAGGGGTAGGGGTGAACCCGCTGCGTGGGCAGAACAACGTGCAGGGTTCGTGCGACATGGGCTCGTTCCCCCACGAACTGCCCGGCTATCGGCATATTTCCAACGAGGGCGTGCGCGCCGAGTTCGAGCGCGCCTGGGGCGTGACCTTGCAGCCCGACCCGGGCCTGCGCATCCCCAACATGTTCGAGGCAGCGCTGGACGGCAGCTTCAAGGCCCTTTACTGCCAGGGCGAGGATATCGCCCAGAGCGACCCCAACACCCAGCACGTCACGGCGGCCTTGCACGCCATGGAATGTGTGGTGGTGCAGGACATCTTCCTCAACGAAACGGCCAAATTCGCCCATGTGTTCCTGCCGGGCAGCTCGTTCCTGGAAAAGGACGGCACCTTCACCAACGCCGAGCGGCGCATTTCACGGGTGCGCAAGGTCATGGAGCCGCTAGCCGGCAAAGCCGACTGGGAAGGGACCGTAGCCCTGGCCAACGCCTTGGGCTACCCGATGAACTACCGCCACCCGTCCGAGATCATGGACGAGATTGCCCGCCTGACCCCGACTTTCCGCCGCGTCAGCTACGCCGAAATCGACCGCCATGGCAGCCTGCAGTGGCCGTGCAACGACGCCGCGCCCGACGGCACGCCGACCATGCACATCGACCAGTTCGTGCGTGGCAAGGGCCGCTTCATGCTCACCGGCTATGTGCCCACCGACGAAAAGGTCAACAACCGTTACCCGTTGCTGCTCACCACCGGGCGCATCCTTAGCCAGTACAACGTCGGCGCCCAGACCCGGCGTACCGGCAACGTCGCCTGGCATGACGCCGACCGCCTGGAAATCCACCCAACCGACGCCGAAAGCCGTGGCATTCAGGACGGTGACTGGGTGGGTATCGGCAGCCGCGCGGGGCAGACCGTGCTGCGTGCCAAGGTCAGCGCACGGGTGGCGCCGGGGGTGGTGTACACCACGTTCCACTTCCCCGAGTCGGGGGCCAACGTGATCACCACCGACAACTCCGACTGGGCCACCAACTGCCCGGAGTACAAGGTGACGGCAGTGGAAGTGGTGAAAGTGTTCCAGCCATCGCAATGGCAAAAGCGCTACCAGGACTTCAGTGACGAACAGCGGCGCTTGCTGAAGGAACGCCGTACAGCGGAGAAAGCCGAGGTGCGCCGATGAGCAGCGACAACCTGGTCAAGATGGCCAACCAGATTGCCCATTACTTCGACAGCGAGCCAAACCGGGCGCTGGCGGTGCAGGGGGTGCGCCAGCATTTGCAAAGCTTCTGGACGCCGGCCATGCGCCGGCAACTGGCAGAATGGATCGAGGTCAATGCAGGGGAGGGCTTGGACCCCAAGGTGCGCGAGGCGATGGCCTAGCGGGCTCAGGTTTCTAGGCCTGCGCGACATCTGTGGGAGCGGCCTTGTGTCGCGAAAGGACCGCGAAGCGGGCCCAGATATCAGCGTTGATACATAAATTGCTGGGGCCGCTTTGCGGCCCTTTCGCGACACAAGGCCGCTCCCACAGGGCCCGCGTCAGCCGCGGGCTAATTCGGCCTGGTGGGCGATGGCTTCCTCGCTCTTGAGCACCAGCACATCGCCCTCAAGGGCATCCAGCACCACCTCCGAAGTATTGCCAATCAACGCCCCGGAAATCCCCGTGCGGCACACCGTACCAATCACCGTCACCACCGCCTCGAGCTTCTTCTCGGTATGCGGAATCAGCACATCCGCCGGCCCTTCAGCCACATGCAGGCAATCGTCGCTGATGCCGTATTCAGCCTGGAACGCCTTGCACGCATCGCGGTAGCGCTGCTCGATGGTCTCGCTCAGCTGGTAGGTCGGATCGGAGGCCGACAGCATTGGCGACGGATGGGCGCTGATGACATGCAGTTCGCCCTTGGCCAGTTTGGCAATCTCGAAGCCATGGTCGATGATGCTGGCATGCAAGCGGCGGTGGTCGTCGTCCTGGTTGCCCACGTCCACCGCAGCCAGAATCTTGCCCCCGGTCCACGGCCGTTCGCTCTTGACCATCAGCACGGCACACGGGCACTGGCGCAGCAGTTTCCAGTCGCTGGGGGTAAGCAGGGCTTTTTTCAGCGGGTTGTCCGGGCGGTGTTCCTTGATCACCAGCTCACAGCCCTCGGCCTGCTGCACATAGATGATGGTGTCGTGCAGGTTGTCGCGCCAGGCCTCCTCGTGGGTGACGTTGTCGTACCCGTCATCGTGCAACTGGCTACTCAGCAGGCTAAGCAGTGCAGTGTGGTCATGCTTCTTGTCGCACATCAGCAGGTGCAGGCGTGCGCCAGTGACGCCGGCGATCAGCTTGGCCCGGGTCAGCGCGCGGCTGTGGGCGTGCTCAGGGTCGAGGACGACGAGGATGCTGCGGACGGCTTGCATGGGCGTTAGCTCCCTTCAAAGGTGGCGACCGATGCCTTACTATAGACGGCGCGCCCGCCGCTGGCGCTTGATGTACATCAACAAGCATAGTCACTGGCGCCGCCCGCCGCCGCCGGTATAATCGCCAGCCCTGCCTGTTCTGTGTGGTTGCACGCTTATGTCCCTGATCCCCGAAATCGACGCCTTCCTCGGCTGCCCGACGCCAGACGCCTGGATCGAAGCGGCGCTCGCCGACCAGGAAACCCTGCTGATCGACCACAAGAACTGCGAATTCAAGGCTGCGAGCACCGCCTTGAGCCTGATGGCCAAGTACAACACCCACCTCGACCTGATCAACATGATGTCGCGCCTGGCCCGCGAGGAGCTGGTGCACCACGAACAGGTGCTGCGCCTGATGAAGCGCCGTGGCGTGCCACTGCGGCCGGTGTCGGCGGGCCGCTATGCCTCGGGGCTGCGCCGCCTGGTGCGCGCCCACGAGCCGGTCAAGCTGGTGGATACACTGGTGGTGGGGGCGTTCATCGAGGCGCGCAGTTGCGAGCGCTTTGCTGCGCTGGTGCCGCACCTGGACGAGGAATTGGGCCGCTTCTATCACGGCCTGCTGAAAAGCGAAGCGCGCCATTACCAGGGCTACCTGAAACTGGCGCACAACTATGGGGATGAGGCAGACATCGCCCGCCGGGTTGAACTGGTGCGCGCTGCAGAAGTGGAGCTGATCCAGTCTCCGGACCAGGAACTGCGCTTCCACAGCGGTATCCCGCAAGCGCTGGCCGCCTGATTCGCACCAGGCGGCCCAGGCTTCAGTTGCGCCGCCCCAGCAGCAGGCCCACCACCAGCCCCAGGCCGGCGGAAATGGCGACGGTCTGCCAAGGGTGGCCGCCGATGTAGTCCTGGGTGGCGTCCACCACCGGTTGCGCTTTGTCGCGCATAGTGCCAGCGGCCTGGCGCGCCTGTTTCAGTTTCTGGCTGACCTGTGCTCGCAGGGTTTCCGCTTCTTCGCCGACCAGGGCGGCGCTGTCGTTCAGCAGCTTTTCCGATTCTTCGATCAGCGATTGCAGTTCGCTGAATACCTGGTCCTTGATCTGATCGCTGTCCGCCAGTGTGGCGTTTTTACGGGCCATGAACTCGTCCTCGTTGATGGGGTGGTGTGAACAATGGATGCCGCTGCGTCGGGAAAGTTGCGGCGGCTTTCCGATGTTGCGTTGCCTGGGTGTAAGATAGCGGCCATTTTCAAACCTGCAGGTACCTTCATGAGTTTCAATCTGGCCAACATGAGCTTCGAGGAACGGGCGCAGATCGAGGCAGAGAAGGCGCGGCTGTTCGAGATGTGGCAGAGCAGCCTGGGCAAGGCCAAGGGCGATGCGGCCCGGCTGATCGCCGAAAAGCCCCGGCGCAAGGGTAAATGGGCCGAGTGGGTACGCGCCGAACTGGACGCCATGTCGCCGCCCGAATACGCCAGCATGGTGCGCAGCGAAGTCAACAAGCTGATGGCCGCCGCCAGCGCCAGCCGCTGAACAGTCCCGACCGGCGCTTACCAGTAGGCGCCCTTGGGCAGGTCCAGCTTGCCCTCGTCAGTAAAGCGCACGGTCCCCAGCAACCCGCCCGCCAGCTTGCCGCGCAGCTTGTAGGGCAAACCCTTCAGTGAGTCCACCGTGCCCAGCCCATAGGCCTGGCGCAGGAAGGAAAACGCCGTGATGCTCACCGGCACCACGATCACCGCTTCGTCATAGCGGCCAATGTGCCCCTGCTGGTCGCTGACCCCGGCGGCCAACGGCTGGCCGTTCACTTCCAGGTTCAGGGCAATGCCGTTGTAGTCGATCGGCGACTCGTTAGGGTTTTGCACGCGCATTTTCACCGCCATGCGCAGTTCCAGTTCCTGCCCGGGCAGCGGCTCGATGCCGATCACGCTGATGTTGACCGGGTCCCGTGGCTGGAACAGTGCGCAAGCGCCCAGGCCATAAGCCATCAGCAGGACGAGAAACAGGCGGGTACAGCGGTGCAGGCGGGCAGTCATTGAGGGCGACCTTGCCGGAGTGGGCGAGTAGTCAGTGTGGCAAATGCGCGTCGGCGTTGAAAGTGTCCTTGCAGATGAAAGATACTGTTTCTCATTAACGCCCGATAACTCATCCCACTGGCTGTTCCCAAACCCATGCTGACGTCACCCGTGTCGGGCCTGCTGGCGACTTTCCAGGAGCACTACGACGACCTGTTGCAGTTTCTGACCCGGCGCATGAGCGATCGCCATCGCGCCGCAGACGTGGCGCAGGAAACCTACCTGAAGCTGGTAAAAGTCGATGCCCAGGCGGTGCCGGTGCTGCACGCTCGCAGCTTTATCTTCCGCGTGGCCGGTAACCTGGCAATTGATGCCTTGCGCCGCGATCAGCGCCTGGCTGCCAGCCATGACGACTGTGACGGGACCGGTGAACTGACCTGCCCGGCGCCAGCGCCCGAGGCGACGTTGCTGGCCCGGGAGCGCCTGCAAATCCTTGACGATGCGCTGCTGAAACTGCCCGACAATGCCCGCCAGGCGTTGTTGCTGAACCGCGTCGAGGGCCTGACCCAGGCGCAGATTGCACAGCGGCTAGGGGTTTCCGAGAGCATGGTGGCCAAATATATCGGCCAGGCCCTGCGTCATTGTCGCGATTGGCTCAAGCAGGCCGGTGTGGCGGCCTCTGTGGTGTTGCTGGTTGCCGCTGTGGCGGGTTGGCAGCAAGCGCCGATGTTGCTGGCCGACTACCACACCGCGGTGGGTGAGCGGCAGGTCATTACCTTGGCGGACGGCACGCGGGTGACATTGAATAGCGCCAGTGCGTTGAGCGTGGTGTTCAGTGAGCACGAACGCCGCGTGGTGCTGGATGCTGGTGAAGCCCTGTTCGAGACCACGGATGATCCGCGGCCGTTTGTGGTCGATACGGCAGGTGAGCGGGTGCAGGGTGGTGCCGCCACCTTCAGCGTGCGTCGCGATGGCCGCGTGGTGTTGGCACGCGGTGAAGCCAAGGTCGGCGAACATGAACTGGCGGTGGCGGCCGATGCCGGTGCGCAGATGGCCTGGCAGCGCGGCAAGCTGATCTTCAACGGCAAACCGCTGGGGCAGGTGCTGACGGAGCTTGAGCGTTACCGGCATGGGCGCATCGTGCTGTCCGACAGCAAGCTGGCGGCGATGGAGGTGAGCGGGGTGTTTGACCTTGACGAGCCGGAGGCACTGCTGCGCACGCTTGAGCAGCGGTATGGGCTGAAGGTGACCTATCTGCCGTGGTTGGCTGTGGTTCATTGATCAGCCTGTGCCGGCCTCTTCGCAGCACAAGGCTGCTCCTACAGGCATGTGCGATTCCTGTAGGAGCAGCCTTGTGCTGCGAAGAGGCCGGCACAGTAATAAAAATATTTTCCATTTGGCACTGCAAGTTCCTGCAAGCCAGATCGTCGTAGTGGGACTGATCAGCAACCCATTCTCATTTACGACTTGTCAGGAAGCTCATTCGTGCCTCTGATGCTCAAGCCCTTGCACCGCCGTCGCGGTTCTTTTCACCACGCCCTGATGTCCTGCAGTGCCCTGGCCATGCTGGTCGGCCCCCTGCATGTGTTAGCCGCGACTACCGCCGAACATGCCCACATGCAGGCTCGCCAGGTCCAGCTCGACCTGCCAGCCCAGCCGCTGGACCAGGCCCTGACCACCTTTGCCGACCAGGCCGGCCTGCACTTGCTGTACACCACAGGAGATGCAGCAGGCTTTGCCAGCCCGGCGATGCACGGCAGCTACAGCGTCGAGCAGGCCCTGCAGCAGTTGCTGGCCGGCAGCGGCATGAGCTGGCACTTCAGCGACGCGCGCACCGTAACCCTGCGCAAGGCCCAGGCAGCGCCACAGGCGGTTAACCTGAAGCCGATCGAAGTCAGCGTGGCCTCGCGCACCAGTACCGCAATCAGCGAAATCCCCGGCACAGTGTGGGTCGTCGACCAGCAGCAGCTGCGTGAGCAGATCGACAGCGGCGTCAGCCTGAAGGAAGCCATCGGCAAGCTGGTACCTGGCCTGGACCTGGCGCCGGAAGGGCGCACCAACTATGGCCAGAACATGCGCGGGCGCAACGTGCTGGTGATGATCGACGGGGTCAGCCAGAACAGCTCGCGCGGCCTGTCGCGCCAGTTCGACAGCATTTCGCCGTTCAACGTCGAGCGTGTTGAGGTGTTGTCCGGCGCCAGCGCCATCTACGGCGGCGGTGCCACCGGCGGTATCATCAACATCGTGACCAAAAAGGGCGAACCCGGCCCGGCGCGCTTCGAGACCCAGCTTGGCGCCAGCAGCGGTTTCAACAACAGTGATGACCTGGCCACCCGCTTTGCCCAGTCGATCAGCGGCGGCAACGAGCGGGTCAATGCCCGCCTGGGTATCTCCGGCGAGCAGAACGAAGCCTTCTACGACGGCGCCGGCGACCAGATTTTCATCGACAACACCCAGACCGACCTGCAATACAACCGCACCATCGACGTACTCGGCACCCTGGGCTTGCAGTTGAACGACCAGCAGAGCCTCGACCTGCTGGCCCAGTACTACGATTCGGGCAACCACGGCAGCACGGGTATTTACTTCCCCAACCTCAACTACAACGCGCCATCTGACCTGGAAGACGCCGAGCTGCGCAGCGGCTATTCGTCCGACCTGGAGCCGCGTACCCGGCGCTTGTTGCTGAACGCCAATTACCACCACAGCGATGTGCTGGGCCAGGACTTCTACCTGCAGGCCTCGTACCGCAAGGAAGACGACAACTTCTACCCGTTCCCGTACTACAACCGCGCCACGCCCACCGGTTCGCGCGGGGTGTATTTTGCTGCCTCGCAGCAGAACTTCGAGGTCACCAGCCTCAAGGGCCTGTTCGCCAAACAGTGGGACACGTTGAAGCTGACCTATGGCGTCGACCTGGATCGCGAGCGCTTCAATGCCGAGCAGACCACGTTCAACGCCCTGACTTCGTCCGAATCGGGCGGCCTTGGTATGGAAAAGGACAGCAAGGCGCCGCGCTACCCCAGCTACCGGGTCGATGGCGTGTCGGTGTACGCCCAGCTGGACTGGCATGCCACCGACAACCTGACGTTCTCCGGCGGCGCCCGTCGCCAGCAGATGGACGTGGACGTCAGCGACTTCAAGGGCGTGCCGGGCGGTAGCAACGATTATCAGGTCAACCTGTTCAACGTAGGCGCCATCTACGACTTCAAGAACGGCCACCAGGTATGGAGCAACTATGGCGAAGGCTTCGACCTGCCAGACCCTGCCAAGTACTACGGCAAGCCGGGCCTGAGCGTGGCCGACAACCCGCTGGCCGGCATCAAGAGCCGCCAGGTGGAACTGGGCTGGCGCTATGCCGACCTGGACTGGGATGCCCAGGCGGCGCTGTACTACATCTGGTCGGACAAGATCATCAACGTCGATTCGCAAACGCTGACGATCAACGTGGAAGATCAAAAGAGCCGCGACTTCGGCTTTGAAGGTGCGCTGACCCGGCACTTCCAGACAGGCTGGGAAGCGGGCGGTACCCTGCACCTGACCCGCTCCGAGGAAGAGGCTGCCGATGGCGGCTGGAACAAGCGTGATGCCCGCTATGCATCCTTGTCCAAGGCCACTGCATTCGTTGGCTGGAAGGGCGATGGCCGCAGTGCGCGGCTGCAGGCCAACCATGCGTTCAGCCTGAAGGACGATGCCGACCACGAGATCGACGGTTACACCACCTTCGACCTGCTGGGCAGCCAGGACACCGGCTTCGGCACCTTCAGTGCCGGCATCCAGAACCTGCTGGACAAGCAGTACAGTACGGTCTGGGGCCAACGCGCGACGCTGTTCTATTCGCCGACCTACGGCCCGGCGTACCTGTATGACTACCAGGGGCGCGGGCGGACCTACACCCTGACCTGGAGCATGGCTTACTAACCCTTCTCCAAGGCGTGCCCGGCCCCTTGTAGGAGCGGCCTTGTGTCGCGATAGGGCCGCAAAGCGGCCCCGGCAAACTATGCGGCGAAGCTGAAATCGTGGCGGCGCTTCGCACCCCATCGCGACACAAGGCCGCTCCTACAGGGGTAGCGCATCAGGCAAACGCCGCGATCAAATCCTCGGCAAACGCCTGCTGCGCTTCACCCGTCACTTGCGCCCGATGCCTGGCCAGGGTAAATGGCACCACAAAATCCAGCCCCGGGTCCAACGCCCACAACAACCCCTCGGCCTCCCAGGCCTGCGCGCAGTGGCAGGGCAGGTAACCAATATGCCGCCCCGACAGAATGAACGTCAGCACGCTCTCGATCTGCTCCGCTACAGCCATGCTACGCCGGCTCTGGAACGGCTCACCGCCTTTGAGAAACCGGTAGGGATGGCGCACCTGGTCCATCTCCAGCAACCGCTCAAGCTCAATACCCGATTCGCCGAACAGCACATGCCCCTTGCCGCAATACAGCCGTTGCCGTTCCTCGAACAATGGCTGGTAATCAAAGGCCGCCTGGTTGCCGGAGAAGTAGCTGATGGCGTAATCCAGCCGCTGCTCCAGCAACAACCGCTCCAGCTCCGCCGGCGGTGCACTGATCAGTTCCAGCTGCACTGATTCCTCTCGTGTGCGGAACGCTGCAATGGCCGCCGCCAGTTTCAGGCTCACTGCCTTGTCCTGGTTTTCTGCCATGCCGATGCGCACGGTCCCCAGCAGCCGACCGGCAACACCGTTGGCCTGCTGGCGAAACTGCTCGATGTTCAGCAGCAGCCCACGCGCTGCATCCAACAGCAACGCGCCTTTCTCCGTCAGGTCAAAGCCACCCTTGCCTCGGCTGCACAGGCGGTAGCCCAGGCGTGTTTCCAGCTGCGCCATGCGCTGGCTGATGGTGGGCTGGCTCAGGCCCAGCACGCCTTGCGCGGCGCTGAAGCCCCCGGCCTCGACTACAGTGACGAACAGCCGCAGCAGGTGCAGGTCGGGGTCGTGCACTTGTCCGAGCATTACATTGCTCCTGATGAATGTCAGCTTTGCAAAGTTGTCATTCCTGCAATGTAACCCGGCTGGCATGCTCGCGGCATCCACCCATTCGCCGAGGTGTCCGTCATGCGTCGATCGTTGTGCCTGTTGTCCCTGGTCCTGGCCTTGCCGCTGCAGGCCGAAGAAAAGGTCGTCAACCTCTACAGCTGGGCCGACTACGTCGCCCCGCAAACCCTCCAGCGTTTCGAACAGGAAACCGGCTACAAGGTGCGGTACGACACCTTCGACACCACCGAGGTGCTGGAGACCAAGCTGCTCACCGGTGGTAGTGGTTACGATGTGGTGGTGCCATCGTCGACCGTGCTGGCCCGGGCACTCAAGGCCAATGCCCTGCAAGCGCTCGACCCCCAGGCCATGCCCGGCTACAGCAACCTCGACAAGGACCTGCTGGCCAAGCTGGCCGAGGCCGACCCCGGCAACCGCCATGCCGTGCCGTACACCTGGGGTACGCTGGGCCTTGGGGTGAATGTGCAGGCGGTGCGCCAGCGCCTGGGCGACGTGCCGCTGGACAGCCTCGACCTGCTGTTCAAACCCGAATACGCCAGCCGGTTGAAGGACTGTGGCATCGCCATGCCCGATTCGCCGCAGGAAGTGATTGGCGTGGCCCTGAACTACCTGGGCAAGGACCCTTACAGCCAGGACAAGGATGACCTGGCCGCCGCGCAGCAGCTGCTGAGCCAGCTGCAACCCTCGATCAGCTACGTCGCCAATGGCCGGCAGATCAGCGACCTGGCCAACGGTAGCGTGTGCCTGGCGCTGACCTACAACGGCGATGCAGCGATGGCTGCCGACCAGGCCCGTCGTGCCAACAAGCCTTTCGAGCTGATCTACCGCATCCCGCGCGAAGGCACGCTGGTGTGGCAGGACAACCTGGTTATCCCCAAGGACGCGCCGCACCCCGAGGCCGCGCGGGCGTTCATCGCATTCATGCTCAAGCCCGAGTCGGTGGCTGCGCTGACCAACACATTGTTCTTCGCCAACGCCAACCAGGCTGCCACGCCGTTGGTGGATGAGGCGGTGCGCAACGACCCGGACATCTACCCGCCTGCCGAAGTGCGCCAGCGCCTGTTCGCCGACCGCAGCATGGCCCTGGCCGACCTGCGGCAGCGCAACCGCCTGTGGACGGCCTTTCGCACGCGCCAGTGACTGATCACAACCAAGGAGCCCGACCGTGGAGCAAGCCGCAAGCAACGACCAGGCGATGACCCGCGACAGCCTGTATGGCACTGCCGCAGAAAGTACCTACGCCGGCATTACCAGTTTCTCCCGCCGCCGCTACAGCCGCGATTTGCGCGGTGTGGATGTGGTGGTCAGCGGAGTGCCGTTCGATACCGCCACCAGCAACCGCCCAGGCGCGCGTTTTGGCCCACGGGCGATTCGCGCCGCCTCGGTGCAGCAGGCCTGGGCCCGGCACTGGCCGTGGGCGTTCGACCCCTTCGACCACTTGGCAGTGATCGACTATGGCGACTGCGCTTTCGACAATGGCACGCCGCAGTCGGTGCCAGACAGTATCGAGGCCCATGCCGCGCATATCCTTGAAGCGGGCTGCGCCATGCTTACCCTCGGTGGTGACCACTTCATCAGCTACCCGCTGCTCAAGGCCCACGCCCGCCGGCATGGCCCGCTGGCGCTGATCCACTTCGATGCCCACAGCGACACCTGGCCGGACGAGGAGGGCAAGCGTATCGACCATGGCACCATGTTCTGGCATGCCGCCCGTGAGGGCCTGGTGGACCCGGCCTGCTCGGTGCAGATTGGCCTGCGTACCACCAATGACGACAGCCAGGGCTTTGCCATCCTCGACGCACGCCAGGTGCACCGTCAGGGCACCGAGGCGGTGATTGCGGCGATTCGCCAGCGTGTAGGTGAGCGGCCGGTGTACCTGACCTTCGACATCGACTGCCTCGACCCGGCTTATGCGCCTGGCACAGGTACGCCGGTGTGTGGTGGGTTGAGCACGGTGCAGGCGCTGGAGATTCTGGGCGGGCTGCGGGGGATCAACCTGGTGGGCATGGACCTGGTGGAGGTGGCGCCGGCTTATGACCATGCCGATATCACAGCGCTGGCGGGGGCGACTTTGGCGATGGAGATGTTGTGCCTGTATGCGGCGCGGCACAGGGTAGACAAGAGCCAGTGATCCGGGGCCGCTTTGCGGCCCATTCGCAGCACAAGGCTGCTCCTACAGGGCCTTGCGTCGCAATGGACAGCAAAGCAGCCCCACGAGCACATACTGAAACATCAGGAATCATCTCCGCCCAAATTCACACTTTTGTCTCGAACCCCTCGCGCCTTAGGCTATCAAACCCACCAGGCGCGGCATTTTCGTACAGGAGGTGAAGCATGAACCCGACATTGCCCATCCTGGCCCTTGGCCTGGCCTTGTGCCTGCCTGCGCACGCTGGCCCGCAGCAGCCTTTGCAGCTTGCGGCCGGTAACAACAACCCCTACAACAGCCCGATCCAGCGCGCCAACCCCAACAGCCGCCAGGGCAGCATGCCGGCTACGCCCCCGGTGCGCGGCCCGTCCACCGACCCGTACCAGCGCACGCCCAGCCTGGACAACCGCGGCATCGGCAACGGCGACAACCTGCGTCGGCAGCAACAAACCCCAAACCTGGAACCGACCCGGCCGCCCCGCGACAGCACGCGTGCGCCGTGAGCCCATACGAAAGGAATCCTGCATGCCCAGAGCAACCTGGCTAGCCACCCTGACTGCCGCTGCACTCATGCCCCTGCTGGCACAGGCGGCGGCAGAGCAACAGTTTCGCAGCGAAGAAGGCACGTTGACCGTCAGCACCCTGGCGGACGGCTTGCGCAACCCTTGGGCCCTGGCATTTCTGCCGGGCGGCAAGGACATGCTGGTAACCGAGCGCGCCGGCAACCTGCGGGTGGTCAACGCTGAAGGCAAGGTCGGCCCGCCGATCAGCGGCGTGCCCAAGGTGTGGGCCGAGGGCCAGGGCGGCCTGCTGGATGTGGTGTTGTCGCCGGAGTTCGACAAGGACCGTACCGTGTACCTGTCCTTCGCCGAGGAGGGCAGTGACGGCAAGGCCGGCACCGCCGTCGGCCGTGGCCAGTTGTCCGAAGACCGCGCCCGGCTGGATAACTTCAGCGTGATTTTCCGCCAGCAGCCCAAGCTGTCGGTGGGCAACCACTTCGGCTCGCGTCTGGTATTCGACCGCGACGGCTACCTGTTCATCGCCTTGGGCGAGAACAACCAGCGCCCTACGGCCCAGGACCTGGACAAGCTGCAAGGCAAGATCGTGCGCATCTTGCCGGATGGCGAAGTGCCCAAGGACAACCCCTTCGTCGGCAAGGACAACGTGCGGCCAGAGATCTGGTCGTTCGGCCACCGCAACCAGCAAGGTGCCGCGCTGAACCCCTGGACCGGCAAGCTGTGGACCCACGAACACGGCCCGCGCGGCGGTGACGAAATCAACATCCCCAAGCCCGGCAAGAACTACGGCTGGCCGATTGCGACCCATGGCATCAACTACTCGCTGCTGCCGATCCCCGAGGCCAAGGGCAAGCATGTGGACGGCATGGTCGACCCGCACCATGTGTGGGAGAAGTCGCCAGGCATCAGCGGCATGGCGTTCTACGACAGCCCGACATTCAAGGCCTGGGACCACAACCTGTTCATTGGTGCGTTGGCGACACAGGAGCTGATCCGTTTGCAGCTGAAGGGCGACAAGGTGGTGCATGAGGAGCGTTTGCTGGGTGACTTGAAGGCGCGTATCCGCGATGTGCGGGTTGGGCCGGACGGCTACATCTATGTGCTGACCGATGACAAGGACGGCGCATTGCTGAAGGTAGGCCTGGCCGACTGACGCGATCCCTGTAGGAGCGGCCTTGCGTCGCGAAAGGGCTGCAGAGCAGCCCCAGCAACAGTCGCCGAGATGCATAAATCCTGGGGCCGCTCTGCGGCCCTTTCGCGACGCAAGGCCGCTCCCACAAGGGCCAGCGCTAGCCTATGGGATTGATAAAAGACAGTTGTACCCACGAGGTGTGCTCTGTGTCAGCTGTGTAGAATGTGGCCATGGCCATCACTCCCCAATCCCTTTACCAGCAAGCCCTGAGCACTCAGGGTTACGCTGACGACCCTGCCCAGGCCCGTGCCGTCGAGGCCCTGCAAGCTTGCTTCCAGTCCCTTGAGCAGGGCCGCCCCACCCAGGGCATCTACCTCTGGGGCCCGGTTGGGCGGGGCAAGACCTGGCTGATGGACCAGTTCCACCGCTGCCTGTGCATACCCAGTCGGCGTCAGCACTTCCATCACTTCATGGCATGGGTCCACCAGCGCCTGTTCCAGCTCAATGGCACCGCCGACCCGCTGCTGGCGTTGGCCCGGGAACTGGCCGGGCAGATCCGCGTGTTGTGCTTCGACGAACTGTTCGTCAACGACATTGGCGACGCGATCATCCTCGGTCGCCTGTTCCAGGTGCTGTTCGACCAGGACGTGGTGATTGTCGCCACCTCCAACCAGCCACCCGAACATCTGTACCGCGACGGTTTCAACCGCGAGCGGTTCCTGCCGGCCATCGCCGCCATTGAGCGGCACATGCAGGTACTGCCGGTGACGGGCGAGCAGGACCACCGCCTGCACCCCGGTGCAGAGCGGCAGCGCTACTGGGTGGCAGCGGCAGGGCAGGCCAGCCCGCTGGGCGAGGTGTTCTGCCAGCTCAGCCCGGATCACACGGGTACTGATCAGCCCTTGGTTATCGGCTCCAGGCAGGTGCAGGTTGTGCGGCGCAGCGAGCAGGCTATCTGGTGCCGCTTCACCGACCTGTGCGAACACCCGCTGGCGGCCATGGAATTCATGGCGCTTTGCGACCGTTTTCCGGCCATTCTGGTATCGGGTATTCCGGCGCTGGGCGGTAAGCAGCAGGCCGGTCGCATTGCGCGTGGCACTGAAGATGGTGCGGCGCGGGTGGTGGCAGGCGACCGCGAACTGCCGGCGCTGTCGCCCAAGGACGATGCGGTACGCCGCTTCATCGCCCTGGTCGATGAGTGCTACGACCGCCGTGTGGCACTGTACCTCGAGGCCGAGGTGCCGCTGGAAGAGCTGTATACGCAGGGGTATCTGGCATTCCCGTACCAGCGAACCTTGAGCCGGTTGCGGGAGATGCAACTACAGCGGTTTGGCTGAAGAGTGCTGGGGGCCGCTTTGCGGCCCATCGCGACGCAAGGCCGCTCCCACAGGTGCTGCGCAGGTCTCGGGCCCCCGTTTCACTTGGCCAGCCACTCGACCAGGGTACGGTTGAACCGCAGCGGTTCTTCGATCTGCGGCGCATGCCCCATGCCTTCGAACGTGATCAGTTCACCTTTGGGGATCAGCTTGGCCACCTGCGGGCCAAGCACTTCATACTTGCCCAGCTTCGCCTTTACCTCCGGCGGTGCGATATCGCTGCCAATGGCCGTGGTGTCCTTGTCGCCGATCAGCAGCAAGGTCGGCATCTGCAAGTCCTTGAACTCGTGGTACACCGGCTGAGTGAAGATCATGTCGTAGATCAGCGCCGAGTTCCACGCCACCGCTTCATGCCCCGGCCCCTTGTTCAGGCCCGCCAGCATCTGTACCCAGCGCTCGTACTCCGGCTTCCAGCGCCCGGCGTAGTAGGTCTTGCGCTCATACTCGCGCACCCCCTCGGCATCCAGCTTGAGCTCGCGGGCATACCACTGGTCCACCGTACGGTAGGGCACGCCCAGCGCTTTCCAGTCCTCCAGGCCAATCGGGTTGACCATGGCCAGGCGTTCTACCTGCTGCGGGTACATCAGCGCATAGCGGGTGGCGAGCATGCCGCCCGTGGAGTGGCCAAGCACGATGGATTGCTTGATGCCTAGCTGTTCGAGCAAGGCATGGGTGTTGTCCGCCAACTGCTGGAAGCTGTACTGGTAATGCGCGGGCTTGCTGGAAGTGCAGAAGCCGACCTGGTCGGGGGCGATGACCCGGTAACCGGCCTTGCTCAGGGCGTCGATGGTGGTTTCCCAGGTGGCGGCGCAGAAGTTCTTGCCGTGCATCAGCACCACGCTGTGGCCGTTGGCCTGGCCTTGTGCGGCGACGTCCATATAGCCCATCTGCAGGGCCTGGCCCTGGGACTTGAAGTCAAAGTGCTTGAGCGGGTGCGGGTAGCTGAAGCCTTCGAGCTGGGGACCGTAGGTAGGTGGCTCGGCGGCGATGGCCGGGCTGCCGACAAGGCAGGCCAGAGCCAGGGCGGTTGCGCGCAGCATGGGGGCACTCCGTGTAGGGCCATGTAGGAATAGGCGACTTTAGCAGCCAGGCGTGCGACAGGAACGTGAAAGGTGTTACCAGGCGTGAAACCAGCCCAGGGTAATCATCACCAGCACTGCATAGCGGCCTGCCTTGGCAATTGTCACCAACAGCAGGAAGCGCCAGAACGGCTCGCGCATGATGCCCGCGATCAACGTCAGCGGGTCGCCGATCACCGGCATCCAGCTGAGCAGCAACGACCACTGCCCCCAGCGCTGGTAACGCTGCTGCGCGCGCTCCAGCTGGGCAGCGCTGAAGGGGAACCAGCGCTTGCCGCGCAGGTGCTCTACGGCGCGGCCCAGCAGCCAGTTCACGACCGAACCCAGCACATTGCCCAGGGTGGCCACCAGCAGCAGGGTTGTCCAGGCCTCGGGCTGGCGCAGCAAAAGGCCGACCAGCACGGCCTCCGATTGCAGCGGCAGCAAGGTGGCGGCGCCAAAGGCGCTGAGGAACAGCGCCCACAGGCTGAGCATCAGTAGTTGGCTACAACGGTGTCCTGGCCATCCTGGGTGACGCCGATGACCTGGTAGGCATCCTTGTGGTCACCCATTTCCATGCCGGGCGAGCCCATGGGCATGCCCGGCACGGCCAGGCCCTTGAGGTCGCTGCGCTTGGCCAGCAGGCGCACTTGCTCGGCCGGCACATGGCCTTCGACGAACTTGCCGTCGATCACCCCGGTGTGGCATGAGGCCAGGCGCGGTGCCACGCCCAGGCGCTGCTTGACCGCGCTCATGTTCGGCTCGACGTGGTCGTTGACGGTGAAACCGTTGTCACGCAGGTGGCTGATCCAGGCCTTGCAGCAGCCGCAGTTGGGGTCGCGGTAGACGTCGATGGTCTCGGCGGCCTGGGCCAGGCCGGTGATGGCCAGCAGGCCCAGGGGCAGTAGGTGTTTGCGCAGCATGGTGAAGCACTCCTTTAGAAACGCAGGCGGACACCGGCAACCAGGCGGGTCTGGCCCAGGTCTTCGCCGTCTTCGCGGGCCTGGTCGGCACGCTTGCCGTGCAGGCGGTTGAAACTGACCCCGATGTAGGGCGCGAAACCGCGCGTGATCTCGTAGCGCAGGCGCAGGCCCACCTCGCTGTCGGCCAGCCCTGCGCCTTGCTCGCGCCTGGCGTCGTTGCGGCCGTAGAGGTTGGCTTCCAGGTTAGGTTCCAGTATCCAGCGGTTGGTCAGCAGCATAGCGTAAGCGGCTTCCAGGCGCAGCGCGGTCTGTTGCCGCTCGCCGGCGTAGGCGGTGGCTTGCAGCTCCAGGCCATACAGAGGCGTGCCTTGAATGCCGAAGCCGGTCCAGGTCTGGCCGCTGGCGGGCTTGAGGTCCTGGCGCACGCCGGCCACCAGCTCCCACCACGGGCTCACGGCATGGCCCCACAGCGCCTGCACCTCGGCCTTGTGCGTTTTGCCTTGCTCGCGTTCGCCTTCCGTGCGCAGCCACAGGCGGTCGATATCGCCGCCGACCCAGGCCGTGGCGTTCCAGTTCAGGGCACTGCTGCTCTCGAAGTTCTGGTATTCGAGCTTGTCGACGATCACGGCCCAGTTCAGCGCCCGGTCGTGTACCTGGTGCCCAGGCAGTGGCGGGAAGGCGGCGCGGCGGTCGGCGTCGGTGATTGCAGGCAGGGGCGTGCGCGGCTGGCTGGGCGTAGCCGGGCCATGGCCCATGCTTTCATGGTTCATCTGGCCATGGTTCATGTGCTCCATGCCAGCGGCCAGCACACGTTCACTGGCGAACAGGGTCAGCAGGGCCACGCCTGCGACGACGCTGCGGTTGCGGGTGTCATTCATCGACGCGTACCTCGCGGAACATGCCGGTCTCCATGTGGTAGAGCAGGTGGCAGTGGTAGGCCCAGCGGCCAAGGGCGTCGGCAGTCACCCGGTAGGAACGTCGGCTGCCGGGCGGGATGTCGACGGTGTGCTTGCGCACCAGAAACTGGCCGTGCTCGTCTTCCAGGTCGCTCCACATGCCGTGCAGGTGGATGGGGTGGGTCATCATGGTGTCGTTGACCAGGGTGATGCGCACCCGCTCGCCATAAGTCAGGCGCAGCGGCGCGGCGTCGCTGAACTTGATGCCGTCGAACGACCAGGCGAAGCGCTCCATGTGGCCGGTCAGGTGCAGCTCGATGTCGCGCGATGGCGCGCGGCCGTCCGGGTCGGGGTAGGGGCTGCGCAGGTCGGCGTAGGTCAGCACGCGGCGGCCATTGTTGCGCAGGCCTATGCCGGGGTCGGCCAGGTTGGCGCGCGGTGCCATGGTCTGCATGTCCACCAGCGGGTTGCCGGTTTCGCTGGCCGGGTGTTGCTGCATGGCCGGCATGGCAGCGTGGTCCATGCCGGCCATGTTGCTGTGGTCCATACCCGCCATGGCGCCCATGCCGCCGTGGCCCATGTCGTCCATGCTCAGCACCGGGCGCGGGTCGGGTGCAGGCACCGGGGCCTGCAGCCCGGCGGCACGGGCCAGGGTGCCGCGGGCGAAGCCGGTACGGTCCATGCTCTGGGCGAACAGGGTATAGGCAGGTTGGTCGCCCACGGTCACCAGCACGTCATAGGTTTCGGCCACGGCAATGCGCAGTTCGTCCACGCTCACCGGCGTTACTGGTAAGCCGTCGGCGGCGATCACCGTCAGCGTAAGCCCGGGGATGCGGAAGTCGAAATAGGTCATGGCCGAGGCGTTGATCAGCCGCAGACGCACGGTTTCGCCCGGTTGGCACAGGCAGGTGAAGTTGCCCTCCGGCGGCTGGCCGTTGAGCAGGTAGGTGTAGGTGGCGGCGCTGATATCGGCGAGGTCGGTAGGGCTCATGAGCATGCGCGCCCAGGCCGTGCGCTCGGCGACGGTGGGGCTCCAGCCGTTGTCGGCCACGTCGTCGATGAAGTCGCCGACCGTGCGCTTGTGGTAGTTGTACGCGTCGGACTGTTTCTTCAGGGTGGCCATCAGCTGTTCCGGCGCCTGGTCCGACCAGTCGCTGAACAGCAGCACGTGGTCGCGCTGGTAGTGGTGCGGTTCGGGCTCGCGCGGCTCGATCACGATGGCCCCGTACACCCCGGCCTGTTCCTGCAGCCCCGAGTGGCTGTGGTACCAGTAGGTACCGCTTTGGCGCAGGGTGAACCGGTACAGGTAGTCACCGCCGGGTCGGATGCCGGTGAAGCTCAGGCCTGGTACACCGTCCATATTGGCGGGCAGGAGGATGCCGTGCCAGTGGATCGAGGTGTCCTGTGCCAGCCGGTTACGCACGCGCAGGGTCACGGTGTCGCCTTCGCGCCAGCGCAGCAGCGGGCCGGGCAGGCTGTTGTTGATGGTCAGTGCGGTGCGCGGGCGGCCGGTGATATTGACCGGGGTCTGGCCGATGAACAGCTCGAAGTGCTGGCCGGCCAGTTCCTTGCCTTCGGCGGCCTGGGCCAGCGGGCGCCACAGCCCCAGGCCCGCCAGTGTGGTGGCGGCGCCCAGGCCTTTGACGAAGGTACGGCGGGTGGGGGTGCGCAACATGGCGTGGCCTCATGCGGGGGAGCCACGATGTTCGCTGCAGGCGCCTGTCAGGCAGCTGAGGCGCACATTACAGCATTGTCAGCTTGCCACCTCGTCGGCGCGCAGGTCGCGCATCAGCAGAGCGTAGTCAAGTGCGACCTGCTCCGGAATGGGCAGGTACACCACATGGCCGTCGCCTGGTGCCACGTCGATGGCCTGCTGCTGGCGGTTGCACAGGCGGTGCAGGTCGAAGTGGTAATTGCCACGCGGGGTCATCAGCTCCAGGTGGTCACCTACGGCAAAGCGGTTCTTCACCTTGACCTCGGCCAGGCCTTCGACACGCACACCGGTCAGTTCACCGACGAACTGCTGGCGCTCCGAGACCGAGTTGCCGCGCTGGTAGTTCTGGTATTCGTCGTGCACGTGGCGGCGCAGGAAGCCTTCGGTGTAGCCGCGTTGCGCGAGGGATTCGAGGTTGCCCATCAAGGCGCGGTCGAACGGCCGCCCGGCCACGGCGTCGTCGATCGCCTGGCGGTACGACTGTACGGCACGGGCGCAATAGAAGTGCGACTTGGTGCGGCCTTCGATCTTCAGCGAATGCACGCCCATGCCGGCCAGGCGCTCGACGTGCTGGATGGCGCGCAGGTCCTTGGCGTTCATGATGTAGGTGCCGTGCTCATCTTCGAACGCCGGCATTTCGGTGCCGGGGCGGTTGCTTTCCTGCAGCAGGAAAACCTGCTCGGTAGGGGCGCCCAGGCCAAGGGTGGGCTGCACTTCGCGCACGATGTCGCCGGTGGCGTTCTCGGTGGCCGGCGTGGCGTCGTACTTCCAGCGGCAGGCGTTGGTGCAGGTACCCTGGTTGGCGTCACGCTTGTTGAGGTAGCCCGACAGCAGGCAACGGCCGGAATAGGCCATGCACAGCGCGCCGTGGACGAACACCTCCAGCTCCATGCCCGGCACCTGCTGGCGGATTTCCTCGATCTCTTCCAGGGACAGCTCGCGCGACAGGATCACCCGGCTCAGGCCCAACTGCTGCCAGAACTGCACGCTGGCCCAGTTGACCGTGTTGGCCTGCACCGACAAGTGCACCGGCATCTGCGGGAAGTGCTGGCGCACCAGCATGATCAGGCCAGGGTCGGACATGATCAGCGCGTCCGGCGCCATGTCGATGACCGGTGCCAGGTCCTTGAGAAAGGTCTTGAGCTTGGCGTTGTGCGGGGCGATGTTGACCACTACGTAGAAGCGCTTGCCCAGGGCATGCGCCTCCTGGATGCCCAGCGCCAGGTTGGCGTGGTCGAATTCGTTGTTGCGCACCCGCAGGCTGTAGCGCGGCTGGCCGGCGTAGACTGCGTCGGCGCCGTAGGCAAAGGCGTAGCGCATGGTCTTGAGGGTGCCGGCGGGGGCCAGCAGTTCGGGCTTGGCGGTAGGGTTCATGGGCGCACCGGGGCAAAAAGGCCGGGATGCTAGGGGCGATGGACAAGGCGCGTATTGATTTGCGTCAAGTGAGCGCGGCACTTTTGCCCGAGTGCCATGCACTAATCTCTCACAAGCCATGAGAGGAACTGCAATGAACGAAACCGCGTTACAGAACAAAGCCCTGGCAGTACTCCTGGCGCTGGTGACCATTGCCTTCTTCTGGATCCTGTTGCCGTACTACGGCGCAATCTTCTGGGCGGTGATCCTCGGCATCCTGTTCGCCCCGCTGCAGCGCCACCTGCTGATCCGCTTCGGGCGGCGACGCAACCTGGCCGCGGCCACGACCACGCTGGTGTGCCTGCTGGTGGCGATCCTGCCGGTGATCATCACCAGCGCGCTGCTGGTCCAGGAGGGCGCCACGCTGTACCAGCGCATCGAAAGCGGGCAACTGGACATTGCCGGTTACGTCGAGCACGGCAAGGACCTGCTCCCGGCATTCGCCCAGCATGGCCTGGACAACATGGGCATGGGCAACCTCGACGGGTTGCGTGACAAGATCACCAAGTGGGCAACCCAAGGTAGCCAGGTATTGGCCAGCCAGGCGTTCAGCTTTGGTCAAGGCACGTTCGAGTTCGTGGTCAGCTTTGGCATCATGATGTACCTGCTGTTCTTCTTTCTGCGCGACGGCCCGGAAGTGGCCCGCCGGGTGAGGCAGGCCGTGCCGCTGCCCGAGCACCAGAAACGCCGTTTGCAGCTGAAGTTCAACCGTGTGGTGCGGGCGACGGTGAAAGGCAACGTATTGGTGGCCATTACCCAAGGGGCGCTGGGCGGGTTCATTTTCTGGGTGCTGGATATCCCCAGCGCACTGGTGTGGGCGGTGCTGATGGCGTTCCTGTCGCTGCTGCCGGCGGTGGGTGCGGGCATCGTCTGGGCGCCGGTGGCCGCGTATTTCCTGCTGACCGGGGCGATACTGCCGGGGATTATCCTGACCGCGTTCGGGGTGCTGGTGATTGGCCTGGTAGATAACGTGCTGCGGCCGATTCTGGTGGGCAAGGATACGCGCATGCCGGACTACCTGATCCTGGTGTCGACGCTGGGTGGGTTGGCGGTATTCGGGCTCAACGGCTTTGTGATCGGGCCATTGATCGCGGCGCTGTTCGTGTCCAGCTGGGCGATCTTTGCCGCGACCAAGCCGCAGGTGCAATTGCCACAGTAGGGGTTTACCAACGCGACAGGGTTGGGTTCAATGCCGTCACAGTCGCTGCCATGGACAACAGCCAGATCGACAAGCCCAGCTACACCTACCAGGCGGTCTACCGCTACTTGCTCGACAGGATCGAGGCAGCGCCCTGCGATGTGGAGCAGCGCTTGCCGTCGCTGCGCGAGCTGGCCCAGCGCCTGAGCGTTTCGGTATCCAGTACCAAGTACGCCTATGCACTGCTGGAAGACGAAGGACGGGTGTATGCGCGCCCCAAGCAGGGCTACTTCAGCCGGCCCCGCGCGCCCGCCATGCGTGGCCAGCATTCACCGAGCCTGCTCGACACGGTGTTCGCCAGCGCCCGGCAGCCGGGCATGCTGGCCCTGGGCAGTGATGCGCCGGCCATGTTGCTGTCGCTGCAACAGCCGTTACTGATGATTGAGCGCGAACTGGCGCGCCAATACCCGCACTCGTTGGCACCGCTGTTCCAGCCGTTCGGTGAGCCTGAGTTGCGCAGCGTGCTGGCCGACCGCTACACCCGCTCGGCGCAGCATTACTGGAGCGCCGATCAGGTGTTCATCGGCGCGGACCTGCGCAGCATCCTCGAATTGTCGTTACGCGCCCTCGACCTGGAGGGACAGGTGGCGTTGGTGGAGTCGCCCTGCAACTGGGCGGTGCTGAGGCAGTTGCAGGCTGCGCGCATGACCATCATCGAAGTGCCACTCGGCGATGACGGGCGTTTCGACCTGCAGCAGTTTCACCGGCTGCTGTGCGATCAGCCTGTGCGCCTGGCAGTGCTGTCGTCTGCGGCCAACGTGCCGCAAGGTGGCTTGATGCCCGCGGCGGACAAACAGCAGATTTGCCGCTGGCTGGCCGAGCACGCGGTGTGGCTGTTTGAAAACGATGCCTACGGCGAGTTGTGTTTCCACGCGTCAGCGCCGCGCTACCGGGACTTTGCCGACCCTGAACGGCTGCTGGTGTTTTCGACCTTCGACAAGCTGATCGGTGCAGAGGCGCCCTTTGGCTATCTGCTTTGCCGGCAGCATAACGAGCGGTTGCAGCAGCTGTTTCTGGAGCGTGCTTTTCGCTTGTCACCGATTCGCCAAAAGGCCATCGCCAGGCTGTTCACCTCACGTCGGGTCGAGCTGCATGTACAGCGCTTGCGGCCCATGCTGCGCCAACGCCTGCAGCAGTTGAAGGCGCTACTGGACGTTTACGGTCAGGGCTGCCTGCGCATCACCGAGCCCCAAGGCGGGGCCAGCCTTTGGTTGCAGGCCACCCGGCCAGTGGATATGCGCCGGGTCTTCGAGCGGTTGCTGGCGCAGCGCATCGTCATCGCCCCCGGGGAGCTCTTCAGCCAGTGTGGCCTATGGCGCAGCCACCTGCGGCTGTGCTGCACAGTGGACTGGAGCAAGAATATTGCCTTCGCACTGCAACGCCTGGTCGAGGCGATTCAGGCCGAAGCTCAAACCCCGTAGCAGTGGTGCAGGGCAGGGAACGCCCCGTCGCGCACTTCGTCGGCATAGCGGGTGCAGGCCTCACGGATCACCTGGCCGACGTCGGCATACTGCTTGACGAAGCGTGGCACGTGATCACCCCCAAGCCCCAGCAGGTCTTCGGTGACCAGCACCTGGCCATCGCAGGCGGGTGAAGCGCCAATGCCAATGGTCGGTTTGTCGCTGGCCTGGGTGATGCCGCGGGCCACGGGCTCCGCCACCCCTTCGAGCAGCAGGCTGAAAGCACCCGCTTGCAGGTTCGCCTGCGCATCGGCCCGCAGCGCTGCCGCGCTGTCCGGGCTTAGCCCCTGGGCCTTGTAGCCGCCCATGGCATTGACGAACTGCGGCATCAGGCCGATGTGCGCCATGATCGGGATACCCCGTGCGACCAGGAATTCGACGGTGCTCGCCAACGCCTGGTTGGCCTCCAGCTTGAGCGCGTCGCAGCCGGTGCTGGCCAATACCTGGGCGCAGTTGCGAAAGGCTTGTTCGTGGGATTCCTGGTAGCTGCCAAACGGCATGTCGGCGATCACGCAGGCCAGGCGGGTGCTGTCGACCACGGCGCGGGTATGGGCGATGGTCTCGTCCAGGCGCATGCCCAGGGTGGACGGGCGGCCGTAGCCGACCATGGCCGTGGAATCGCCGACCAGGATGAAGTCGACCAGCGGGTCGATCACCCGGGCAATGGAGCTTGAGTAGGCGGTGAGCGAAACGATCTTCTGCCGGCCTTTCATGGCTACCAGTTGCGGGACGGTAAGGCGGCTGGTGCGGGTGTGTGTGCTCATTGGGGGCTGGGCATCTCAGGACAGGGATGGCCCATTTTTGGGAAGTTGCAGCGGCAACTCAATGTACAGATCCAGGCTGAAAAGCGACCCAGATTACCTGCGTGGATTGGCCGGCTGGCGCGGTCCCTTGTAGGAGCGGCCTTGTGTCGCGATCGGGCCGCAGAGCGGCCCCTCGGGTTCAGCAAAAAAGGTCTGGATTGCTGGGGCTGCTGCGCAGCCCGATCGCGACACAAGGCCGCCCCCCACAGAGAAGGTGCACTGCTTCAGAAGGCTTGTGGCATCTCGCCTTTGGCCAGGCGCCGGTTGATGTCGGCGATCACTTCGGGCAGTTCGTTGATGGTGTCGATCAGGTAGTGCGGGCGCGAGCCGGCAAACAGCGCATGGATGCGCTGACGCTCGCTTTCCAGCTGCTCGGCGCTCAGCGCCCGGAAGCCTTCCCAGGTCAGCCCCAGCGCGTTGCCCGAGCACACCAGCGCCACGGTCCACATGCCGGCACGGCGGCCTTCGAGAATACCCGGCACGGTATCGTCGACCTTCACGCAGGCCGCCACATCGTCAATGCCCAGTGCAATCACGTTGGCCAGGGCCTGGGCCGGCCATGGTCGGCCGTTAGGGGTTTCGTCGGTGGCCACCACGTGGTCGGCCACGTAGCCGTTCTGCGCCGCCAGTTCCACCACCTTGTCCATCACCACCTTCGGGTAGCCCGAGCACGAGCCGATCTTCAGGCCGTCCTGGCGCAGCCCGGTAAGGGTGTCCAGCGCACCGGGGATCAGTGCCGAGTGCACGGCGATCTTCTCGATCTGCAGCGGCATGAAGCGGTTGTAGATGGCGGTGACGTCATCGTCGGTCGGCGTGCGGCCGAACACCTTGCGGTAGCGCTCGGCGATTTCCGGTACGTCGCACAGGGTGCGGATGTGGTCCCACTTGCCCATGCCCATCGGGCCACGGGCTTCTTCGATGGACACTTGCACGTCGAACTCGGCAAAGGCCTCGACAAAGATCTGGGTGGGGGCGAAAGAGCCGAAGTCGACCACGGTGCCGGCCCAGTCGAGGATGGCGGCTTGCAGCTGGGTGGGGTTGCTGTAGTTCATGTGCACTAATTCCTGAATTGGGGTGGGCAAAGGTCAGATGTCCAGCACTTCCATTTCCCGCAGCACTTCGGCCACGGCATTCACAGCGGCCTGCATGCCGTCGGCACCGACCACGCCAATGCAGCCGACGCGGAAGGTTTCGACCTGGGTCAGCTTGCCCGGGTAGAGGATGAAGCCCTTGGCCTTGACCCGCTCGTAGAAGTCCTTGAACTGGTAGCGAGGATCGTTTGGTGCGTGGAAGGTGACGATGATCGGCGCCTGGATATCGGCTGGCAGGAAGCTGCGCAGGCCGATGGCGGCCATGCCGTCGAGCAGGGTCTTGCAGTTGTCGGCGTAACGTTGGTGCCGCGCAGGCAGGCCGCCTTCTTCGTTGTATTGCTGCAGGGCTTCGTGCAGGGCCGCGACCACGTGGGTGGGCGGGGTGAAGCGCCACTGGCCGGTCTTGGCCATGTAGGCGTGCTGGTCGTGCAGGTCCATGGCCAGCGAGTGGGCATTGCCCTCGGCGGCAGCCAGGGCTGTTTTTTCGGCGAAGACGAAGCCCATGCCGGGTACGCCTTCCAGGCACTTGCCGGAGGCGGCGATCAGCGCTTCGAAGGGGATTTCGCGGGCATCGATCGGCAGCGCGCCGAACGAGCTCATGGCATCGATGATCAGGCGCTTGCCGTGACGTTTGATCACCTGGGCGATCTCGGGCAGCGGGTTGAGGATGCCGGTGCTGGTTTCGCAGTGGATCAGTGCCACGTGAGTCACGGACGGGTCGGCAGCCAGCAGCCTGTCGACATCAGCGGCAGTGGTTGGCTGGTCTTCGGCGGTTTCGAAGGTGCTGTAGGTACGGCCCAGCACTTTGCAGATCTTTGCCAGGCGCTGGCCATAAGCGCCATTGATCAGCACCAGGACCTTGCCGTCGCGTGGCACCAAGGTGCCGATGGCCGCTTCCACGGCAAAGGTACCGCTGCCTTGCAGGGGCACGCAGTGGTGGCTGGCGGTGCCCTCGATGATCGCCAGCAGTTGCTCGCAGACGCTGGCCGTCAGCTGGTTGAAGTCACGGTCCCAGGAGCCCCAGTCCACCAGCATGGCTTGGCGGGTGCGGATTGATGTGGTCAGGGGACCGGGGGTCAGCAAGATAGGGGCGTTGCTCATTCCGTTTTTCCTCACAAGCGGTGGAGTGAAACTACGGGGCCTAGGTTGCAATTCGGGCTGCCATCAATCAAATTGTTTGTTGTTATCTCAGCTATAAGTCAGGCCGATAAATATGAACCTGTTCCAGCTACGTGCCTTCGACGCCGTGGCCCGTGAGGGCAGCTTTACCCGTGCTGCCGAGCGCCTGTTCATCAGCCAGCCGGCAGTGACCGGGCACATCAAGGCCCTCGAGGAGCACTACCAGATCACCTTGCTGCGGCGCACCGCGCGGCGCGTGGAGTTGACCGAAGAGGGCACGCGGCTGGCGGCCATCACCCGGGCCATGTTCGGCCTGGCTGAGGAGGCGCAGGCCATGCTCGAAGCCAACCGGCAGTTGCTGACGGGGCGCCTGGAAGTGGCTGCCGATGGCCCGCACCGGGTCATGCCCATGCTGGCGCAGTTACGCGAGCGCTACCCTGGCATCACGGTCAATTTGCGACTGGGTAACGCCCAGGAGACGCTGGCTGCGCTGTTGTCCGAACATGCCGACGTGGCGGTGCTGACCGAGATCGAGCCACGCAAGGGCCTGTACCTGCAGAACCTGTGCGAATCGCGCTTGTGCGCGTTGTTGCCAGCGGGCCATGCCTGGGCTGGCGGCGAAGGTGACTTGCCCCTGGCCGAGCTGCACCAGCAGATCATGGTGCTGCGCGAGCCCAGCTCCACCACCCGGCGCACCTTCGACAAGGCCTGCGCTACTGCCGGTGTGCAGCCACGGGTGCTGCTGGAGCTGGACAGCCGTGAGGCGGTCACCGAGGCGGTGGCATCGCAGCTGGGCATCGGTGTGGTTTCGTCCACGGAAGTGGCCAACGACCCCCGGGTGGTGGCGCGACCGCTGGGCGGGCAGGGGCTGGTCAACCAGCACATGGTCGGCTGCCTGGAGCGGCGCCGTGAGTTACGCTTGATCCAGGCATTCCTGGGCCTGGCGGCCAGCCTTTGAGCCGGCCTGAGATGCCGGCATAACCTGATGGACAGCTGATGAGCGAGAAAGACACCATTTCCATGCAACTGGTGCGCGAAGCCTTGTTGCAGACCTGCCCGGCGGGTGAGCCGGATGTGGGATTACTGGCCCGCGCCGGTATCGACGCCGGGCAGTTGCAGGCACCGGATGCACGGGTCAGCGCCGAGGCGTATGCCCGGCTCTGGCGCTTGTTGGCGCGGCGTTGCAATGACGAGTTCTTTGCCATGGACCCGCGCGGCCTGCGCAGCGGCAGCCTGGCGTTCCTGTGCCGGGCGAGCATGGCCCAGCCAACCTTGGGCGAGGGCCTGGAAACCGCGCTGGCGTTTCTATCGCTGATGCTCGAAGACTTGCAGCCGAGCCTGGTGCGTCAGCAGGGCCTGGCCGAGATTGTCATCAATGAGCCGCGCGATCTCCCACGGCGCGCGTTCACCTATTTCACCTTCTGGATGATCGTGCATGGCGTGGCCTGCTGGCTGGCCGGGCGACGCATTGCCATCCTGGCCATCGAGTTGCGCTGTGCCGAACCACCTTACTGCGACGATTACCGGGTAATGTTTTCGCAGAATCTGCAGTTCGAGCGGCCGCGTACCCGCATGATCATCAGTGCAGATTGCCTTGACGTACCACTGCGCCGCAGCCCCGAGGACCTGCAGCGCTTTCTGGCCGAGGCGCCCGGTAACATCCTGGTCAAGTACCGTGATCCATCCAGCCTGGCGCGGCGTATTCGCGCCGACTTGCTGCAACTGGACCCGTCGCGTTGGCCGGATGCCGATGCCCTGGCACGAGACTTGTGCCTGTCTCCGTCAACCTTGCGTCGTCGCTTGGCGGAGGAGGGGCAAAGCTACCAGGTGCTCAAGGACAGCGTCCGGCGTGAACTGGCCATTGCCTGGTTGAGCCAGGTCGAAGCGCCCATGGGGGAAATCGCCGAGCGCCTGGGGTTCGCCGATGGCAGTTCGTTCTACAAGGCATTTCGCAAGTGGTTCGGCTGCAACCCTGGGCATTACCGTGCGCTGATCCAGGCCAGGGGCACGGCAGGCTGAAGGGTGGTGCTTCCCACTGCCGCTGGTGGTGGTCTGTAGGCAGGTTATCGGTCGTCCCCCACCCAGGAAAGCGACCATGCCACAGACTGATACCGACACCCGCGTGCAAAATGCCGATGCTGAATTCACTGCCGAGCTCCTGCCTGCTTGGCTGAAGAATGCCAGCGGGGTGCAAATCGAGAGCCTGCGCGCCAAGGTCAGGGCTCACCTCGCCAGCCAAAGGCAGTTGTCGGTCTCGACCCGGCAACTTCAGCCACTGCACACATTCGCCAAGAATTTGCTCGAGCCGGCCATCAAGGCCAGGATGGGCGTGACGCTTGACCTGGATACTGCGCTGTGGCGGGAAGAGCGCCGTCGGTTGGACATTTCGCAAGGGACCATACGCGAATTCACGTCTTATTTCGTCAGGGGCCCCGCGCTGCAGAAGCTGGTGCAAAACTTCGAGAGCGCTGAGTCGTTCTTTGCCCAGACTGCCCTGGTGCAAGCTGCGCAGGCGGGCGCGCCAAGCGAACAGGTAGTGTGCAGTGACATCGATGGCCTGGTCAGCCTGTGCCGCAGTACGGACGTTGGCGCAGCCTACCAGAGGCACCTGGCGCAGGTGTACAACGATGACTTCGAACGCGCCCTGGCCGAGGACAAGCGCCTTGAACTGGCGGTGGCGGTCCAGACGGCGAGCATGAAGGGGCAACTGACTGAGCATGATCTGCGCATGGTGCAGCAGGCGATTCGCGGCGTGGCAGTCAGCCATCCGCAAAGCCAGCGAGTGGTGGTGGGGGGGCTCAAGGTATTGAGTTGCCAGCTGGATGGCGTGCTGGCATTCGAGCTGCTGGGCTCATGGGCGCGGCCTAGCCAACCTATCCCTCTACCGGACACAAACCGGGGAGTGCTGCTCTACCTGCCGGATGATCCACAGCAGCCGTTGCGCTTTTTCGATGACTGGTCAGCGGCCAACCGGGGGCTGGTTGCGGCCCTGGCAGACGACAGTTTCCGCAAGGCCTTCGCCCAGCGGACAACGCTACATGACCGGGCGCGCTACCTGACTTTGCTTGCCACGCGTCTGGGCGATGACCAGCCCGACCTGCAACCCGTATTGGTGCCGAGCTCTTCAGGCGCTTTCAGTGCGATGGCCGCCTGGCACGTGCAGCGGGTCAAGCGCGACGCAAGCTTTCTGGCTGTACCCACTGAGCAGGCGGATGCCACAGCCGCAGCCCGGCGCCAGCGCGAACTTGAAAGCGCCGGCCTTGCGTTACTGAGCCTGGCGGGTTTGTTTGTGCCAGCGATTGGCGCGCTGTTGCTGATCGACTGGGGACGGCAATTGCTTGGCCAGCTCTATGAAGGGGTCAATGACTGGAGCCAAGGGCATCAGCACGAAGCCCTTGAACACCTGTTGCAGCTGGCCTCCAGCCTTGCTGCCACAGGTCTGGTGGCAGGAGGCGTAGTCGCAGCCCGTAGTGCGTTCTTCGATGCGCTGGAACCTGTCACTACCGAAGCGGGTGCGCAACGCTTGTGGCGGCATGATCTGCAACCCTACCTCCAGCCCGCCCCCAGCGTGCCACTGGTCGAACTGGACAATGGGTTGTACAGCGATGGTAATGGGCACTGGTGGCGTGATGGGCAAGGGTATTACCGGGTGGCGCAGGATACCCGTGGCACCTGGCGCCTGCTGCATCGAGAGCAGCCCGGCGCTTTTGGGCCTGGCTTGCAAGGTAATGGCGAGCGTGCATGGCGTCTGGCCTTGGAGCGCCCATTGGAGTGGCAGGGCGAGGTTGAGTTGTTGAGCCGGCTTTGGCCATCGGCAGGGGGGCTGGAACGCGAGCGCGTGGCGCAGATCCTCAAGGTTGCCGATGTCGACGAGGCGCACCTGCGGGGTTTGCTGGTGGAAGGGCGGCGTTTGCCGGTCCGCTTGCGCGACACCCTGGAGAGATTCTCGGTGGACGCGCGTATCCAGCGGTTTTTCCAGGCTGCAGCGCCAAGCGAGGCCGACCCCGACATTTGGCACTGGTGTGTCGATAGCCTGGGGTTGGCAGGCGTGGTAGATGACGAGCAGACCGCTTTGATCCAGGCCAGCGCTGTCAGCTTGCGCCCGCGTTTGCTGGAGCACTTCTCCAGCCGGTACCTGATCGATGACGAGGCGGTAAGCCTGGTGAAACGAGACTTCCCGACACTGCCGGACGCCTATGCACTCGAGGTACTGAATCGAGCCGATGACGCAATGCGTCTGCGCATGCGCACCGAAGCGCGCCTGCCACTGGCATTGGCAGAGCGAGCACGTGGCCTGCTGCAGGAAGCCCGTTTGGTCCGGCTGCGCGAGGCGCTGTACCTGCGGGGTAGCTACCGTGTCGATACGGTCGAACTGTTGTTTGTGCTGTTACGCCACCATGGGCTTGGGCAGTCTCATTTCAACCTGGTACTACGGGACAAGTCCGAATTCGGCCCCGTGCTGGCGAGGCTGTTTCCCGAAGCAAGGGGGCAGCAAACCCTTGTGCTGGTGTGGCGACAAGGTGCTTTCGACCTGTATGAAGAAAACGGTCTGCGCAGCGAGCTGGAGGTCGCCGAGCCGCAAGGCATTTTTGAAGTGTTGGCAGCTTGCCTTCCAGAAGCCTATCGGCAGCGTCAGGGCTGGCTTGGTGAAGATGCCCTGGCACGCATGCGGGCCGCGATGCTGGGCTGGGTGCCAGCGCAGCGGCAGGCGTTGCTTCGTCTGCTCGGCTGGCGCGAAGCACGCGCGCTGCCTTCGTCCTTGCAGCGCCTTGCTGACGGGCGTGTCGGCTATCAGCTCAGTGGCGGGGCCGCATCGTCGGTGCCGTCAGGGCTGGTTCTGCGTCAGCGGATTCGCAGCCTTTACCCAAGCTTCGATCAGCAAGAGGTCGAGCGCTTCCTGCAGATTCTGCTGCGTGTTCCTGGCTCGGTCTACTCGGGCCTGCTGCGCATGGAGCAGGAGTATCAGCGCCTCGATGAGCACCTGCAAAGCTGGACGGCGGCGGTGTTGGGGCGCGCGAGAAATACCCGGCGGGAGGTCGCCGATGCTTTCCGGCGTGCCTGGCGACTGGAAGGCGAGCAGTTGGTCGATGGCCTGGGAGAGGCGACCGGCTTGCGCTTGAGTCTCGTCGGTTGGCCGGTGGGAGAGCTGCCAGCCTTACCCGCCGGTACAGACTTTGCTCATGTCATCGACTTGCGGCTGGTAGGGCTGCATCTGCAAGCCCTGTCGGCCGGTTTTCTACGCAGTTTCCCGGGCTTGCAGAGTCTGGACCTGAGCAATAACAGCTTGGACGCCCTGCCTGAACATCTGCGTGGGCTTCCTCTCTTGAGGCACCTGAACCTGCGGCGCAACCGCATTCGCGTAACGGCAAATCAGTCCAGCGCCCTGACCGAGCTACCCCAATTGCGAACGCTTGACCTGAGTGAGAACCCGTTGGGTACGATCAGCCTTCAATTCAACCAGTTGTCCGGCCTGCGTGACTTGCGGTTGTTCCGCTGCGGCTTGTTGCGGGTGCCGGCAGGGTTGGAGTGGTTGGGGATGCTGCAAAATGTTGACCTGCGCAACAACTTGCTAAGCGATCTGCCAGCGGCATTGCTCGATGCTCCGGAGCCTCTGCGTCGCGTGATAGCTGTACAGGGCAACGCATTGTCCGCGCACATAACCGAGCGCCTGTATGCCCAGGCTCCGCACGTGCACCTGGGGGGCGAGGCAGTGGAAGCTGTGGATGGCATGGCCATGTGGCTCGCAACCCTGGAGGAGGCCGATATTGACGATCGACGCCGCCAATGGGAAGCCTTGCTGCGTGAGCCAGGGAGCACTGCGTTCTTCCAACTGCTCGACGAGCTTACCGGGAGCTCGGACTATCGTCTGGTGCGCACTGACCTGAGCCGGCGTGTTTGGACCATGATCGAGGCGCTCAACCAGGATACGCGCATGCGCCAGGAACTGTTCGAACTGGCGGCTGATCCGCGTACTTGCGTGGACAGCGTTGCCAGTTGTTTCGGTCACCTTGAGGTGCGCCAGCAAGTGCTCCTGGCTACCCACGGCGGTGACCCACTGACCACGCGTGACGCACGGCTGCAGTTGGCTCGGCGCCTCTTCCGGCTGGACCGTGTGGAAGCGTTCGCACGTCAGGACTTCCAGGCCCGGCCGCAACCCGGGGATGGTGAAGCGGTGGACGAGGTGGAAGTCAGCCTCGCCTACCGCACCGGGCTATCGGTACGGCTCGATCTGATTGGTCAGCCACGTACCATGCAGTTTCGCGCGATTGCTGGGGTGACCCGCAATGATCTGGAAAGGGTCTACCGAGCTGTGCAGGAGGCTGAAGCCAGCGACGAACTGGCGGTTTTCATCAGCCAGCGTGATTTCTGGTTGCCGGTGCTGCGGGGGCAGCGTGCAGATGATTTCGAGGCCCTCGAGCAACGGTTCGAGACCCGATTGCAGGCACTCGATGAGCGCAAGGAGGCGCTAGGCAGTGCAGCATATGTGCAACAGGCCAACCAGATAGGCAAGGACCGCGAGGCGGCGCTGAATGCACTGGCTCTGCGCTTGACCCGCGAAGCGCTGCTGGCGCCGTCCTGAAGGCAGCCGGGGGGCGAAGCACGGGCACGGTTGTATTTCCGTGTGCCTTGTCCAGGGCAGGTTGGCGAGCATGCCAACCTCACCTCTCGCTCCTGGGGCATCCATGACTTCCAGCACCTCCAACCCTGTGATCAACCATGAAAAAGCAACCGATGATTTCATCGCTGGCAGGCTCCCCGACTGGCTGAAACGCGCTAGCCAGGCCCAGATCGCCGGCCTGCGCGCCAGCCTCAATGCCCACCACGCCAGCCAGGCCCGTCTGCGCGGGCTCACGCTGACCCTGCAACCTCTGCAGGTGTTCGCCGAAAAGCACCTGTTGGGCGTGCTGGTGAAGCCACTGCCGGAAGGCATGACCCTCGCAGGGCTGGAATGGCTGCAGGTATCACCACGCGTTGGGACATTGCCCGGCACGTTTCAGCAGACTTACCAGTACTCGGCCACCCGGCGTGACGGTTTGCTGAGGCTGATGGGCAACTTCGGCCCTGATGAATCGTTTTATGTGGGCACCGGGTTGGTATGCCCTGGTCGTGATGACGTGTTGACCGGCACGGCCGCGCAACTAGTGGCGACATGCCGTGCACTGGATGTGGGCCGGCTCTACCAGGTGGAGCTTGAGCGTACGTTCAATGCCACCACCGAAGACATTCTTGCTCAGGACAAACGTTCAGGCTTGGCACTGGCTGCGCAGGTCGCGGCGCTCAAGGGCGACATCGACGAGCAGGTGCAGCAGGCCTTAAGCAAGATGGTAGAGGGTGGGGGTGCCCATTCCGACACTGGCCTGCATGGCTACCCCGGCTTGCTGGAGGTGTTGGGCCAGCGTGTGGCTGACGGGCTGTTCATTCGCTTGCGAGACAGTATTGGCCAGGACCGTGGCGTGGTCCTTTACCTGCCCAGCGATCCCGTGCAGGCTCTGCGCCGCTTCGATACCACAGAGGCCATGAACGCCGCGATGGCTGCAGCTTTGCAAGGGAAGGCCTACCGAGACTACTTCATTCAGCTGATCAGCTTGCGACATCGGGCAAGCACCGCAGGTGTGCTGAGTAGCCGTCTCAAGGACGCGCAGCCCGATCTGGCGTTGAAGGGCGCTACAGCGTCTGGGGATCTGTTCGCCGCGCTGGCCGCGCAACAGCTGCAGCGGGTCAAGGACGACGCTCGGCTGTTGCTGGTACCCACCGCGGACGCCGATGCTGGCGCCGCCCGCGCTCGCCATGCGGCCTGGCATGCCGCGGGGCTCGACTTGCTCAACCTGGCGGGGCTTTTCATCCCTGTCGTAGGCGCGCTACTGCTTGGCCAACTGGTGGCACAGACGCTTGGCGAAGTCTTCGAAGGCGTCAAGGACTGGGCCCGGGGGCACCAGCACGAGGCGCTGGAGCACATGCTGGGGGTTGCCGAGACGGTGGCTGCGACAGCGGTGACCGTGGGCGCTGTGAGCTTTTTGCGCAGCACCTTTGTCGATACCCTGCAGCCTGTGAACGTGGGTGGGCGGCGTGGCCGGTTGTGTTCGGATGACATCACGGCCTACGAGTCGAACCCAGGCACCATCGCCCTGCGTGATGATGGGCTCTATGGTGACGAGAGCCGGTGTTGGCTGCGCAGGGGCCAGCGTTACTATGAAGTCCAGCGCAGTGAGCCGGAAGCCCCTTACCGCCTGCGTCACCCTGGCGGCAACACAGCGTACGGGCCGACGGTGCTGCACAACGGCGAGCGCGGCTGGCGCCTGCTGCAAGATCAACCGCAACGCTGGAGCGACGTGCGCCTGATGCTCGACAGCCTGTGGCCGCAGCATCCTGCCATTGATGCACAGCGCGCCGCGCAGGTGTTGCAAGTGGCCGGTGTGGATGCAGAGGAGTTGCGGGGTGTGCTGGTAGAAAACCGCCCGGCGCCTGTCAACCTGCGTGAGACCTTGCGGCGCTTCGAGGCCGATGCACGCATCGAGTCGTTCTTCACTCGCCTGAACAGCTACTCGCTTGCCACGCAAGACCGTGCATTGCTGGAATGGTGCCAGGCGCGTTCTGGCAGTACCGACAGCGACCTCCTGCTGCACCAGCGAGCTGCACTGCAGGGGCCTCTTCTCGAGCACCTTTGCAGTTCACCAGCTGCCGATGACGCTCTGCTGAGCTTGATAAAACGTGACTTTGCCGGTTTGCCGCAAGCTTATGCACAGGCATTGGTGGCGCAGGCGAGCGAACGCGAACGGTTCCTGGCAACGTCCGGCGGGCGAGTGAAGCTGGGGCTTGCGAGCAAGGCCCGCTCCCTGCTGCGCTTGGCTAGATTGAACCGTACGCTCGAGGGGCTTTACCTGCCCGCTAGCTACTGCAACGAAACCGGGCAACTGGCTTTGGCGCTACTCCAGGGCGAGTTGGCAAGCAGCGCAGGCGTGTCTTGCGAAGCGCTCAGCGTGGAATTGCGCGACAGTGGACCGGACGGGCGTTTGCTAAAGGCCGTGGGCACCGCTGTCGACCCCCTCGTGCGCAGGGTAGTGGTGCACAACGCGGGACGGTTCCAGCTTTACGATGGCCTGGGGCGTGGGCTGCCGTTCGGCCCTGGCAACCCGGCAAGCCTCTACGACATGCTTGCGGCTGCCTTGGCGCCTGAGCATCATGCGGCGCTTGGCATGGTTCAAGGCGCTGCCGGGGTTCAACTATGCCAGCGGCTGCTGGCCAGGCTGCCTGCCACGCACCAAGGGGTCGCCGAGCTCTTGCAATGGCCGACGCAAATGCAGTGGTTGAACCCTGGGCGCCGCTTGGCAGACGGCCGGGTTGGCTACTTGCTCAGTGGCCGTACCGCGGGTGACAGCCGTTCTCTGCCAGCGCGTGTTCGTGAGCGTTTACGCCAGCTTTATCCCGGGCTGGACGAGGCGCAACTGGATCAGGAACAGGCACTTTTGATGAATGGGCAGCGGCCTGCCTATGAGCGCCTCGTGGAACTCGAGGACGACCATGACCAGTTGGTTCGCCACCTCAATTCCTGGATCAGCGCCGAACTGAGCGAAGGGCGCCAGATGATTCGCCGGCGAGTGGCCGATGTCATCGTGCGGGCCTGGCGCCTGCAGGGAGACTGGATCTACAACCCTGCGGGTACGCCGACAGGTCAGCGCCTGTCGCTGGGCGGCATGCTGCTCACCACTCTGCCGGAGCTACCGGTGGCCATCGATTTTCACCGTATTTCCAGCCTGCGATTGCAGGAGTCGGCGGTTGACACCGTGCCAGTAAACTTCTTGCGCCCGTTTACCACGCTGACTGAGCTGGACCTGAGTTTCAACCGGCTGCGCAATCTTCCGCTCGGGGTCGCTTACCTGCCGCAACTGCAGCGTTTGCGACTGGCGCACAATCAGATCCGCCTCAATGCCCAAGCAGTCGGGGTCCTGCAGGCAATGCCCGGCTTGTCCCATCTTGACCTGAGCTATAACCGGCTGGAAAACCTCGACCTGAGCTTCAACCATCTCTCTGCCCTGACTGACCTGAACTTGCGCCATTGTCGGCTGGGTAGCTGGCCCAGCCGGATCGAGCTGTGCGGCCTGCTTATGCACTGTGACCTGCGCGACAATCAGTTGCCGGCACCACCGCAGGCGCTGATGGCAATGCCCTATGCCTGGCGCCGGGCGCTTGTCGTCGACCGCAACCCGCTAAGCGGAGTTCAGCTGCAACGGTTGTTCGCGCTGGACGCAATCGAGGAACATGGACATTTGCCAGAGTCGATGGGCAGGGTCGACTTGTCATATGCCCGATCCTTGTGGCTGCAGCATGTGGTCCAGAACGACCGTGCTGCGCGTGAAGTGCTATGGGACGGCCTGCTGACTGACCCAGGCAGCGCAGGCTTGTTCCGAATGCTGGCGTGGCTGGAGCATACGGCTGACTATGCTTCGGCAGGTCCCGGCGGTGGCCGCGAAGCGCTTGCGAGTGACGTGTGGGCCTTGCTGCAGGCGATCGAGGGCAACCCGGCGCTGCGGTTACGCGTTTTTGAGGAGGCCAATCAACCGGTTTCCTGCTCGGACATGGTCAGCGATCGTTTCAGTAACCTGAATGTGAGGGTATTGCTTGCCAAGGCTGAAACCGACGCGCGGGACCTGACGCAACGGGCACAGTTAATGGCATTCGGTCGGCAGCTGTTTCGGCTTGATCAGGTATGGCAGCAGGCCAGCCGGGCTATCCTGCGCCAGGGCGGCGAGGGTGAACAGGTGGGGCGGTCGGCCTTGTCACTGGCATACCGTGTGCGCCTGCGCGAGCGCCTTGATCTGCCCGGCCAACCACGGGCTATGCGTTACCCGGGTTCTGTCGCCTTGAGTGATCAACAAGTCAACGGCGTGGCTGCGGCTGTCCTCGCCAATGAAACGATGGAGGCGCTGACTCAAAGCCTGCTGAGTCGGTTGTTCTGGCAAACCTGCCTTCGTGAGCAGCACCGCGCGCTGTTCGAGGCACTCAGAACCGACTATGTCCAGCGCAGGGCAAACTTGCGCGCTATTCAGCCCCCCGTCCCGGTCGACCACCTGCGTTCGCAGCTCGCTGATCTGGACGATCAGGAGGTACGCGATACAGAGCGACTGATGGCAGGGTTGACCGAGTCTTACTTGCATAGCCTGCGCCGGGGCGCCGCCTGATCTGCAGGGCGGCCAAACCAGTCATCCAGATTGACAGCTTTGGCCATTGCCGCCGTGCATGAGCGGCGCGAACATCGTCAGACCGATGGTTAACTCCAAAAACAAGAAACCAGGAGTCTGACGATGCGCGATTACACCGAGGCTGCTCGTGCGTTCGACCATGGCCAGGCTGCTGCGGCGGCGCTGCATGGCCACCTCGAAGCCCTCAATGCCTGTGTCGAATGCTGTGACCGCCATGCCGGTGACGGCAAGCTGGCGCTGATCCACGAAGACCGCGATGGCAACACTGTGCGGTACAGTTTCGACCAGCTCAAGGCGCAGGCTGCCCGTTTTGCCAATGTGCTCAAAGCACAAGGCGTGGGCGCCGGTGACCGGGTGGCTGGGCTGATACCACGCACTCCCGAGCTACTTGTCACCATCCTCGCCACCTGGCGCCTTGGCGCCGTGTACCAGCCTTTGTTCACTGCGTTCGGCCCCAAGGCCATCGAGCACCGCCTTGAGCAGTCGCATGCCCGCGTAGTGGTTACCGACAGCCTTAACCGGGGCAAGCTGGACGACGTGCATGCCTGCCCGACCATCATCACGGTCAAGGCCCGCGTCGGCGAGCTGGACTTCCAGCAGTGCCTGGAGGGTGCCGCGAGCGACTGTGAGCCGGTGATGCGCTCGGGTAACGACCCGTTCTTGCTGATGTTCACGTCAGGCACCACCGGCCCGGCCAAACCGCTGGAGGTGCCGCTGCGTGCCATTGTCGCGTTTCAGGGCTACATGCGCGACGCCATCGACCTGCGCAGCGAAGACAACTTCTGGAACCTGGCCGACCCGGGGTGGGCCTATGGCCTGTATTACGCAGTCACCGGCCCGTTGTCGCTGGGCCATGCCACCACGTTCTACGATGGCCCGTTCAGCGTCGAAAGCTGTGCGCGGGTGATCGACAAGCTGGGCATCACCAACCTGGCGGGCTCGCCCACCGCCTACCGCTTGCTGATTGCTGCCGGCAGTGCGTTCTCGGCGCCCGTCAAAGGCCGCCTGCGCGTAGTCAGCAGTGCCGGTGAACCGCTCAACCCGGAGGTGATCCGCTGGTTCGCCGACGAGCTGGGCGTGACCATCCACGACCACTACGGCCAGACCGAGTTGGGTATGGTGCTGTGCAACCACCATGGCTTGTCACACCCCGTACACCTGGGGTCGGCTGGTTTCGCCATCCCCGGCCATCGCATCGTGGTGCTGGACGAGCAGGGTAACGAACTGCCGCCTGGTCAGCCGGGCACCCTGGCCGTCGACCGCGAGCAATCGCCCCTTTGCTGGTTCGGCGGCTACCACGGCCTGCCGACCAAGGCCTTCATCGGCAAGTACTACCTCAGTGGCGACACTGTCGAGCTTAACGCTGATGGCAGCATCAGTTTCGTTGGCCGCAGCGATGACGTGATTACCACGTCCGGGTATCGCGTGGGGCCGTTCGACGTCGAGAGCGCGTTGATCGAGCACCCAACGGTGGTCGAGGCCGCAGTCATCGGCAAGCCGGACCCGGAACGTACCGAACTGATCAAGGCGTTCGTGGTGCTGGCCCAAGGCGTCGACGGGTGTGCCGAGCTTGAAGAAACGCTGCGTCAGCATGTACGCCAGCGCCTGTATGCACATGCCTACCCCCGCGAAATCGAATTCGTCAGCGAGCTGCCCAAGACCCCGAGCGGCAAGCTGCAACGCTTCATCCTGCGCAACCAGGAAGTCGCCAAACAACAAGCGCAACAGGCCACCCCTGCCAGCGTCTGAAAGGAAACCGATCATGCTCATAGCCAATAAACACTTCATTGTCAGCGGCGCCGCCTCCGGGTTGGGTGCTGCCACGGCGCAGATGCTGGTCGAGGCCGGCGCCAAGGTCATGCTGGTCGACCTCAATGCCCAGGCCGTCGAGGCCAAGGCCCGTGAGCTGGGTGGCAACGCCCGCTTCGCCGTGGCTGACATCAGCGACGAGCAGGCTGCCCAGGCGGCCGTCGATGCAGCCGTCAGCGCCTTTGGCAGCTTGCAAGGGCTGGTCAATTGCGCGGGCATCGTTGGTGCCGAGAAGGTGCTGGGCAAGCAGGGCCCGCATGGCCTGGCCAGCTTCGCCAAGGTCATCAACGTCAACCTGGTCGGCAGCTTCAATTTGCTGCGCCTGACCGCTGCAGCCATGGCCGAAGGGCCTGCCGATGAGGCGGGCGAGCGTGGCGTGATCATCAACACCGCCTCCATCGCTGCCTATGACGGCCAGATCGGCCAGGCTGCCTACGCTGCCTCCAAGGGCGCCATTGCCAGCCTGACCTTGCCGGCCGCGCGCGAACTGGCACGCTTCGGCATCCGCGTGATGACCATTGCCCCGGGCATCTTCGAAACGCCGATGATGGCTGGCATGACCGAGGAAGTGCGTGCTTCGCTGGCTGCCGGCGTGCCGTTCCCGCCACGTTTGGGCCGCCCGCAGGAATACGCTGCGCTGGCCCGTCACATCATCGAGAACAGCATGCTCAACGGCGAGGTGATCCGCCTCGACGGTGCACTGCGCATGGCTGCCAAGTAAGGAGAGCGAACATGACCCTCGCAAATGATCCGATCGTAATCGTCAGCGCCGTGCGCACGCCCATGGGCGGCCTGCAGGGCGACCTGAAAAGCCTGACCGCGCCACAACTGGGTAGCGCGGCCATTCGTGGTGCCGTGGAACGTGCCGGCATCGATGCTGCCAGTGTCGAGCAAGTGCTGTTCGGTTGCGTACTGCCGGCCGGTCTGGGCCAGGCGCCGGCACGCCAGGCGGCGCTGGGGGCCGGGCTGGACAAGCACACCACCTGCACCACCCTGAACAAGATGTGCGGCTCGGGCATGCAGGCCGCGATCATGGCCCATGACCTGCTGCTGGCCGGCACCGCAGACGTGGTGGTAGCGGGCGGCATGGAGAGCATGACCAATGCCCCGTACCTGCTGGACAAAGCCCGTGGCGGCTACCGCATGGGCCACGGCAAAGTCATCGACCACATGTTCATGGACGGCCTGGAAGACGCCTATGACAAGGGCCGTCTGATGGGCACCTTTGCCGAAGACTGCGCCCAGGCCAATGCTTTTAGCCGCGAAGCCCAGGACCAGTTCGCCATCACCTCGCTTACCCGCGCCCAGGACGCGATCAGTAGCGGCCGCTTTGCCGCCGAAATCGTGCCGGTGGAAGTCACCGAGGGCAAGGAAAAGCGCGTTATCAAAGATGACGAGCAGCCGCCCAAGGCGCGCCTGGACAAGATTCCGCAGCTCAAGCCCGCCTTCCGTGAGGGCGGTACGGTGACCGCAGCCAACTCCAGCTCGATTTCCGATGGCGCTGCGGCGCTGGTACTGATGCGCCGCTCCGAAGCCGACAAGCGCGGCCTCAAAGCATTGGCAGTGATTCACGGCCACGCGGCCTTCGCCGACACCCCGGCGCTGTTCCCGACCGCGCCGATCGGCGCCATCGACAAATTGATGAAACGCACCGGCTGGAACCTGGCCGAAGTCGACCTGTTCGAGATCAATGAGGCCTTTGCCGTGGTCACCCTGGCGGCCATGAAACACCTTGACCTGCCCCACGACAAGGTCAACATTCACGGCGGCGCCTGTGCCCTTGGCCACCCGATCGGCGCTTCCGGCGCACGCATCCTGGTGACCCTGCTGTCGGCCCTTCGCCAGAACAACCTGCGCCGCGGCGTGGCGGCCATCTGCATTGGCGGTGGCGAGGCCACGGCCATGGCCGTCGAATGCCTGTACTGAGGTGAACCATGCTGGTAACTGACGAGCAACAACAGATCGCCGATGCGGTACGCGCTTTTGCCCAGGAACGCCTGAAACCTTTTGCCGAGCAGTGGGACAAGGAACACCGCTTCCCCAAGGAGGCCATCGAGGAGATGGCCGAGCTGGGCCTGTTCGGCATGCTGGTCCCGGAACAGTGGGGCGGCAGCGACACCGGTTATGTGGCCTACGCCATGGCCCTGGAAGAAATCGCCGCTGGCGATGGTGCCTGCTCGACCATCATGAGCGTGCACAACTCCGTAGGCTGTGTACCGATCCTGCGTTTTGGCAGCGAGCAGCAGAAGGCGCAGTTCCTCACACCCCTGGCAACTGGCGCGATGCTGGGTGCCTTTGCCCTCACCGAACCGCAGGCTGGCTCCGATGCCAGCAGCCTGAAGGCCCGAGCGCGTCTGGACGGTGACCACTATGTGCTCAATGGCAGCAAGCAGTTCATCACCTCCGGGCAGAACGCCGGGGTGGTGATCGTGTTTGCCGTGACTGATCCCGAGGCCGGCAAGCGCGGGATCAGCGCCTTTATCGTGCCCACTGATTCGCCGGGCTACCAGGTGGCGCGGGTCGAGGACAAGCTCGGCCAGCACGCGTCCGACACCTGCCAGATTGTCTTCGACAACGTGCGTGTGCCGGTGGCCAACCGCCTGGGCGCAGAAGGCGAGGGCTACAAGATTGCCCTGGCCAACCTGGAAGGCGGGCGCATCGGTATCGCCTCGCAGGCTGTGGGCATGGCCCGTGCGGCGTTCGAAGTGGCGCGTGACTACGCCAATGAGCGGCAAAGCTTTGGCAAGGCGCTGATCCAACACCAGGCCGTGGCTTTCCGCCTGGCCGACATGGCGACCAAAATTGCCGTGGCCCGGCAGATGGTGCTGCACGCCGCCGCGCTACGTGACGCCGGGCGCCCGGCGCTGGTGGAAGCGTCCATGGCCAAGCTGTTTGCCTCGGAAATGGCCGAAAAGGTCTGTTCGGATGCCTTGCAGACCCTGGGCGGTTATGGCTATCTGAGTGACTTCCCGCTGGAGCGGATCTACCGCGACGTTCGGGTTTGCCAGATCTACGAAGGCACCAGCGACATTCAGCGCATGGTCATTGCGCGCAATCTTTGAAGGAGCAGACTGCATGGCATTCGAAACCATCCTGTTGGACATTCACGGCAAGGTCGGCCTGATTACCCTCAACCGCCCGCAGGCACTGAATGCGCTGAACGCGCAGATTGTTGGCGAGATTAACCAGGCCCTGGACCAGCTCGAGCGTGACCCGAACATCGGCTGCGTGGTGCTGACAGGTTCGGCCAAGGCCTTTGCCGCGGGCGCCGACATCAAGGAAATGGCCGACCTGCAATACCCGCAGATCTACGTCGATGACTTGTTCAGCGATGCTGACCGCATTGCCAACCGACGCAAGCCGATCATTGCTGCGGTATCCGGCTTCGCCTTGGGTGGCGGCTGCGAGCTGGCGATGATGTGTGACTTTATCCTTGCTGCGGACAACGCCAAATTTGGTCAGCCGGAAATCAACCTTGGCGTGCTGCCGGGCATGGGCGGCACCCAGCGGCTCACCCGTGCGGTGGGCAAGGCCAAGGCCATGGAACTGTGCCTGACCGGCCGCCTGATGGGCGCCGAAGAGGCCGAGCGTGCTGGCCTGGTGGCGCGCATTGTGCCGCAGGCGGAGTTGGTGGAAGAGGCGCTGAAAGTGGCGGCGACCATTGCCAGCAAGTCGATCCCGGTGAGCATGATGGTCAAGGAGAGCGTCAATCGCGCGTTCGAAGTTACCCTTAGCGAGGGTGTGCGGTTTGAGCGCCGGGTGTTCCATGCGGCGTTCTCTACCGAAGACCAGAAAGAAGGCATGGCCGCATTCATCGCCAAGCGCGAGGCGCAGTTCAAGGATCGTTGATCAGACGCGGTTCGTGCCGTTGTTTTTGCTTCTGAGCGCGCGGTAGTTCAGGCGACGCAGATTGCGACTTCAGGAGGCCGAGCGCGGTCCTCCCGGGAGCAAGCCCGGAGCGAGGGGACCCCGGAGCGTAGCGCAGGGGCCGGATGATGGGAGCGGACGGCTTTGGTTACTTTGGCCAAGACCAAAGTAACCCGCCGGAAGGGCGGAAAGGTGACTTGGCGCCACCTGCGCGAACGAATGTCTGCTCGGTGTGAATGCCCACACCAAAAAAGCTAAAAGCTTAAGTGTTGGTTTTGATATGTCGAAAACTCCATTTGCGATGTCGAAGCTGACTCACCTTTTCGCCCTTACGGCGAGTCACTTTTTGCCAAACGCGGCAAAAAGTAACCAAAAAACGCTGCGCTCCGATCATCCGGCCCCTGCGCTGCGCTCCGGGGTTCCCTCACTCCGGCCTTGCTCCCGGGAGGACCGCGCTGCAGGCCCCATCCTGGGGCCCAGCGCTTGACGGGCATCCATGCCCGTCACCTCCCTCCGCAAGGCCTGCGTTCGGCCTCCTGAAGTCGCGAAGATCAAGATCAAGATCAAGATCAAGATCAAGATCAAGATCAAGATCAAGATCAA
>Ga0207655_1000215_pt1 | contig 100334 bp, 98 predicted proteins | sample KBSM44metaG_FD_184398 | JGI IMG/M metagenome (GOLD analysis project Ga0207655, IMG submission 184398) | Miscanthus rhizosphere microbial communities from Kellogg Biological Station, Michigan, USA - KBS M4-4 metaG (SPAdes) (version 2) | ecosystem: Host-associated > Plants > Roots > Rhizosphere >... | reverse complement strand
CCTCGATGACGCCATCACGCACACGGATATCCGGCCCGGCGTGACGCGCGGCTTCTCCCGGCAGACCGGTGAGGATGGCGTGCGCATTTTTAATCAGTAAAGAGTCAGATGACATCGCAACACTCCTCAGGGTTTAACCTGCATGTGCTCAACAAATTCGGTGGTATACGCCTGCTTCCAGTCGGTATCCGCGTTTAGCAGTTTGGCGTTCACCATGAAATCACGGGTTTTCTGCCAGCGGGCTTCGGTCATGGTGCCCCAGCCCTGCGTCGCTGCGTCGCCGCCATCAATCAGGTGGTGCGCTTTGATTTGCTCAACACCCCAGGCCAGCAGGTCGTCGGTCATCTTCGGGTTATCCTTTTTGATCAGCGCATTACCCGGCGCGGGATTTTGCAGATAACTCACCCAGCCTTCCATCGACGCCTGTACGAACTTCGCCATCGCGTCTTTACGGCTGCTGATAAGTTCCGGGCGGGTGATCAAAATGCCACCGTAAGGCGGATAGCCGTGCTCCGAGAACAGGAAGAAATTGGATTTCACGCCAGCCTTCTGCGCCTGAAACACTTCAGAGCTGACATACGCCTGTTGCGCCACGTTCCCGTCGGCGACAAAAGGCTGAATGTTGAAGGTATACGGACGAACCTGAGAATCACTGAGCTGATAACGCGCCTTAAGCCACGGCCACCAGGTCGATTGCCCGGAGCTGGACACCAGAATGGTTTTGTCTTTCAGGCCGTCGAGCGACGTTACGGACGCATGCGTCAGTAAACCCTGCGGGTCGAACTGGAAAGGAGCGGCGATAGCTTTGGCCTGAAAACCACGCTGCACGGATTCGAGCAACTGGAGGTCATAACCGATGATCACATCCGCGCGTTTTGACAACAGTAACTGCATGCCGTTGATCTGCGGGCCGCCGGACTGAATACTGACATCCAGCCCGTAACGTTTGTAAATGCCCGTCGCCAGCGCCTGATAATAGCCGCCCTGTTCAGCCTGCGCGTACCAGGAAGTCAGCAGCGCGATTTTCTCATCGGCCTGCGCCGACAGTGAGAAAGCACCAGCAATCAGCGTGCTCAGCACGCAGCAAGACAGGGGAATGCGGGAAATTGACTTCATTGCTCCTCTCCTAATCATCGCCGGAGGGAGGATAAGCAAACGCGGCTCAGCCCCCTGACCGGCTCAAAATGAACCGCGAAATGGTTGCTGAGCAATGTCCCGCGCAGTTGCCTGCACTGACCGCTTCTACTCACGTTTAACTATACAAAAACGATGCCAACTTCGCAGACGCGCTTTCCCTGCGCCTTGTCGGGATAAACAGACATCACACCCTGCAACCTTTGATTCATCACAGAGCGCCAGGCACCAAATCAGTGCAAATCAGTGCCGGTCGCGCCCCGGCGTCTGGATCTGGCTGAATAACATCTCCAGTTGTTTGAGCATCATCGAAGCGGCCAGAGAAAGTTGTCGTGAAGGGGCGACGCACAGGGAGAGCGTGAAGGTTTTTAACTGCGGATCGGTCAGCGGAATAAACTGCAGTTCGTCGCTTTTCACCTCATCCATGATATCGAGCCAGCACAGAATGCCGATGCCCATTTTCTCCTTAATCAGCGAGCGGATCATGTGGATGTTATTCGACACCGCGACCTCATGAATCATGTCGCCGTTGATATTCATCAGCGCCTGCACCGGCTCGGCCAGCATCAGCGGCGCGGCGGGCAGGATAAACGGATATTCCATGCACTGATTAAAACGCACGCCGCTTCTGCCCCCGAGCGGGTGCCCTTTCGGCACAACAACACCCAAATCGATTTCGGCAAAAGCCCGCACCTGCAACTCGCGGGAGCTTTGCGGATTCAGCATCAGTCCGAAATCAGCATCGCCCGACATCAGCGCCTGCTGGATGTCCACGTTGTTCATGGTGGTCAGTGTGAATGAAATGTTCGGATACTCGAGATGCACCTTTTTGAGCATCGACGAGAAAAACTGCCGGTTGATGGCATCAATGGTGGCAATGCGCACGTGTCCGCGCCGTAACCCGCGCAGATCGTCGAGCTGTTCGCAGACACGCGAGAAATCCTTTTTCCAGTTATTGGCAGCATGCAGTAACAGCTCGCCCGCCGCCGTCAGCCGCAGCCCGGTGGGGTGTCGCTCAAACAGCGGCATGGCTAATTCTTTTTCAACCCGCAATATCTGCCGGTCAATTGACGATGCGGCAACGTGCAGGGTTTCCGACGCCTTACGGAACGATCCCTGGCGGGCGACCTCAGTGAAGTACAGCAGAAACCGGGAGAATGCGAACATAATGAGTGCTCTCTTTTATGCAACGGGATGTGCGAATCAAAGCGCTGGACGCAACAGTTTTATAACAATAACGTAGCTTTCATTGCAACGGGAACAATCGTTTCACCGCTCATCAGGCCGGCTCCGCGCAGTAATGCGCGTTAAGACAGCGGGTTATGCGGCAAACGGACCGACTCCCCTTTTTATGAATGTTTCACCAGAGTCAATACGGTAAATGACGATGAAAGATGCCGGATTAATCCCTGTCACAATTAAAACCGCCAATATCAACGGTGTCGGGAATATTTCCCTGCAGCTTGTTGCGCAGCAAGGAAGTTTATTACCGGCTTATTTATCGGGAGCACACATTGACGTTTTTATTCCCGAACTCGGCCCGCGCCAGTATTCTTTGTGCAGTGAAAACAGCAGCGGTGAATATTATGAAATTTGCGTCAAACTGGCGGAACACTCCACCGGCGGCTCGCACTTCATTCATCATCATTTCCGCCCCGGCGATAACCTGATGATCTCGGCACCGCGCAATCATTTTCCGCTGCCACAGGCCGGGCGATATTTACTGTTTGCCGGGGGGATCGGCATCACGCCGTTGCTGGCGATGGCGGAACACCTGGCTGAGCAACAGATTGAATTTGAACTGCATTACTCTGTTTCAGACAGCGAGCACATTGCGTTTCTGCCGCGTTTAACCGCGCCTGCCTTAGCGAAACACGTCTTTTTTCATGACAGCAGCGCAAACGATTCCCTGCGCCATAACACGCCACTGAGTTTGTTGCAGCCGGATGAAAATACGCGGGTGCTGGCCTGTGGCCCGGACGGATTTATTCAGCGGCTTAAAGACATTATGCAGACCCATCACTGGCAGGAAAATCAATTATCTTTCGAACGGTTCAGTAATGCGAATCTGAATAATGAAACCGACAGCCAGGCATTTCATATTCAGCTTAACTCCACCGGACAACGTTATTTAGTCGGCCCGCACCAGACGATTGCTGAAATTTTATTAAGTGCCAGAGTCGATATTATGCTGTCGTGCGAACAGGGTATTTGCGGCTCCTGTATTACTGACGTGATCGACGGTATTCCCGATCACCGTGACTGCGTGCTGACTGAAGAAGAGAAAGCGGAGAACACGCAGATAACGCTGTGCTGTTCGCGATCCAAAAGTCCCGTTCTGGTCCTCGACCTGTAATGTCCACGCGGAGCCTGACGATGAACATTCCCACCCCCGCTGCAACACTTAATGGCATTGCTAACGTTCGCCTCCCCGCGTGGTTGCTGCCCGACGGATGGCCTTTGCAGGCAGGCGAACCGGTGACGGCAGATGTGCGTTTTGATGCAGGCAAAATTGCGTCCGTGACGCCTTATCAGCCAGAACAAGATGATTTGTGGAACGCACACGGCGCACTGGCGCTGCCGGGGCTGGTTGAACCCCATGCGCATCTCGATAAAACCTTCACCCTTGCCCGCAGCCGCCCGTCAAAACCCGGTCTGCTGGCAGCCATTGAAACCCTGCATCAGGACCGTCAGCACTGGACGGCGGCTGACATTCGCCAGCGTGCCGGCAAGGCACTGAGCTGGGCAGCGGCGAACGGCGTGACCCGTTTGCGCACTCACATTGACTGGTTTGACGTGGAGCCACCGCAGGCCTGGCTTGAGCTGAGCGGGATGGCGCAACCGGGTGTCACGCTGGAGCGGGTGGCGCTGGCACCGCTGAGCTTTTTCGCCGATGCCGAAGCGGCTGACCGCATCGCCCGCGCGGTGGCACAAAACGGAAAAGACTGCCTGCTGGGCGGATTTATCCACTCCTCAAACTGGGATCCGGCGGCGATGACCCACCTGATGCACAGCGCCGCACGCTGGCAACTGAATCTGGATTTGCATATCGACGAGGAGCTTTCGCCGGTGGCACACGGCCTGAGCTGGCTGGCGGATTACCTGTCGGAGAGCACATTCAGCGGCCATATCTGTTGCAGCCACGGCTGTGCGCTGGCTTCCGGCAGTGAACAACAGGCGCAGGAGATTTTGAGTGTGCTGGCGGCGCAGCGCGTCACGCTGATTGCGCTGCCGATGACCAACCTGCTGTTGCAGGACGCCGTCACAAGTCGCACGCCGCGCCAGCGCGGTATCACCCTGCTGAAAGAAGCACAGGCGGCGGGTATTCCGATGCTGCTTGGCTGCGATAACGTACAGGACGCCTTTTGTCCGGCGGGCAGTTATGACCCGCTGGATACGCTGAGCTGCGCCCTGTTCGCGCTTCAGCTTGAAAACGTTTTTGATCAGCAGTCACGGCTTATTTGCGATGTCGGCGCACTGACCGGTGAGGCTCAGAACGCCCTGCCGTTTGCGCCCGGCAGCGACGCCACGCTGGTTCTCTTTCCGGGCAGCGACAGCCTGACCTGGCCTTTACACAGCGCGGCCCGTCTGGTTATTCACCACGGCAGGCTGACGCACCAACGTACCTGGAATCAGGAGTTATCCCATGAGTCTTGAAGCGGGAGCGGGAAAACCGCTCGCCAAATATGCCGCGTGGCGTCGTGCCGGTGATTTCGTTTTTCTCTCCGGCATTATTCCCGTTAACCCGCAGACGGCGACCATCGTGCGCGGTTTTCAGGATATCCCCGCCGAAGCACGCCTGCTGCTGGGCGAAACCGGCGAATTCTCGACTGACGCCAAACAGGGGCCGGTTCTGGCGCAAAGCTGGTATGTGCTCGAAAGCATCCGCCACACCATTGAAGACGCAGGCGGGCAAATGAGCGATGTGATCAAGCTGGTGCAGTATTTTCGCAATCTCGATCACTTCCCGTATTACAGCCGGGTCAGAAAACTCTTTTATCCCGGGCAGCCGCCGGTTTCCACCGTGGTGCAGGTCAGCGAAATGCTGCCAGATGCCGGGGTGCTGATTGAGGTGGAAGCCACCGCCTGGTTACCCCAGTCCCGCTAACCCTAAAATGTCCGACCACGAGGCACAGCATGATTAACGGTTATATTCCCGCAGCGCGTTTTCTCCCTTTTCTGAGCTGGACGGCCATTGCCGCCCTGCCCGACAAAGCCAACACCGTGATCGTCTTACCGACCGGTGCGATTGAGCAGCACGGGCCGCATCTGCCGTGTTCGGTTGACAGCGTAATCTCCTCCGGCGTGGCGGGTCATGCGCTGGCGCGGCTGCCGGAAGCTATTCCTGCTTACGCTATTCCGCCCATCACCTACGGCAAATCTGACGAACATTTAAATTTCCCCGGCACGCTGACCTTAACCGGCGACACGCTGTTGCAGACGGTTTTAGAAATTGCCGAATCGCTGTATCGCGCCGGATTCCGCAAGCTGCTGATGATTAACGGTCACGGCGGACAACCGCAGGTGCTGCAAATGGCTTCGCGGGAAATGCGCCTGCGTCACGGCGACATGATCATGATCCCTCACGACGTGTTCCGCGTGCCCAACGTGGAAAATCAGTTCCTGAGCGCGCAGGAGCAGAAAATGGCGATGCATGCCGGTCACAGCGAAACCGCTGTAATGCTGGCGCTGGCACCGGAATGTGTTCACATCGAACATGCCGTCGCCAATTATCCGCCGGAATTCCCGTGCCCGACGCTGTCATCGGGCCGCCCTGCCGCTGCCTGGGCTTCCTATGATTTTGGCCCGAGCGGCGTCATTGGCGACCCGACCAGCGCAACCGCTGAACAGGGCCACGCGATCCTCGATTCGCTGGCGGCGAGCTGGGCGCAGGCGATCACCGAAATCCATCACATGCAATGGAAAGCCCGCAGCGAGCCAACCTGGGGAAAACACCACTGGAACGGCTTTGTGCAAACCAGCTTCACTCCTCCTTCGTCTTCTCTGGCCTCTGAATAAAGGAATTCTCAAGATGAAAACACAGCGTCCCTTCACTTACAGCCTGCTGGCCGTGCTGCTGGCCGGGGTTTCTGCCACCAGCATGGCGGAAGAGAAATTTACCTTCCTGACCAACTGGTACGCGCAGGCGGAGCACGGCGGTTTTTACCAGGCGCAGGCCAAAGGGCTGTACAAAACCGCCGGTCTGGATGTCAGCATCAAAATGGGCGGCCCGCAGGTCAACGTGATGCAACTGATGGCCGCCGGACAGGCTGACTGTACGCTCGGCGACAACGGTCAGGCGCTGGAAACCTGGCAGGCAGGCGTGCATGCGGTGACAGTCGCGACGGTATTCCAGCATTCGCCGACGGTGTTTATCAGCCACGACAAAGTGGAGAAAGGTCAGGAACTGAAAGACAAAACCTTCCTGCTGGCCACCGAGGCATATACCTCTTTCTGGCCGTGGGCGAAGAGTGAACTGGGGCTGGGGAGTGCCAAAATCCGTCCGTACACCTTCAGCGTGCAGCCGTTCCTGGCAGACAATAATCTGGTGCAACAGGGTTATGTCACCTCCGAACCTTTCTCGATCGAAAAAGGCGGCAAACCGTTCTACGTCTACATGCTCAGCGACTGGGGTTACCCGCCGTACGGCAACTCGATTATCTGCATGGCGGATACTGTTAAAAAACGCCCGGCAGCGGTGGCCGCTTTCGTGAAGGCCTCGATGCAGGGCTGGAAAGAGTATTTGCAGGATCCGGCCGCGGGCAACCAGCTTATCACTCAGGCCAACCCGCGTATGGGGGCAGACCAGATTGCCTTCGGCATCGCACAGATGAAGAAGTATGAGCTGGTGACCGGCGGCGACGCACAAACCGGCGGTATCGGCATCATCACTGAACCGCGTCTGAAAAAGACCTGGGACATGCTGGTGAAAAACAAGCTGATCGACGCGGATAAAGTGCCGTTTGAGCAGACTTATACCCTCGACATGATCAAAGACACGAAGGTTATGCCATGAATTCAGCCCCCAAACTGACCGTGATGAGCGATGTCCGCTCAGCCAATCCGCCGCCCGTGCCTGCCATCGAAGTGCTGTCGGCGGAGAAAATTTACAGCAACGGCACCCGCGCCCTTTTGCCGGTCAATCTGACCATCAATCAGGGTGAATTCGTCACCCTGCTCGGCCCGTCGGGCTGTGGCAAAAGTACGCTGTTAAAAATGGTCGCCGGGCTGACGGAACCCAGCGACGGCAAACTGGTGCTGTGGCGGCGCGACAGCCGTGAAAAAGCGCAGGTGCCGCTGTCATTCGTGTTTCAGGAAGCCACGCTGATGCCGTGGAGCAACGTACAGAACAACGTGCGTTTGCCGCTGGATCTGGCGGGCGTGCCGCGAGCCGAAGCCAATACCCGCGTCAGTGAAGCACTGGAACTGGTGGGGCTGGGGAAATTTGCCAAAGTCCTGCCGCGCGAACTGTCAGGCGGCATGCAGATGCGCGTCTCCATTGCCCGCGGGCTGGTGACGCGTCCGAAACTGCTGCTGATGGATGAACCTTTTGGTGCGCTGGATGAGATCACCCGCAACAAGCTCGACAGCGATCTGCTGCGCCTGTGGCGGGAACAGGGGCTGACGGTGGTGTTCGTCACGCATTCGATTCACGAAGCGGTATTTCTGTCGCAGCGGGTGATCATGATGGCCGCCCGTCCGGGGCGGGTAGTGGAAGATATCGCCATTAACGAACCCTTCCCGCGCAACGACGATTTCCGCGTCAGTCCGGCATTTTCACGCTATGCGAAGCAGTTGCAGGACAGCCTGCTGCAAGCCAGCCAATCGGGTATGGAGTAACGCTATGCAAACTCAAAAATCCTCTCCGTGGATCAATAACCAAACCTTTCGCAAGGTGCTGTATCCGGCAGTGGTCGCGATTGTGGTGGTTTTGCTGTGGCAGGGCTGGGTGAGTTATTTCAAAATCCCCCAGTTTCTGGTGCCTTCGCCGGTAGTGATGCTGGAAAGCCTGTGGACCAACTTCGGTACGCTGACCATGTCACTGCTGTTTACGCTGAAAATCACTTTGATCTCGTTTTTACTCTCTATCGTCATCGGTTCGGTCGTGGCTTTCGTGCTGGTGCAGAACCGCTTTGTTGAAACCGCGTTGTTCCCGTACATCGTGTTTTTACAAGTGACGCCGATTGTCGCCATCGCGCCGCTGATCATCATCTGGGTCAAAGACACCACGTTGTCGCTGGTGGTGTGTTCGACGCTGATGGCGGTGTTCCCGATCATTTCTAACACCACGCAGGGGTTGCGCAGCGTCTCGCCCGGCCTGCTGAGTTATTTCCAGCTCAGCCGCGCCAGCCGTCTGCAAATCCTGATCCGCTTACGCATCCCTTCTGCGCTGCCGTATTTTTTCGGCGCACTGCGCATTTCCAGTGGCCTGTCGCTGATTGGTGCCGTGGTGGCTGAATTCGTGGCGGGCACCGGCGGCAATAACACCGGTCTGGCCTACCAGATATTGCAGGCGGGCTATCAGCTCGACATCCCGCTGATGTTTGCCGCCCTGCTGTTAATTTCACTCACCGGTATCGCGCTGTTTGGTGTGATGTCGTGGATTTCGAGGCGCGCCCTGAGCGCCTGGCATGAAAGCGAAGCCGTGCAATCTCATTAACCTCATTCATTTTTTGGCAGGAAGAATATGGACAGTGAACAACGTCAACAGGTGCTCGCCCTGATTCAGCAGGCGCTGCCTGATCTCGACTGGACTTTACAGGCGCCGAAGGTCAAACGCCTTTCCCGTGATTTTCACTGGTTCAGCCCGGTGCTCAAGCGGCAACTGGAAGACAAACAGGCCGATGCTGTGGTCAGGCCGCGCAGCGAAGAAGAGCTGATTTTGCTGGTGAAAGCCTGCGTTCAGCACCAGTTACCGCTGATTTTGCGCGGCGGCGCGACCGGCAACTACGGCCAACTGGTGCCGCTGGAAGGCGGAATTCTGGTGGACATGACCGGGTTTAATCAGGTTTGCGAACTGGCTAACGGTGTGGTGCGGGCACAGGCGGGGATCCGGCTGGCGGAGATTGAAACCCTGACCCGTCCGGCAGGCTGGGAACTGCGCTGCATGCCCTCCACTTACCGGCTCGCCAGCCTCGGTGGCCTTTACGGCGGCGGCTTTGGCGGTATCGGATCCATTAACTACGGCCCGCTCGGCGCACCGGGCAATGTGCTCAGCGTAAAAGTCATGACCATGGAAGCCGAACCGCGCATTCTGCATGTGCCCGCCCCGCAGGCATTGCTGCTGCATCACGCGTATGGCAGCAACGGCATTGTGCTTGAGGTTGAACTGGCGCTGGCACCGGTTCATCAGTGGATTGAACGGCTGGACGTGTTCGACGACTTCACCGACGCACTGGATTATGCCAACGCCGTTGCCCGTTCACCGGGGCTGGTCAAACGCCAGCTCGCGCTGTTTGCCGCGCCGATCCCGTCTTATTTCAGTCATCTGAACGGGCATTATCAGGCCAGCCAGCATGCGGTGATCAGCGTGATTGCGCAGGAAAGCGAAGGTTTCTGCGCCCATCTGCTGGAAAAGTACCACGGGCACAGCGCAGTGCGTCAGTCTGCCGACGCGGCGCGTGAGGCTAATGCGTCGCTGATGGAATATTGCTGGAACCACACCACGCTGCACGCGCTGAAAATTGACAGCACCCTGACCTATTTACAGACGGCGTTTAATTATACGAATTATCGCCAGCAGATCATCGATATGGCGGCTTTGTTCGGCGACGAGGTGATTTCGCATATTGAGTTCCTGCGTGACAATGACGGCAATATCACCGCCAGCGGTTTACAACTTGTGCGTTATTCCACCGAAGAAAGACTGAACGAAATAATGAAAATCTTCCGTGATAATGACGTGAAAATAAATAACCCGCATGTTTATCGCATTGAAGAGGGTAAACAGGGAGAAATTAAACCTGACGTCGTTTCGGTTAAAAAGTGTCTTGATCCCGACGGGTTACTTAACCCCGGCAAGCTCAGGGGCTGGGAGGTACGCGACACCCTGGAATTAGATAACAATCCTCTTTTATTGCGTGACTGAAAAAAAAGCCCGCTTAATAAAATTTAAGCGGGCTTTTGGCTTTCAAACGATCAGTTCAGATCAAAGCTCAAATCTGTCCAGATTCATCACTTTAGTCCAGGCGGCGACAAAGTCTTTCACGAACTTCTCTTTGGCGTCACTGCTGGCGTAAACCTCCGCGTTGGCACGTAATATGGCATTCGAGCCAAACACCAGATCGGCACGCGTGGCGGCGAATCTGACTTCTCCGCTGACGCGATCACGACCTTCAAAACGCTCACCGGAGCCATCAACAGGTTTCCATTCGGTACGCATATCCAGCAGGTTGACGAAGAAATCCGTGTTCAGCTCACCGGTTTTTTCCGAGAACACGCCCAGATTACTGCCGTCGTAGTTAGCCCCCAGCGCACGTAATCCGCCGACCAGCACCGTTAATTCCGGCACGGTCAGGGTCAGTTGCTGAGCCTTGTCGATCAGAAGATTTTCAGTCGATGTATTGGCCGTTTCGCCACGGTAGTTACGGAAACCATCCGCTTTAGGCTTAAGCAGTTCGAACGACTCAATATCCGTCTGATCCTGACGCGCATCCACCCGACCCGGCGTGAAAGGCACGTCGATGTCGATATGAGCCGCTTTCGCCGCCTTTTCAATACCAACCGAACCGGCTAAAACGATCACATCCGCCAGAGACACCTTCTGGAATGACTGCTGGATAGCTTCCAGAGCAGGCAGTGCGCGGGCTGCAATGGCATTCACTTCCCAGTCTCTTTGCGGACGCAGCGCCAGACGCGCACCGTTCGCACCGCCGCGTTTGTCACCGCCACGGAAGGTCGACGCCGACGCCCACGCCACCGAGACCAGTTCACTGACGCTCAGGCCGGAAGCGGCAATTTTCTCTTTCAGTTGCGCGATATCGGCAGCCGTCGGGTGATAGACCGGCACCGGCAACGGATCCTGCCAGATTAAGTCTTCCTTTGGCACTTCCGGTCCGATGTAACGGGCTTTCGGCCCCATATCTCGGTGGGTCAGTTTGTACCATGCACGGGCAAAAGCTTCGTTGAAGGCCTGCGGATCACCGTGGAAACGACGGGAAATTTTCTCGAATTCCGGATCAAAACGCAGCGTCAGATCGGTCACCAGCATGGTCGGTTTGCATTTTTTTGAGGTATCGAACGGATCAGGAATAATGTCCGGCGCATCAGCGGCTTCGAACTGAATCGCCCCTGCCGGGCTGCGGGTCTGCACCCACTCGTATTTGAACAGGTTCTCGAAGAAGTAATTGCTCCACTGCGTCGGGGTTTGCGACCAGATAACTTCCAGGCCGGAGGTGATGGCATCTGCGCCGACACCGGTTCCGTGACTGCTTTTCCAGCCCAGACCTTGTGATTCAATCGGTGCGGTTTCCGGGTCAACACCCACATTATCGGCCGGACCTGCGCCGTGTGTTTTACCCAGCGTGTGACCACCGGCAATCAACGCGACGATCTCTTCATCGTTCATGCCCATATTGCCGAACGTGGCACGAATGGCCGGAGCAGCCGACGCCGGATCACCACTGTGATTCGGCCCTTCCGGGTTGACGTAAATCAGCCCCATTTCCGTTGCGCCCAGCGGAGATTTGGCCAGCTCTTCAGGATGGCGGTGTTCCAGCCAGGTGGTTTCATCACCCCAGTTAATGTCCAGATCCGGTTCCCAGACGTCTTCACGCCCGGCACCAAAACCAAAGGTGCGGAAACCGGAGTTTTCCAGCGCGACGTTCCCCGCCAGAATATACAGATCGGCCCAGGAAATTTTCTGACCGTATTTTTGTTTCACCGGCCACAACAGACGGCGCGCTTTATCCAGACTGACGTTGTCCGGCCAGGAGTTTAACGGGGCGAAGCGCTGCTGGCCGCGACCGGAACCGCCGCGTCCGTCGACGGAGCGATACGTCCCGGCGCTGTGCCATGCCAGACGAATGAACAGACCGATGTAGCTGCCCCAGTCCGCCGGCCACCAGGGCTGCGACGCAGTGAGCACCCCTTTGAGGTCGGCTTTCAGTGCGGAGTAATCTAATTTGGCAAATTCTTTACGATAATCAAAGGATTCGCCCAACGGGTTTGAGCGATTTGAGTGCTGATTCAGCAGGTCAACCCTGAGCTGGTTAGGCCACCAGTCACGGTTAGTTGTCCCGCCGCCAGAGGCTTTATTTGAGTTTCCTTCATGGAAAGGACATTTACCGGCACCGGCTTCTCTGTCTGCTTCAACAATTGGCTTTGCGTCGTTTGCTTCTTCATCAATAGAACTGCTCATGCTCACACTCCTGTTATGTAGTCTCATTGCTACTCTATACGCGGATTGAAACCAGTCACATCTGAATCACCCTATGTATTTGATAGATTTTGCCTTAGGACTTATACGCGCTTTTTGCGGGTTTTATCACCAAAATGCCACCCGCTCTGATTATAGAATAGCCCCTGACTGACAGAGGTTTCTCTGTCAGCGTCTCAAAATGCAAAAAGCCCGCCTGAGTTTCCTCATGCGGGCTTTGGGTTTCTGAAACTTTCTTCAGCGATTATTCACGCCAGCCCATTTCAGGGGCGACATATTTGAGGATTGACTCAATCACATGCACGTTGTAATCGACGCCGAGCTGATTCGGAACGGTCAGCAATAAGGTGTCGGCTTCGGCGATCGCTTCATCCTGCTTCAGCAATTTGATCAACCTGTCCGGTGTCGCCGCATAGCTGCGGCCGAAAATCGCCCGGGTTTTCTCATCGAGGAAGCCAACTTTGTCGCCATCATCGCCGCTGCCGCCAAAATACGCGCGGTCGCGGTCATCCATCAGGGCGAAAATACTGCGGCTGACGGACACACGCGGTGTACGCTCATGCCCTGCCTCAGCCCAGGCCTGACGGTAAGCGCGAATTTGCTGCGCCTGCTGAATATGGAACGCCTCGCCGGTTTCATCATCTTTCAGCGTGGAGCTTTGCAGGTTCATGCCCAGTTTCGCCGCCCAGACGGCGGTAGCATTCGAGCCCGCGCCCCACCAGATACGTTCACGCAGCCCGGCAGAATAGGGTTCAGGGCGTAACAAACCCGGCGGATTCGCAAACATCGGTTGCGGATTAGGTTTCGCAAAACCTTCGCCGCGCAGGACATCAAGCAGTTTCTCTGTATGACGGCGCGCCATATCGGCTTCCGTTTCGCCTTCTTCCGGCTGATAACCAAAATAGCGCCAGCCGTCGATGACCTGCTCAGGCGAACCACGGCTGATACCGAGCTGTAAACGCCCCCCTGAAATCAGATCCGCAGCGCTGGCGCTTTCCGCCATATACAACGGATTTTCATAGCGCATATCGATAACGCCGGTACCAATCTCAATCTTGCGGGTTTTCGCGCCGATGGCTGCCAGCAACGGGAAAGGCGACGCAAGCTGGCGCGCAAAATGATGCACCCGAAAATAAGCGCCATCGGCCCCCAGTTCTTCGGCTGCGACGGCCAGATCGATAGATTGCAATAAGGCATCAGCCGCCGAGCGCGTGCCTGACTGGGGGGATGGCGTCCAGTGCCCGAATGATAAAAATCCAATCTTTTTCATAGCGTCTTCATCCTCATAATCCGTAAACCGGTGCCCTGTCTCTGTCATGCGGAACAGGGCTTAGTGATGGGTTTACTTTACGCGACTCAGGATGAGAATAAATATCATTTGTTTAACATACTGATTCAGTTTATTTGATTAACAACGGGGGATTTTGCGGGTTCTGGCAGCAGATGCCTCGCCACGGCGCATTGAAGGTCATCGTCCGCGGGCCGTATCAGGCTTATTTTCTTTCACTAAAATAGAGCGCAGGCGTGCAGCCGACAGACTTCTTAAACATGGTGATGAAAGCATTGACTGACTCATAGCCTAATTCATTCGCCACATTTTGTACGGACTGGCCGCTGGCAAGCCCCCGTAGCGCAATAATCAAATGCAGTTGCTGACGCCAGCGTCCGAATGAAAGCCCTGTTTCGCGCACCATAAGTCGTGCAAGGGAACGTTCACTTAATGCCAGGCGTTTTGCCCACTCACGCAATGTACTGCGGTCTTGCGGATGGCTGACCAGCGCATCGGCCATCTCTCGTATTTTGGGATTTTCTGAGACCGGCAAATTAAAATTCTGCTGCGGCATATTCACCAGTTCATCAAGCGTGACCCGTGCCAGCCGTGCCGCATGGCTGTCCGGCGGGTAATGCGCATCTTCCCCGACCAGACGACTAATCAGTTCGCGAATAAGGGGAGAAACAGCAAATGTGCAGCATTGTTCTGGTAGTGCGGCGGCTCCCGGCTCAACAAATAAATAGCTGAGATGCGCATTCCAGGTGGCTCTCGCACTATGGGGAGTTCCTCCGGGGATCCATACGCCGCAGTGAGGCGGCACAATCCATATGTCATTCTCAGCCCGACAGGTTACCGCACCATACAGGGCAAGGATGAACTGTCCCTTTCGATGGGTGTGAACGGGAACTTCCGCTTCGTACTCGGTGAAATCAATGTGGCGCGCCACAGCCGCACAGCCGGTGGAGTCGGGATCAAAAAGTGAAATAACGTCGCGGGAAAGCGTCATATTGGCCGGATTCAGGTATTTTCTGGCAGTATAGAGTATTTCCACCCCTGAGTAATCTGGCAATAATTGCCGGTATGCGCAAATGACTCTTTTGCCACCATCGCTTGCCAGGGGCCATTACTCTCATGTTCAACTCTTTACGCAGGGCATTCCCCTCCTCCTTGCTTCTTAACGATGCGAATGCGTTGTTATATTCAGCCAAGACGTTTACCGCTGCCATGCTGGCCTATTACATCGCTTTGTCTGTCGGTCTGGACAGGCCTTCCTGGTCAATTATTACTGTCTATATCGTTTCGCAGACATCCGTCGGAGCCTCACTGAGTCGAAGCGTTTATCGCCTGACGGGCACGATAACAGGCGCGGCGATGACGGTGGTGATTGTGCCCAATTTTGTCAACACACCGATAATTTGCAGTCTGGTACTGACCGGCTGGATAACACTTTGCCTTTATTTTTCGCAGCTTGACCGTACCCCCCGCGCCTATGCTTTTGTTCTGGCGGGCTACACGGCAAGTCTTATTGGTTTTCCTGCGGTGTTCGAACCCGGCGCAATTTTTGACATCGCCATCACCCGGGTACAGGAGATCATGATCGGGATCCTGTGTGCCAGCTTTATCCACCGCTATGTCATACCCAAACGCATTACGGGTCTTTTCAACAGCAAGCTCGCGGTAACACAGCGTGATGCCCGCCAGATGGTGATTGACACGTTAAAAAGAGAAGCCGGCGAGAAAGAAAAGCAGCTTCAGCTTGCGCTGACGTTACAGTCCCTTGACGGGTTTGGTCATCATCTGCCCTATGACTTCGCGATATCAAAATCATCACGTAAAGCACGTCAGTTAATACATGACAGATTGTCGCGGCTCTTGGTTGTGAGTAACCAGTTACATGATTATCTGCACGAATTAAACCTCTTACCGGACAGCATTGCGACGCTGGTCAGTGAGTTCACAGACTGGCTCGCCTGTGAGGATTCAACCGCGCGTAAGGCCGGTGCTGAAAGGCTGCGGCGACGTTGTGTGGCGTTGCGACACCGGTCATCCGCTGACGAATTAAATTTTAAAGAAGCGCTGCGCGTTAATTTTGTCAAACGGCTGGAAGAGACAATCATGCTTTTGCAGCAATGCGAACAGCTTTCTCATGCCCTCCTTTTGGCCAAACCTGAGCATATGATTGATGGAGCCGAAGAGGCAAAAGGTTACGTTTACCACCGGGATCATTTTACGGCTGCGCGTGCTGCGCTGGGGGCGTTTGCCATCATATTCAGTGGCTGTCTGCTGTGGATTTACTCCGCGTGGCCCGATGGCGCCACAGCGGTATCGATTCTCGGCGTCTGCTGCACATTATTTGGCAGTTTCGACACGCCGGTTCCTCATATCGTTAAATATATTGCAGGCTCCGTCTATGGCGTGATTATCAGCCTGATTTATAGCTTCATCCTTCTTCCCCAGGTGACCGAATTTAGTGTGCTGGTTGCGGTACTTGCGCCTGCTTATTTGCTGGCCGGATCTCTGCAGGCCAGACCGCCCACCACGTTCATGGCCATGGGCATCACGCTGACACTGCCCATCTTGTCTGAATTAGGGGCACGCTACAGTGGTGACTTTGCCACTGCCATCAACACGGCGGTCGCGTTATTTGCCGCAACCGGCTATGCCGTGGTCAGTATGGGTTTATTACAGACCGTACAGGCGGATTCTGCTATCCGTCGTCTGCTGCACCGATGTCGCCGTGACATCAGATATCGCGCAAAGGGTCTCTCATCCATGAATGATGTGGCCTGGGTAAATCTGATGATAGATCGAACTGCACTGATCCTGCCCCGGCTCCCGCGCAGTAACCAGACGGCGGACTCGGTGCTTAATAGCCTGCTGCATTATTTAAATATTGGACTTGCAGTGACTTATTTAAAACGCTCACTGAATAAGCTGGAGGGAGAAACCGCATTACAGGTAAATACACTTCTCAACCTGCTGGCCCGCGGTGCGCAGCCCGGTGAATTACAGAAACGTATTAGCCTGATACTCGCCATTAACCCGCCGGTTTCACATCAACAACCGCACGCTCTTATTGAGCATATTATTGATCTGCACTGTGCGTTAAAAAACTGTGCATTAAAAGAGAGGGATAAGGAACAGTCACATGATTACTGACATTAATATCGGTGGCGTCTTTTTGCCTGGCTTATTAGTCATGGCTTTGATGGCATTTTCCGGCACGATTTTAATCACGCCCTTTTTATCTTTTAGCAGATTCTATCGGCGTTTACCCTGCCGGCCGCTCATTGATTTCACGACTTTTATTATTATCTTTGCCTTGTTAATGCAGGGTCTGGACGCGTCAGGATTATCAGTATGAAGCCATTTTTTTCGCTGTTAGGCCGCTATATATTTACACTAAGCGCCGTCATGGTGGCAGCCATTATTGCCTTCATGATGTGGAAACATTATGCACAGACGCCCTGGACGCGTGACGGTCGGGTACGGGCAGATGTGGTGCAAATCACGCCAGATATTTCCGGGCCGGTAAACCGCGTTGCCGTGATGGATAACCAATGGGTTAATCGCGGAGATATTCTTTATTCAATCGATCCGCAATGGTTGAAACTGGCGGTGCTCAGCGCTCAGGCTGAGGTTGATGCGAAGCGAAATGAAATGCAAATGCGTCAGGATGCTGCCAGACGTCGCAGTCAGATTAGCGGAGTAATCTCTAAAGAAGATATACAAAATACCAGCAGTGCGGCGGGCGTTGCGGCGGCGGAATATCAGGGGGCACTGGCCGCGCTGGAACTGGCAAAGCTCAATCTTTCCCGCGCGACAATTCATTCTCCGGCAGACGGCTATGTCACGCATCTGAGACTGCGTCCCGGCGATTATGCCAACGCGGGGGAGACAAAAGTTGCCATTATTGATGCCAGCAGTTTCTGGGTAGTGGGTTATTTTGAGGAAACGAAAATGCAGCGTATTCATGTCGGTAGCACGGCAAAAATCGTGCTGATGGGATATGCACCTGCGCTGACAGGCCACGTAGAAAGCATTGGTCGCGGGATAGATGATAGCAATGACGCACCCGGTAGCCAGGGCCTGCCGGATGTAGATTCCACGTTTAGCTGGGTGCGACTCGCTCAGCGTATTCCGGTACGCATCCATATTGATCATCTGCCCAACGGGGTCGAATTAGTGGCGGGCATGACTGCCAGCATCGCCATTAACGCGTCAAAGAGCGCGGACACTAAAGCAGGGTATGCGGATTTTTTGTCATCTGAACGGTGAATGCCTGAATAACCCATCCGTCAGAAAAGCCGCCGCAGGATGGCATTTATCCTGCGGCGGGCATAACGCATAACCTCTGTTAACGGTGCAGGCGCAGCATACTTGAGACAGAAGATAGCGCAGAGATAAGACAGGCCAGCCCGAAGACATAGACGGCGAACTGTGCCCCCGCCTGCCCCGTCAGTCCGTTCAACAGTGCAATAACCATCGCGACCAGCGCCGCACCAATGGATTGCCCTGCTGTCCTGGCGGTTGACAATACCCCCGAGGCCGTGACCGTTCGGTTCGGTGCCACATTCGAGAACATCTCTTTATTATTCGGCGGCAGGAACAGTCCATAGCCAATCCCGCAAACCGCCACGCGCCAGAGAAAATCATTCACCGTCGCCGCTTGCGGCAACAGAGCCAGAGATCCTAAACCCAGAGAGAAAATCACCACGCCGGCTGTCGATATCTGGGTAGGATTTAAACGATTGGACAGCCTGCCCGCCACCGGGGCGCAGATTGCAACGGCAACCGGCCACGGTGTAAAGATGAACGCCGATTCCAGCACCGAATAGTGATAGGCATGCTGCAGTACAAAGGGCAACCCCACCAGCGCCATCCCCTGTGCCACAAACATTGAGACAGAAGAGATCACCGCAAAGGTATACCGCCTTGAACGGAATATATCGAGCGGCAACAACGGGCTTTTTGAGCGCGTCTGCACGCTGACAAAGATGGCCAGCAGCAGCACCGAGGCGACGCCGCAAAGCATGAGTATGCGGCTATCCCAGCGCCCGATCTGATCCACAGCGATGACCATCAGCCCTAAAGCGACGGCTGAGGTCACCGCACCTCCCCAGTCGAAGCCTTTTTCCTTCTCAGTATCGACGCCCAGGGAGATCAGGGAGAAGACAATGGCAAGTGCACCCAGCGGGAGATTGATATAGAACAACCATGGCCAGTCCAGATAAGAGATGATCAGGCCGCCTAACGCCGGGCCGATGGCCGTCCCCACCGCAAAAGCCAGCGCGTTCAGCCCTAAAATGGTGCCCAACGTATGCGGCGGAAAGATAACCCTGTACAGACCCAGCCCGACGCTGATCATGACCGCATAGCTCACCCCCTGAAGTATACGCATGGCAACCAGCATGCCGAAGGTCGGGGAGAGGCTACAGCCCAGCGATGCCAGCGTAAACAGCACCATGCCCGCGGTGTAGAAGCGCCGCTCCCCTATCCTCGAACCCAGCGATGCACAGATCAACATCGTTGCAGCGCTGGCAACCTGATAGGCGTTGGTCACCCAGATGACAGAGGCTGAATCTACCCGTAAAGCCTCCGCAATAGAGGGCAAGGAAATATTGACGATGGAACTGTCCAGCGCCGCCATAACCACGCCAATCAAAATGGCGGCAGCCGCCAGATAGCGCCTTGGCGCCTCAAATCCTTGTTCTAAGGGACTACTGCTTACCAGCGACATATCCTTATCATCCTATATTGAATTGAAATTACGCACAGAGGCTTTCAGCCTCAGCAACCGGTCCTTCGAGGTAGGCCAGCAGGCCCAGCATCAGCACTTCTTCCGGGCTGGCAACAACGGGAGAGCGCGGCGCTTTCCAGGGCTGTTTACTGCCGTTGATGCGGATACTCCTCAGGAAACAGTAGGTGGTGAGGACATAGAACCGGTTGCGCATACTTTCCCCCATCAGCGGCAGCAGGCCGGAAATACCGCCTAACTCAGGGATCTCGCTAAGAATGCTGCCGTAGTCCGGCTTCGCCAGCACGAACATCAGTGCATCCGCCATCGGGACCATTTTGACTGCATCCTTTACCTCTGCCGCAAGCTCATGCCAGAACGAAAAAGCAAACCGCGAGAAGCCGAAAAGCGGATCCAGCCCGCGGACGGAAAAGTCAGGGTCAATGAAACGTGTCTGAGCATGCTCCTCGTTATAGAGCACATTGCCGAAGTGAAAATTGAAATGGGCTTTTTCTACCGATCTGAACTCTTCAGTCCGGGCCAGCTCCAGCGCTCTTTCATAGACTTCCCGGGCCGTGGTACTGAAACGCACCCCGTTAAGCAGAATAGGTTTATCAAACAGCTCATGAGCGAAGCGCGTGCCTTCCCACTCTTCCTGTAATCTGGCGGGCATCTCGTGGGTTATTGCCGACGAGGTTTCTGATTCCAGGCTGATCGCTTTCTGTACATTTTCCAGTGCGTTTCTGACGATCATCCTGCGCTCAGCCAGCGACCGTTGTTCGTCAAAGACGATCCTGGACAGCGGAAGGGAATCCATCTTCTCGAGAATATAAAATTGCCGCCCGGCTGCCAGCCCGTCGTGCAAGACCGGCACCATCAGTTCCGGATAAATATCGTGCAATGCCCGGATCTGATCGACTTCGGCTTTCAGTTTGCCATTGAACATTTCGGACATGGCCGTCTTCACAACGAAGCCTGAACTCAAAAAATCTACAGTATGTGAGCTTGTCATTTTTCAATCCCCTGGAAAGTTGCCACTGGCAGGCCAAGCGCGAGGCTGCGCGCTACAGCACGTACCACAGCGCTGTAGCCGACGGTGTTGTTAACAAACGACTGGATGATGACCTCACTCAAATTCTGACTGGCCAGATAGGCTGGCCGGAGAATGAGCAAGTGATTCTGATCGGAAAGAATGGTTGAACACCGGCGCTCGAAGGCATATGCACGGCTTCCTAACGGTGACCGCGATGCTTTCACAACATGAGGATGCGTCCCGCTCACCCGCTCAATCGCCGCCTCAATGAGACCGGTGGTTAACGCACCGCCATCCTTAACGATGAAACGGTTAATCTGATAGCCGGGTGCATGCACAGGCGCGCGTAATGAGACGGTATTCACTAACGGTGCCCAGGGCATCACCTTGTCCTGACTCATGGCAATTTGTGAGAAGCTCGGACGGAGATTGTCGCGCGCATCCTGCAGGCGTCCTTCAAACGATCGGGTGCCGAGTACACCGTTAGGCGTATCCGGATGCACGATATCGGTTTCAACCGACACAATATGCGAGGCGTTGCATTGGATAGCCCTGAGCGCCTCGGTGAGTACGCGCAGTGAGGCATGCATGCCATTGGTCTGGCAGGAGCCGAGGCAATACATGCCCGAACCGACCACCTGGCGTTGTATCGTGTCGATATCATCGCGGGTCAGATCTTCCAGACAGCCATAGATACTCGGCAGTTCGTTGGCCTCTGCAACGCCCAGCACCACGTCCGCGAGTTCTTGCATGTTGCGGGCGACAGGGCTGTTTTTGTCCATATCCAGCTTGCTGGTTGCGATAAAGCCAATGTCGAAGCGACCTGTCTGCGGAGGAAGATCTTTGGCAAGATCACCAAAGAAAAAGTGAACCTCACGACCGTCGATCCGCAGGGTGTCATGATCGATAATGTCGGTGTGAGACTGGATGCCGGGATGCGCCATCGCCAGACGGGCCACAATGCCATCTATCGGACGCAGTTCAGGATAATGTTTATCTAAAGAAGGAGGATTCGTGACGACGGTTTGAATAACAAAACCATCCTTCGCCGGATCATTCTGAATCAGCAAATTCGCGCCGATCTCCGCTCCGCAACCCACTAATATGGCTTTTTTCACTTCATCACCTCGCGCTAAATGAATATAGGTAAATGTGTTAAATGCGGCCTAGTCCCAGGAGAACATTTTCAGCAAATCAGTGACGGACATGGCATCAAGCTTCGATTCCGAAATCAGGGTTTCGGCCAGAATATGGGCGCGGTCACGCAGCGGGCTGTCTGAAAGATTCAGATGGAATTTCGTCAGCAGCGCCCCGAAACACTCTTCACGGCGACGAACATGGCCGAGCGGATATTCAATGGTTTCAGAGATCTCTTCAGTCATGCCATGACACTTCAGATAGAGCGCATTGGGAATGGCGCGCTTATCAGGGTCGTAGTAGCTCTCTGTAAAGGAAGGGCATTCAGTGCAGGTGATTTTCAATCGCAGTGCATCCAGTTGAGGATCGCTGGCGAGCGGTTCGTGGAAATCTTTAATCGTCAGATTTCCGGTTTGCAGCCCCACGGCAACCATGTACTGGAGACAGTGATCGCGATCGGCGGAGTTATTCAGCGGCCCTGATTTATCAATAATCTGAATCGCCGGTCGGGTTGTTTCTACCCGCACATACTCGATGCTCTCAGACGTAAACCCGGCTGCCAGTATCCGTTCCCGAAGGTTAATGGCCGCTTCTACAGCAGTCTGGGCGTGGTACTCAGCGGGATTGGGAACCTTGAACAAGATGTTCTTAATGACAAAATCTGACAGGTTGCGCGACAGATTGAAGGGTTTGCCCCGCAAAACAGCATCATTGAATCCCCACCGGCTGACCGTCAGCGCGGTGGGATAACCCATTTCACCGGTTTGCGCGAACAGCGCCAGTTGCAGGCCACGCGCCGTGGCGTCTCCGGCGGCCCATGACTTACGGGTACCGGCATTTGGCGCATGCCGGTAGGTTCGGAGAGAGTGACCGTCGATAATAGCGTTGGACAGTGCACTCAGTGCCTGGTCTTTTGACAAGCCGAGGAGTTGAGCTGAGGCGATGGCAGAAGCCACTTTCACCAACACCACATGGTCAATCCCCAGCGCATTAAAACAGTTCGACAGACACAGCACGCCGTGGATCTCATAAGCACGAATCATCGTATTCAGGACGGCTGTCATATCAGCGGGCGGCTGATTACCGTCAGTCAGGCTATGCCAGGTTGCGGCAGCCAGGATGGCCCCCAGATTATCGGACGGGTGCCCCCACTCCTGCGCAAGCCAGGTGTCATTGAACTCCAGCCAGCGGATCATCGAACCGATATGAAAGGCCGCCTCGATCGGTCCCAGTCTGAGTCCGGTACCGACAACCGGGACACCCGCCTGGCTCTTGCTGAACTGAGCGCTGCCCATTAGTTTCAGACAGTCGTGATCGGCAGAGGCGGCAATTGCGCAACCTATCGAATCCAGCAGACAATAACGCGCCAGGCGTAAAGTCTCATTATCAAAGGTTGTCCGCTCATAGGCGTAGTCAACCAGCTCAACCATTACCTCATCAAACTCTGCATGCGCCATATTTCACCCCATAAACAAAAATGAATTGTCGAAATACACGTAATTGAGATCCGGTAATATATATATCCAGATAATAGAAATAGACAACGCGTTGATTTATATGAGAATACTATCCATCACTCATAAAATCGTAATGGGCATGGCAATAAAAGACCAGCGAATAAAATCGAGGCATTCATCGAAAGTATTGATGCCCTGACAAAATGCCTGTTGAGGAGGACGGGAAGTTCAGGGAAATGAGCATGAGTTACAGAGCATGAAAATAAGCACAGTCTGTTGTTGAAATTCGTAATTCAGAATTAATGTCTGCCGGAAAGGTAATAATAATGACACGCACCCTGATGTGGCCACGCAGTGCCCGCAGTGGTAGCCCGGAGCGGAGATTTTAAAACATAGTGACAAACTCACTAATACAGAATATAAATAATTGTTGTGACGGTGAACTAATTTTTAGCATGAGGTCTCAAATGAAGCTAAGTGAACTTCTTGCGTTCGTGACAGTCGTGGAGACAGGGAACATAACCCAGGCAGCCGAGCGTCTGAATCGCGTGCAATCGAGTATTTCCCACCGAATCAGGAGCCTGGAGGATAATCTGGATGTCACCCTGTTAGATCGAAAAACCGATGGGTGCTCACTGACTGCGCAAGGCCAGATACTTTATGACTACGCACTTAAAATATTGAATCTTGCGGATGATTGTAAAAACAACATTTCCCACTCCAAAAATAGCCAGCTGAATATACGTATTGGCATAATCGAATGTCTACCCCCCTATATTGTCAGTTCACTGATCGATTTAGGTCATGATTTGGGCTGGAATATCGATATTTCGATTGGGAACACCATAAGCTTGCTTAATGCCTTCGACCAAAACGAATTTGATGCGGTAATAATCGGTGCAGGTTTTTCAAACACGCAACATGCGCGCTCCATATTACTCTCCAGCGAACTGGTTATTATTACAGAGAAAAATTACCCCACCATTAAAGACATTTCCAGTCTGGATGGCGAAGTTTTTTTACTCAGCAGCAAAAAATGTGCAACCACTACCCGCAATTATAATGTTCTTTTTAATGAAGGGCATATCACGCCTAAGCGGGTGGTAGAATGTGGTTCCTATCCCGTACTGTTCTCCAGCATCGCTGCCGGCAAAGGCGTATCGTTAGTTTTACGTTGTTCGATCAGCGGCGAGGTACAAAATAAGATAAAAATTCATGAACTCAGTGGCCAGTTCAATGACTTCAAAATAGAGCTTGTTTATCGTACAGATTCACCTTATCTGGATAGCACTAAATTCAGAGGCATAATGACCTCACTTTTTCAGGATCCCCGGCTGCACAATATCGGTTATTAGGGCATTCGTAGCCCACACGTACACTCCCCATGTTAGTGAAATTCCCTCATCTCAAATACAAATGGGAGAGCATACATCTGCCGTATGCCCTCCCATCCCATAAGCCTGCTCTCCCCCGTTCGTCGTATTCTGACGACAAGATGATCAATACTCCGTTATCCGTTATGAAGGTTTACGCAGAGCCACTAAGGCTTTCGCTCTGCACTTCTCCAGTATTAATTTCATCACGGGCACTTCAAAGTACTTATATAAAAAAGAGGCAAATGAGACGGATAAAACCAACGCGACGGCGATAAGCGCAATTCCCTCCGGTAAGCTAAACTTTCTTCCTGCCGTAAGATTCAAAAAATAAAAGAGCACTAAGAAATGAACCATATAGAAGGAATAGGATATTTCTCCTAACCACACCGATGTTTTACTGTTTAACAGAGTGTTTCGGTATTTTAAATCATCACCCGCAATCGAAACGATTAATAAACACACCGGGATGATGAAAACCACGCTCATACTGAACTGGTAAGGGATATACATGGAACCGATGTAAGTTGCTGCAAGCAGGGTAAACGACGCCGTTTTCGTCAGCACGAGCATTCGTCCGTTCATCAGCAGCCGGGCTGCAAACATACCGGCAAGGAATTCAAATATGCGTGATGGGGGAAAAATATACGAAACCCAAAAGTGTTGCTGCGAGATCGGAAACGCCCCCATCATCTTGTCCGGCTCAACCCAGAGGTAAATATATGTTTGAACCAATAAGGATGCCGCCGTTACTATTATTAATCCGGCTAAATCGAATTTTTCAGGTATTGTCTTCATTACTCTGAAAAGAAAGGGGAAAGAAAGATAAAACATCGCTTCTATACAAAGAGACCAGCTGGGTCTGTTACCGACGAAAAAATAGTGAACATCATCAACCCAGGTATTCAATAACAGAAGGTTTGATGACCAAAGTTTATATTGATAGATACTCATGGCACCAATAATGAATGCTATAGCCCAGGTCAGACAATGCGTAGGGTAAATCTTTGCAAAACGTCGCAGGTAAAAATCTCCCACGGTGTCATTATCTCTCGCAGACCACACCATAATGAATCCACTGAGTATGAAGAAATATGAAACGCCGAGCCAGCCCGCTTTACCCACAATAACGGTGAAAATGTGCTGTATGGTTGGATCTGAAAAGGGAGCGAGATCGCTGGGTAGCGATGAATGAAATAAAAAAACCAATAAAGCCGCCCAGAATCTGCTGCCGGTAAGCGATGGAAGTTTGATCTGCGGGGGTAATTTCCCTGTTGTTATTGGCTGACTCCCCGCCATTTCAATTGCGTCAGCATGAATAGCATCAATACTTATTTCTCTGTTTATTGCAGGATTCATGGTGTTCCCCCTGAGGATAGTATTTTATACCGGAAGATTTATTCAGTAGCATAGCGACAATGTTACACAGCAAAAATAAATAGCGGCAAAGCAACTTAAGCAGAGCCTGACCGGTTACCAATAATTAACCGTTGCGTTGCCGGTCAGGAAATAAAGTATTTTCAGAGCAGAACGTTCTGATGAAAGTTTTAACTAGTGGATATCGACGGTCACGTATCCGGATTTACGTTTTTCAATATAACCAAATCCTTGTTCGCCAAAATGCATACCACCGACAAGAACGCTGTCCGAGCTCACGCTTTCAAGTATGCGGGAACGTGTCTCTGCCGCCATTTGAGGATCATAGTCAAAGGCAATGGCAACATCCGGTTTTAGCAGTTGAATATGAGGAAAATGAACAATATCACCCCAAATCAACAGGCTATCTCTGTTACCCTCAATCCGGTAACCTGTATGACCCGGCGTGTGACCTTTCAGCGGGATCGCAAAAACACCAGGAAATACCTCGCCTTTATCGATGAGACGAAGATTTTTCTGATACTTTTTGAATATACTTCGCGCCAGCAGGAAATTGCCTTTTACGCGGTCACTGACAGCAGCGAAATTTTCATCATCTTGCAGATAATTAAATTCATCGCTGTTTATGATCAATTCGGCATTAGCAAATACAGCCTCACCCTCTGCGTTTAACAATCCGCCAATATGATCAGGATGGGCATGTGTGAGTAATACCGCGTCAATATTGCCAGGTTGTATCCCCAGCAGATCCAGATTAGCAACCAGTTTGCCGCCCCAGCCCTTAACGCCTCCTGCCCCGCTATCGATAAGAATATTTTTACCCTTCTGGCGGACTAAAAAAGTATTAATATGCACCGCATTGAGTTCACTGACTTGTGCACTGCGCTGAATTTCCTTGCACTCGTCCTCATCCACATTTGAAAGCATTCCGAAGTCGACATGCAGATATCCATCACTTACCGCAGTAACCGATATATCGCCGAGATCTCTTGTTGGAAAATTAACATTCATAATCCGTTCCTTAGTTCTTTGCATAAATATTACCCGCTTCAAAAGAGAAACAGCGAATTCTCGCTATGACTCCTGTCTTCTCCTTAATTAATAAATCAACCTGATGCATGAATTCATCCAACACCGACAGGGTTCGGAAAACTTCCTGGCGTAGTCTTGCTTCGAAATAGACCGGTGTGCCAAAACCTATCTCTGCGGTGAGGTAGCTGATGTGAATATTATTTTCTTTCGCTTTCAGGATCTCTATGGCGAGACGGGCTAAAGCCGTTGAAAATTCCGCAAAGGCCTCTGCATCTAACCGGTGGCTTGCAGCGGTATAGAGAGTAATACTGGGCATCTTCGACTCCTTCGAATGGATATTTACGCCGCCAGGTTATTTTATACGGCTCTGACAGACACTAATCGCATGCTTTTTATGACATCGGGATTGACCACCGTGCCAATGTCCGAAGCCCCCCGGCGGAGTTGGTCAATTAACTCGATGCCACTCGTTACTTTCCCAAAAGCAGTGTAATTCTGGTCTAAAAAACCCGCCCTCGCGGAGGTGATGAAAAACTGATGACGGGCGCTGTGCGGATGCCGTGATCTGGCCATGCCGACGGTACCGCGTTCAAAAGGCAATCGGTTAAACTCTGCGGCCAGCGCCGGTAATTTCGTGTAATCCAGCCCTGTATCTTTTATCGGGTCACCCGTTTGTGCCATAAAGCCTTCTATGACCCGGTTAAACGGCATGCCATCATAAAATTTGGCCTGTACCAGCGATTTTATGCGTTCAACATGCCCGGGGGCCAAATCGGGAAATAAGCGGATGCTCACGGTTCCACTCTCCAGTTGCATCTCGATAATATCTCTCTGAGCCATTACCCCTTTGAAGGCAGCCGGAAGCATTGCAACACCCGCGCACAAGCCCAGGCTTCCACCAATAAATAACCGACGATTCATAGAATTTACTCCGTTCGCGCATCAGACTTTTCATCGTCTGCCATGCCAGATTTGCTCATTAACAGCGCCCGTACGTCCTTACAGGCGCTGACTGCCTGCGCTGATTGTTAATGCGTATTCTTGTTATCAATGAACGAGATGATTTCATCAGTGAGCGCTTCGGGTTGCTCATAATTCGGTAAATGGGCGGCGCCGGGTAGGGTATGCAATTGGGCATTGCGCTTGTCGGCCAGACGTTGCGCGTAGTCCGGAGGCGTAAGTTGATCCTCACTTCCTCTGACCACCACAGCCCTTACACCCGGAATATTCATATCGGTCAGATCGGTGTCGGCGATGGCATAAGAGCAACCCGCGAAGGCTTCAACCGAAGTGCGGCGCAGCATCTGTTTCATACCCTCCGCGTAGGGCGAGTCGATAAATTTCGGTGTGACCCATTTGCTCAGAATCCCCATTTCGAGATGTTCAACACCGTGGTGAAATACATCTTCAGCCCGGGCGCGCCAGAGCGAAGGCGGAGCGGCATTCACCAGTGCAGTATCAACAATGATCATTCCCTGAACTCGTTTGGGGATCTTGAACCCAATCCATTGCGCTATTGTTCCGCCGATTGAGACCCCGGCAACATAAAACTCATTGATGTGAAGATGATCCAGCGCCGCCACGACATCGTCGGCCAAATCTGACATTGAAAACTGCAGAGAATCGACTGCGCTTAATCCATGCCCACGGATGTCCAGGCGAATAACACGATAACGCTCACTCAGACGCGGCATTTGCAAATCCCAAAGGTGCAAATCCGTCCCCAAAGAATGAAGAAGTACCAATGTCGTTGCATTGTCAGAACCCTGCACATCGACGTGCTGAGTTAATTTAAGTGGCCGGATAAACATTTAATACTCCATATTCTTTTTGCTTCTGTTTCGTCGGCTCTCCGTCACGCATTACCTGATCCGACGTCTCGTCCTGCTTATAGAACCATGAATTCTGCTACGCCATAGTCGCAACGTATTCATAACGACATGCTGATATTATTTTTTCAGTTTCATACAAATAAATTTTTTCGTTATGAGGGTCAGCCTTAAATACGTTGTTAACGCTGTTATTATTAGAACAATTCTTATCGTCGCTCTAATGGATAATTTCGATATCACTATCGAAATTGTAGATACGGGGTGGATCTTAATAGGGGAAAACGTGGCGAAGAAACAGACTGACCGGGGAAATGCTGCGCAGCAGGAATTGCAGGCAATAATTTTTCTGCACGTTGTTCGGTATGCCGCTGATAATAAAAAGCCCGCACAAGAGAACGGGCCTTTTATACATCAGTGTTTGATGAAATTACACATGGGCGATTTTCTTCGCATCCAGCGCTTTATGAATAGCCGCTTCCAGTTCGTTGATTTCAAACTTCGCCACGTAACCGTCGGCGCCCACTTTACGCACGTGATCTTCGTTGGCGCTGCCGGATAATGAAGAGTGAATGATCACCGGAATATTTTTCAGGAACTCATCACGCTTGATATTGAGCGTCAGCGTAAAGCCATCCATTTCCGGCATTTCCAGATCAGTTAAGACAAAGGAGATTTTATCGGAAATGGGCAGCCCCTGGGCTTTGCATTCTTCGGCCATTTTGCGGATTTTATTCCAGGCTTCCAGACCGGTGACATGCATCTGCGCCGGAATCTCCATCATGTTCAGGCCTTTTTCCAGCATCTGACGGGCAACTTTAGAGTCTTCGGCGACAATCGCCACCGTACCCGGCTTGAGTTTAAACGCGCTGGTTTTCTTCTTATCCATGTTGATATTGCTGTTGGGAATAATGTCATGGAGAATTTGTTCAACGTCGAGCACCAGCGCCAGACGGTTACTGGATTTATCGCTGTCCAGACGCGCAATACTGGTGATGTTGCGGCTCTTCACACCGGCTTCGGCGGCCAGCACCTGACTCCATTCAAGACGCACAATGTCGTCTACGGATTCCACTGCAAACGCCTGGGTGCTGCGCGCATATTCGGTGACCAGCAAAATGTTCAGGCCGGTTTTTGGTACGCATCCCACCACGGCAGGCAGGTCGATGACCGGAATAATTTCGCCACGGATGTTCGCCATGCCCATCATCGGCGAGACCATTCCGGCGGCTTTGGTCAGCGTTGGCATCGGCACGATTTCGCGCAATTTAAAAACGTTGATACCAAAAAGTTCAGATTGCTCATCATCCGGAGAGGTCCCCAGACGGAACAGCAAAAGCTCAAACCGGTTTGATGAAGTGAGATTGGTTCTCTCATCAATTTCTTTCTGAAAATTATCCATACTTTCCCCATGCCTGTTGTTATTCGTTTTTGACTATGTTTGCGCTGTACGTCATTCGGAAAATAAGGAATTCCATTCTCTTTTTTCTCAGAGGGACATTCTTTATATCGGCCGCTCAGGAGGAATTCTTTATAGCGGGGAGAAAATTGAAGGGAAAGCACCCGGTATCACGGAAATACCGGGCAAAAAGGGTCAGCCGCCGATTTTTACCAGCGTCCGTCCCTGAATTTTATTGTTCAGGAAATCGGCTGCGACAGCCGGAGCTTGTTCCAGGGTAATTTCCGTCGCGGCCTGCTGATAAAAATCATCCGGCAGTGTATTCAGTAAACGCTCCCAGACGGCAGCACGGCGTTCAGCGGGAACCGAAACCGAATCCACCCCCTGCAAACGGACGTTGCGCAGAATAAACGGCATCACGGTCGTCGGCAGGTTGAAGCCCCCGGCCAGACCGCAGGCCGCCACGCAACCGCCGTAGTTGGTTTGCGCCAGCAGTTTAGCCAGCACTTTGTCACCGACGGTATCGACCGCACCGGCCCAGACTTGTTTTTCCAGCGGACGGGTCTCTGCAAAATCATCGCGGGAGAGAATTTCGCTGGCACCCAGTTTACGCAGATAGTCATGCGTAGATTCACGGCCCGTCACCGCAGCCACGGTATAACCGAGTGTATGCAACAAGGCCACCGCCGTACTACCCACGCCGCCGCTGGCACCCGTCACGACCACGGTGCCGCTTTCGGGTGTCACGCCCGCCTCTTCCAGCGCCATGACGCACAGCATGGCAGTGAAACCGGCGGTGCCGATAATCATGGCATTGCGCGCAGCCAGACCTTCCGGCAGCGCGACCAGCCAGTCACCTTTGACGCATGCCTGCTCCGCCAGACCGCCCCAGTGCGTTTCGCCGACGCCCCAGCCGGTGAGAATGACGGATTGCCCGACGGAGAAACGCGGGTCGTTACTGCGGCTGACATGGCCGGCAAAATCAATGCCCGGCACCATCGGAAACTGACGAATGATTTTGCCTTTCCCGGTGATGGCCAGGGCATCTTTGTAATTCAGCCCTGACCAGCTGATATCAACCAGTACGTCGCCTGCCGCCATGTCCGGCAGCGCAATCTCTTTCACTTCGGCCAGCGTGGCCTTGTCTTGTTGTTCCAGAACCAATGCTTTCATTTTTTTCCCTTTATGATTTCAGGAGATTAAAGTTTTTGTCATGAGGTATGCGATGACTCACGTAATGATTGCAGGTGCTATTTTTTGAATTTATGGCCGACGAGTTTATGAATGAACAGGTGACTGCAGCGTATGACGGAAATACGCCCAGAACTGATCCAGCGGTTCGGCCGAGCGGTACAGTTTTGCGCGCATCACCGCGCCTTCCCAGCCAGACCAGAAAATCTGCGCCAGTTGCGCAGGCGGCATGTCTGATGCGATATCTCCGGCCTGCCGGGCTTCTTCCAGACAGGTGGCAACACGGCCTTCCCATTCGCCCAAAATCGATTTGAGTTTCTGCGAAAAATCTTCCGGCAACAGCGGGGATTCCTGCAATAAATTACCGACCAGACAGCCGCGTCTGAACTCAAACTTCGCCATTCCCTCACCGGCATGGGTCACAAACGCACCGATGCGTTGCAGCGGTGACACCTCAGCCCTGAGCAGAAACTTGTCGAGTTTGTGGGCGAAAAATGAGCCGTAAGCCGTCAGAACGGCCATGCCGAAATCCTGCTTACTTTTGAAATAGTGATAAAACGATCCTTTCGGCACCGCGATGTTTTTAATCACCGCGTCGATGCCTGCCGACAGGTAGCCCGTTTCGGTGATCACTTCAAGCCCCGAACGGATCAGCGCTTCACGCGTATCATCAAACTCGCGTGCCGTTCTCGGCGGACGCCCGCGGCGCGGTTTGACTGGCACGTCAGGTTCAGTAGAAAGCTCAGCACTCATCATTTAGACCGATCGTTTTTTAATTGCAGAAAGCCTACGCCCAATTTTTTAGGCGGGCAAGTCCGTGAGTGTTTTTACAGGGTAAAAAGTCCCGGACCTAAAAAACCTGCAAAGCAAAAAGCCCGCCCGGAGTTACCGGAGCGGGCCTGTGATACAGCATGAGTATGTTGTAACTATTTTTCGTTCACTGTCTCGCGGCGGGTTTCCTGCACGCTATAACGGTTGGTTTTGAACGGAATATTCAGGCGCTCACGCAACGTCGTTGCCTGCGAGGGATGCCAGTAGCCACGGGCTTCCAGCACCGGTAACACCAGCCGGGTAATGTCGTCCAGCGCTTCGGTCAGTACCGGTCCGCTGATGATGAATCCGCTGGCACCGCCCTCTTCCACCCAGCGGATCAACTGGTCGGCGACCTGCTCAGGCGTGCCGAAGAATTCGCCGCGCGGCAGCGTGGTCTGATACGCCACTTCACGCAGCGTCAGGTTTTCCTCCCGCGCCAGCTTCTTGATGCTGTCGGTGGTGGAGCGGAAAGTGTTTTGGCCTAAATCGCCCAGTTCAGGGAACGGGCCGTCCGGCGGATACTGGCTGAAATCATGGTGATCGAAGAATCGCCCGAGATAGGCCAGCGCATCGTCAAGTGACAACAGCGACAGAAGATACTGATATTTGGCCTCGGCTTCCTCTTCGGTTTTGCCGACAATCGGGCTGATGCCAGGGAAAATCCCCACCGGATGGCGGCCATTTTTGCTGACCTGTGCCTGTAATTTTGCCGAATATTCCTGTGCTTCTTCCAGCGTCCGGGCGTTAGTGAAAACGGCATCGGCAGATTTACCTGCCAGCGCGATACCGGCATCCGACGCGCCAGCCTGGAAAATCACCGGCTGCCCTTGCGGTGAACGCTGGATATTCAGCGGCCCTTCGACCGAGAAAAACTGTCCCTGATGATTCAGTTTATGCAGCTTCGCCGCGTCGAAGAACACACCACTTTCGCGGTCACGCACAAACGCGCCGTCTTCCCACGAATCCCACAGTCCCTGCACCACGCTGATGTATTCTTCGGCAATCTGATAGCGCAGCGCATGTTCAGGATGGTCTTTGCCGAAGTTTTTCGCCGAACCGGCCAGCGGCGAAGTCACCACGTTCCAGCCCGCCCGTCCCTGACTGATGTTATCTATTGACGCCAGCTGACGTGCGACGGTAAAGGGATCGCTGTACGAAGTTGAAATAGTGCCTGCCAGCCCGATGCTGTGGGTGGCCGAAGCCAGCGCAGACAGCAACGCGACAGGTTCGAAACGGTTGAGGAAATGCGGCAGTGATTTTTCGTTGATGTGTAATCCGTCGGCCACAAACAGGAAATCAAAACCAGCCGCTTCGGCGCGCAAGGCTAAATCACGGAAATAGGGGAAATTGACACTGGCATCCGCAGGCGCTTTTTCGTGACGCCACGAATTCATGTGGCCGCCGGCACCGTGCAACATCAGACCCAGCTTGATACTTTTTGAATGGCTCATGAAATCTCCTTAAAGCTGGCCAGCCAGCAATTCGATGGACTTCAGCCGCACACCGGCTTCAGTCAGTGGAGTGTGAATAACAAATTCGTTCACGCACAGGCGGCGCTGAATATCGCGCAGTTGCTCGTGGATATCGCCCGGCGTGCCGTGCAGCACGCTGATTTGCTGCTGTTCGATCTGGTATTGCGTCGCACCTGACTGCCGCACAAAGGCTTCAGCCTGTTCTCGGGAACCCACCGTAACGTGCCGGTCGCCCAGCGTGACGCGAAAATTATGCTGGCCGGTCACCCGTTCAGCGGCCTGCTCGCGGGTTTGTGCCGCCAGGGCCGCCAGACTGACCAGCGCCTGCCCTTGTCCGGCGGAATATTCGTGGAAGGCCAGCACCGATTCGGTCATCACTTGCGCTGAAGCATTGATAAAACCGGCGAAGACAAAGTTCCAGCCCAGTGACGCGGCCAGACGCGCGCTTTCTTTGCTGGCACCGAGTAAAAATCGCTGCGGTGCCACCGGCGGACGCGGCAACGCACGGGCTTCTGTGCCCGCCAGATGGTCATCCAGATGCGTGAGATAATGTGTCAGTTGCTGTAACTGCGCCGGGAAACCAGGCGATGATTCGGCCGGTGCGTGGGCACGCAGCGCTTTGGTTGACAGGGGTAAACCACCGGGCGCTTTGCCGATGCCGATATCCACGCGATCCGGCGCCAGTGATGACAACAGATGGAAATTCTCTGCCACTTTATACGGGCTGTAATGTTGCAGCATCACACCGCCGGAGCCGATCCGCAGCCGGGAAGTGCGCGCCAGCAGCCAGGCGATCAACACTTCCGGCGAGCTACCGGCCAGCTTTTCAGTATCGTGATGTTCTGACACCCATAAACGGTGATAGCCCAGTTTTTCTGCAGCAAGCGCAAAAGTCAGCGTGGCGTCTAGCGCCTGCGCAGCGGTCTGCCCGTCATTAATCGGGCTTTGATCTAATAAACTCAGTCGGTAATTCACCTGCGCATCCCTTTTTATCCGTTGTGATAAAAAGAGTTCCACGAAATAAGTTCAAAGCTAAATAATAAAAACACGTTTCTATAGTCAGTATTTTGCTATGCAGGCCACTGTGCAAAACGACTATAAATTATAGCGACTGAGTATTTAGTGATTGGCTTCTGTCTGACTAGCATGAAATGAAGCGCTACATTTGGGTAACAATCATTTTCAGACAATAAGGTTATTTCGCCATGAGCATTTCACTTGCCGAAGAAACAAATAGCATTGCCCCCCGACATGAGACAGGACTGGAAGAACAACTCATCGCTTATCGCCGTGAATTACACCAGCATCCTGAATTATCCAATCAGGAATTTGTGACCACGCAAAAGATTACCCAATGGCTGAATGCTGCCGGGATCCGCATTTTATCGCTCGGGCTGAAAACCGGTGTGGTGGCTGAAATTGGCCCGGAACACGGCCCGGTTGTTGCCCTGCGCGGTGACATCGATGCCCTGCCGATTGAAGAAGCCTCCGGTGTGCCGTTCAGTTCGCAACAACCCGGCGTGATGCACGCCTGCGGCCACGATTTTCATACCTCTGTTATTCTCGGCGCGGCCCATCTGCTTAAAGCAAGGGAAGACCAGCTACCGGGCCGCGTACGGTTGTTTTTCCAGCCTGCTGAAGAACGGTTTGGCGGTGCGTCGCAACTGATTAAAGCCGGTGCACTGGAAAACGTTGATGCGATTTTCGGCCTGCATAATGCGCCAGAACTGCCGGTCGGCACCTTTGAGACAAAAGGCGGCGCATTTTATGCCAATGTGGACCGCTTCCAGATAACCGTGACCGGCAAAGGCGCGCACGCCGCACATCCGGAAGAAGGTACCGACAGCATTGTCACCGCCAGCCACATTGTGACCGCGCTGCAAACGGTAGTCAGCCGCAACGTCAGCGCTCAGGAGGCGGCGGTAGTCAGCGTCACCCGTATTGAAGGCGGCAACACCTGGAACGTATTACCCCAAACCGTGGAACTGGAAGGCACGGTGCGCACCTACAGCAACGGGATCCGCGAGCAAATCCCTCAGCGGATACGCAAGGTGATTACCGGGGTGGCAGATGCGCTGGGGGCGAAGGCCGAACTGCACTGGTTTGGCGGGCCGCCAGCGGTGGTGAATACACCGCGCTGGGCAGACTTTGCCTTACAGGCCGCTGCGGAATTTGGCTATAACGCGCAAGTGGCGCAGGCACAAATGGGTGGAGAGGATTTTGCATTTTATCTGCATCATGTGCCGGGTGCGTTTGTCAGCATCGGCTCTGCCAGCGATTTCGGCTTGCATCATCCGCAATTTAATCCTGATGAGTCGGCTATTTACCCGGCGGCGAATTATTTCCAGCAACTGGCAGAAAAAGCGCTGAGTGAATTAACCGGAAAATAACCTTTTCATACCTGACTTTATTTCCTCACGCCCGGATATTCCGGGCATTTTTCGTGCAAAATTTCCGGCGCAATGTATTTCCACTTTATCTCTTTGATTATTTAATTTTGTTGTTTTACATCCCTGTAACACTCGGGAATAGTGAAAGCGTCACCTCACGGTCATCACCACTTAAAATAAGAATGCAGGGTAAAAATAATAATGATGAAACATAGCGTAACCATCACAGCCACCGCCATCGCGGCAATATTAAGTTTTTCATCAGCGGCATACGCCGCGCCAGGTATTGATCTGATTGCCAATGAAACGCCGGTGAATACACCGAAAAGCCCGGAAGCCGTGGCAAAAATCCCGGCCAACTTTAAGTTTGTCGAACCGGGTACGCTGACCGTGGCGCTGGCTGTGCTCGGCAGCGCCCCACCCTTCGGGCTGTACGCCCGTGACAATAAAACCGTGATCGGCAGCGAGGCGGATATCGCCCGTCTGGTCGCCGACGGTTTAGGTCTGAAGCTCAAAGTGGTTCCGGCTTCGTGGGAAGACTGGCCGCTGGGCGTGACGTCGGGGAAATACGATGCGGCCATCTACAACATTACCGTCACCAAAGACCGCAAAACCAAGTTTGATTTCGCCACCTATCGTCAGGACACGCTGGGCTTTTACGTGAAAAGCGACAGCAAAATCACATCCATTACTTCTGCACCGGATATCGCCGGTAAACGCATTATTGTCGGCTCCGGCACCAATCAGGAAGCCGTGTTGCTGGCGTGGGACAAAGAGAATCAGGCCAAAGGATTACCGGCGCTGAAACCGCAATATGTCACCGATGACGCTGCCGCGACGCTGGCTATCCAGTCCGGTCGCGCCGATGCCACGTTCGGCCCGAACGTCACCGGCGCGTATAAAGCGTTGCTGACCGGCAAAACCAAACTGGTCGGCACGGTGCCGGGCGGCTGGCCGAAAACCGCCAATATCGCTGTGACGCTGAAAAAAGGGAATGGCCTGGTGGATGCCGTGCAGGCGTCGCTGAACAGCGCCATTGCCAGCGGGGCTTATATCAAAGTGCTGGACCGCTGGGGCGAAAGCGTCGAGAAAATCGATCACTCTGAAATTAACCCGCCGGGGCTGGGCGACTGATCAGGAGCAGAAACGATGAGCGAAGATATTTTCATTCAGACCGTGCCGGAAGACCCGCTGATTGCGCCGGTCATCGAAGGATTATTCGGTGAATACCGCGACCGTTACGGCGATTTCTTCTCGAGCCAGCCGCCGGAAGATGACAGCGTGTTTTCCGCGCCCGATGGCACCTTCATTGTTCTGCTGAGAAACGGCGCGCCCATTGCAATGGGCGCGTACAAACGCTACGACGAGCAGACTGCCGAACTCAAACGCATCTGGACTCACCGCGCGCTGCGCCGTCAGGGACTGGCACAAAAAATCCTGCATGAACTGGAACGTCGCGCAGCCGCGTACGGTTACCGGCGGGTATTTCTCACCACCGGATTCCGCCAGCCCGAAGCGGTCGGATTGTATTTGTCCCACGGTTATCAGCCGCAATTCGACACCCGCCTCGATCCGGAGGTCTATTCCCGGCCACCGTATGACGGGCGCCTGCCGTTTACCAAAACGCTGAAGGCGGACGTGCCGGTCACGTCATCTGCAACGTAACAGAAAGAGAAAATGATGAGCGAAAATGCCCCTTCATCTGTGAATCATCCGCCGCTGAAAGTGGTGCCCGCGCGCTATCCGTGGCGTCTTGCCGGTGCGGTTTTTTCGGCGTTTATTCTGCTGGGCATCATCCAGTCGATTGCCACGAATTCCCGCTGGGAATGGGGCGTATTTCGTCAGTGGTTTTTTGATCCGGTGATCCTGTCCGGGCTTGGCAAAACCCTGTTGCTCACGCTGCTGGGCACCCTTTTTGGGGTGATTTTCGGCACGGCACTGGCCCTCGCCCGCCTGTCGAAATCCTATTTACTGAACGCACTGGCCTGGGGGTATATCTGGCTGTTCCGTTCCCTGCCGTTGTTGCTGGTGCTGATCATTCTCTACAACTTTTCCTATCTCTACGACAACCTTTCGCTCGGCATTCCGTTCACCACGATTTCCTTTTTCAGTACCCCGACGGTGGATTTGCTGGATCAGTTTTCCGTTGCCGTGCTCGGTCTGTCGCTGGTGCAGTCGGCCTATACCGCCGAGATCATTCGCGGCGGTATTTTAGGGGTAGAACACGGCCAGCATGAAGCTGCGGCCGCGCTGGGATTACCGGCCTACCGCCGGACCTTCCGCATCATTTTGCCGCAGGCGTTACGTTCAATTCTGCCGACCGGTTTTAACGAAGTGATCAGCCTGGCGAAAGGCACATCGATTGTTTACGTCCTGTCGATGCCGGAACTGTTTTACACCGTGCAGGTGATTTACAACCGCACACAGCAGGTGATCCCGCTGCTGATGGTCGCCACCATCTGGTATCTGCTGATCACCACCGTGCTGTCGGTTTTGCAGTATTACGTCGAACGCTATTTCTCCCGCGGCACCGTGCGTCAGGTCGCGCCGACACCCTTGCAGCGCCTGCGTCAGTGGCGCGTCGCCCGTTCTTAATAAAGGGAAAGCACTATGTCAGAAGCCTTTGATTTATTCGTTAACCGCCCGCAGGAAGCGCCTGTTGAGCAGCTGTTTCCACGCAAACCTCAGGCTGCTACCGTCGGGCGCATCGAAATCAATAATTTGAGCAAATACTACGGCGCGCACAAAGCGCTGGATAACGTGAGTCTGTGCATCGAACCGGGCACCGTGACCGTGATCCTCGGCCCGTCCGGCTCGGGGAAATCGACCCTGCTGCGCACGATTAACCATCTTGAGCGCGTCGACGAAGGTTTTATTCAGATTGACGGCGATTACATCGGCTACCGCCGCAAAGGCGATACGCTGTATGAACTGAAAGAGCGCGCCATCCTCAAACAACGCACACATGTCGGTTACGTTTTTCAGAATTTCAATTTATTCCCGCACATGACGGTGCTGGATAACATCATCGAAGCGCCGGTGGTTCACGGTCTGCTGAGCCGCAAAAACGCCATCGCCCGTGCCTATGAACTGCTCGACACGGTCGGTCTGCGCGAAAAAGCGCACGCATGGCCGCGTCATTTGTCCGGCGGACAGCAGCAGCGCATCGCCATCGCCCGTGCGCTGGCGCTGAATCCTAAAGTCATGCTGTTTGATGAACCGACGTCCGCCCTCGATCCCGAACTGGTTGGCGAAGTGCTGGATGTGATTAAGAAGCTGGCGCAGTCGGGCGTCACGCTGGTGGTCGTCACCCATGAAATCGGCTTCGCGCGCCAGGTGGCGGATCAGGTGGTGTTTATGGTGGATGGTCGCGTGGTTGAAAGCGGCGCTGCCGCACAGGTGCTGGAACGGCCGGTTCATGCCAGAACCCAGGCTTTTCTGGAGAAGGTGCTTTAAGACTGGCAAATTTAGTATTTCTTAAGACCGGGAATATTTCGGTTTCTTACCCGCAGTGCTCATTTGACGCGCTGCGCCGAAACCGCCCGGGAGGGAGAAGTGCTTTTCCCTCCCGGATCTCCCTTCGCTTTTTCAACCAGCGATCCGCTCGCTGGCTATGTTTCAGGTATCACCGCGACAGGCTGGAACCTCTCATTCAGCAAGCTTTCTGAATCGCCCGCCACCCACAATCCGTATTTTCCCCGTTTACCAAACGCCATTTTGGAATACACTTCATTCCTAAATTTCATACTCCGTTTTGTGGCGCAGATCACATCTTAATTGTATGATGAATACATTATTCAACTGGGTGATACACCATGAGCACCGCAATCTCTCTGGTATTCCAATATGTTCGGGCGTTTATTCTGATTTATCTCTGTTTATTCGCCGGGAATGCGATTTCATCTCTTTTACCGCTCACCATTCCCGGCAGCATCATCGGCATGCTGATCCTGTTTGGTTTGCTTTCAACCCAAATTCTGCCGTTCAAATGGGTCAAACCGGGCTGTAATGTTCTGATTCGCTATATGGCGTTACTGTTCGTCCCTATCGGCGTCGGGGTCATGAATTATTACGAGCAACTGCGCACGCAGTTCGGGCCGCTGGTGGTGTCGTGTCTGGTCAGTACCCTGATTGTATTGCTGGTTGTCGCCTACTGTTCCCACTATATCCATGGCGAACGCGGTGCGGTGACGGATAAAGCGGAGGATAAAAATGATTGATATATTGTGGTCGCTGCCGCTGACGCTGGTGGTGTTTTTCGCCACCCGTAAGCTCGCTATTAAACTTAAAATGCCGCTGCTCAACCCGCTGCTGATGTCGATGGTGGTGATCATTCCGCTGTTGCTGGTCACCCATATCCCTTACGCGCGCTATTTCGCGGGCAGCAAGATCCTCAATGATCTGCTGCAACCCGCCGTCGTGGCGCTGGCGTTTCCCTTGTACGAGCAACTGCATCAGATCCGCGCCCGCTGGAAATCCATCATCAGTATCTGTTTTATCGGCAGCGTGGTGGCGATGGTGAGCGGCACCGCGATTGCATTATGGATGGGAGCAACGCCGCAAATTGCCGCATCGGTATTACCGAAATCCGTCACCACGCCGATTGCCATGGCCACCGCGCAGTCGATCAATGGTATTCCGGCCATCAGCGCCGTGTGCGTGATTTTCGTCGGCATCCTCGGCGCGGTCTTTGGTCATACGATTTTGAATGTTCTGAAGATCACCACCAAAGCCTCACGCGGGCTGGCGATGGGTACCGCATCACACGCACTGGGTACCGCCCGCTGTGCAGAAATGGATTATCAGGAAGGCGCATTCAGTTCACTGGCGCTTGTGATTTGCGGCATCATCACCTCCCTGCTCGCCCCGTTCCTGTTCCCCGTCCTTCTCGCCCTCTTCGGTCATTAACCCATAACGGGCACAGATTCCTCTAACGGGTTCGGATTGTATCAAGGCGGCAACTGAGCGAATCCCCGGGAGCTTACAATAAGTAAGTGACTGGGGTGAACGAAGGCAGCCAACGCAGAGACAATTTGAAGCAGGACGAGGAAAAAGTGTATGTCACTTAAACCTTAGAAAAAGTGACATACAAAGCTGAAAGTACCCGGTTTAAGTACAGTCAGAAAAGAATCTGCCGGTCTGCCGTAAAAGCAGACAGGCAGCGATAACGAAGAGATGGAGCCTGGCGCGTAAACTTACGCGCCGGAGAGTATTACGAATTCATCTGGAACAGTGACATACCCTGCATGGCGCTGTAGGTCTTATAGGATGCCTGAAGCGCAACCTGCTGCAAGGTGTAGGTCGAAATTGCTGAGGTCCATTCGGTATCGACCAGATTACTGAGTTTGGTCGAGTTCGATACATCACGGTTGTCGCCCAGTGTATCGAGATTATCCAGTTCGGACATCTGCGTACCCAACTCTGAACGCACGGAAAGCACGTTGTTGAGTGAGTTACTCAGGCCACGGTTGGCTTTATCGATGGCATCGGTGTATTGCGTATCCGTGGTGTTATCCGCCGATGGCGTTCTCAGCGCAGTCAGCGCACCGTCGATGGTTTTGAATAAATCTGATTCGCTCGGAGAACCGTCCGGTTCGGCTTTCGCATCACCGGTTAAGGCATTAAAAATCTGGTTACCGGTATGGTTGATGGTCATGGTACGACTGGTATCAACCTGCTGAGTAATAGACGTCGTGCCCCCGGAATAGGTTACCGCACCCGTTGTGGCGTCCTGCGTATAAGGCGGAGTATCACTTTTGTAACCGGCGAAGATGAAGCGGCCGTTACCGTCGGTGCTGTTCGCCAGGTTCACCAGTTGCGATTTCAGGCTGTCCAGTTTAGTCGCCAGAGAAGAACGGTCGTCATCGCTTAAAGAACCGTCACCGGCCTGAACGATCAACGTCTGTGCATCCTGAATGGTCGAGGTCACGCTGCTTAAAATCGACTCTTCCTGACTCATACTCTGGTTAGCAAAGGTACGGGCCACGGAAAACTGGCTGTTCTCCGATTGCGCCTGCCGTACCAGCACCGCCTGCGACGCCGCCAGCGGGTCATCCGAAGGCTTGCTCACTTTGCTGCCGGTCGACAACTGTAAACCGGTCGCCTGGAAACGGTTCTGACCATCCAGTACCGCATTCATGTTTTGGTTGTAAATCATATTGGTACTAAGACGCATGGCATCAGTTCCTTATCAGTTCTGGGATCAGCGAATGTTGATGATCGCGTCGAATATCGTCGAAGCCGTCTGCACGACCTGCGCGTTCGCCAGATAATATTGCTGGTAACGTTGCAGATCGCCGTATTCTTCATCGAGGTTAACCCCGGAGATAGACTGCTGTTGAGCGGTGAGCTGCGTGACGATATTCGCCTGTGAGGTGCTGGTGGTGGTCAGCGTGGAAACCTGGTTACCCACGTTACTTACCATGCTGGCGTATGCGCCCGACAGGGTGGATTTACCTTCCACCAGTTTCGCGGTTTGCAGATTCAGCAGTTTCTGCGCGTTGGTGTTGTCACTCACGCCGCTGTCTGCCGCACCCGCTGCGGCGATCAATGAAGAATCACTGATAGCCAGATTCATGCTGCCCGCAACATTGCTGACCGTTTTGATGGTGATGCTGTCATTGGTATTCGGCGTGCCGGTGACGGAAACCGACAAGCCATCGAAATTCATCGTCGGATCACCGTTGCTGTCGGTACCCGCCGTCGGGGTGATTTTTGCCCCGTCGGAAACGCGGGTTACATCCCAGCTGGTGCCGTTGTAAGCCATGGTGTAATCGCTGGCTTTCACCGCTGCCGTGTCGGTATATGCCACGCTCAGTTGTGCGCTGCCAGTATTTTTGGTGTTGCTGACCGTGGTAGCACCGGTGAAGGAGAAGAAGTCCGTCCCCGCGTCACCGTTGAGGTCAAAACCGGCTTTGTTGGTGGTGTTGAAGCTGTCAGACAGCGCCAGCGCCAGTTGCCCGAGCTGGTTAATGGCCGGTTCCAGGTTGTCTTTACGGAAAGTCAGCGTGCCGCCGAGCGAACCGGTGGTCAGACGGCTTTCCTGAATTTCAGAAACCGAACCGTCCGGTTGGGTCATGCCGACCGTCAGTTTGGAAGGATCGGCACTGGACGGCATCGCAACCACCGTTTTGGCGTTGCCGCCGCTCACCAGCGGCGTGCCGTTGGCGAATGAAATATTGTAAGTATCGCCGTCCTGCTGGGTCACGACCACACCGGTGACGTTGTTCAGCTGACTGACCAGTTGATCACGCTGATCGAGCAAGGCGTTAGGTTCCTGTCCGGTGCTGCCACGCGTCGCGGTGATCTGACTGTTCAGTTTGGCAATCTGCGACGCATAGGTGTTGATCTGGTCAACATTCTGCGTGACTTGCTGGTTAACGGCGGTATTCATGTCGTTCAGGTATTTGGCTGAACTGTTGAACTGCGCGGTTAAACCCTGTGCCTCACCCAGCACTGCCTGACGAGCCGCACTGTCGCTGGCATTGCTGGTCAGCGTTTGCAGGCCTTTAAAGAAGGTCGACATGGTGGCATCGATACCTGTGGAACTGTCGCCGAGCAGGTCATCGATAGAGCTGGCCTGATCAAGCTGCGTTGACAGCGCGCTGCCGGTTGCGCTGGCACCCAGAAGCTGCTTCACCACGAAAGAGTTGTACTCACGATTCACACCGGTCACCGTCACACCGTTGCCGATATAACCGGCAGGAGTAGAGATGCCATTACTTTGCGTAATAATGGCGGTCTGGCGGTTATAACCGGCCACACTCACGTTAGCGATGTTGTTCCCGGTGGTACTGAGCGCCGCCTGCGCTGCGTTCAGTCCGCTCATTGCGGTATTAATTAAGCTACTGGACATGAGTGACCTTTTGGCTGCCGGTGACTTTTTACCACCGTGTAATTAAGGAAGCTGAGCCGGGGGTTTCCCCTTTTCCCATTCTGATCGTGTTATCGGCCTGCACCGCTAAAACTTGAGAAAAAAAACGAGGATTTGCGGGTCTAGAAGATATCTTTTAAATCATGGCTATAGGCTTTCACCGCCTGCTCGCCCGCGCCTTTGATTTTCTGGATCACACTCACCAGTTTGTCGGCATAATTCGGGTCGGTCGCGTAACCTGCACGTTGCAAGGCATGCGCGGCTTGTTCAGGAGTACTGGCCGAGGCAACCTGCGCATAACGCGGGTTGTTGGTGAGCAATTTGATGTAGTCGCTGATGGCTTCCACATAGGAGCCGTACACGCGGAAACTGGCCTGCACTTTTTTCGCCACGCCGCTGGTATATTCCGTGGTGGTGATTTGGGTGGTCGGACCGTCCCAGCTGCTGCCCGCTTTGATACCGAAAAGGTTGAAGCTGCGTTTGCCGTCGGCAGTCGGGATCTCGCGCTGCCCCCAGCCAGATTCCAGCGCGGCCTGCGCCATGATCAGCTGATGCGAAATCCCGCTGTCTTTACTGGCGACCTGTGCCGGAATGGTGAGGCTGGAAACGAACTGTCCGCTGTCGGCTGGCAACGGTGCGCCGCCGGTGGTGCGGTCCGGCGCAGTCGGAATGACTTTGCGCAGATACTGTTCCATCGCCTGCAACGGCATGGTTTTCAGCACTTCGCCGTCCAGCGCCATCGGCACCGTTCCCGCCAGCTCTGACGGTTGCTTGCTGCCACCGGTCAGTTGTTCGACCATCATGTCGGCCATGCCCAGCCCTTTGTCGGACATGTCCTGAGCAATTTGCTGATCGTACATCGATGTATAAAGTTTGGTGGATTCGTTATCCAGAATCCCCCCTTGCGGCAGTGCCTGACGCATGCTTTTCAGCATCATCTGCACGAACACCCCTTCAAACTGCTTCGCGACTTCTTTGATGTGCGCCTGAGGATCCTGCGCCACATCCCGCTTCAGTTTGTTAAGGGATTGCGTGTCATACGCCGCCCCTGACATCGACATCAGATCGCTCATCAGATAATTTCCAAATCAGCACGCAGGCATCCGGCTGTTTTCATCGCCTGCAGAATGGACATCAGATCGATAGGCGTCGCGCCTAACGCGTTCAGGGTACGGACAACGTTGTTCAGGCTGGCACTGGAGCGTACCTGCTGAATCGACCCGCCGGACTGGCGTACGGAAATATTGGTGTTCGGCGTCACTACCGTCTGACCGCCGCCAAATGGCGTATTCGGCTGGCTGACATCGTTCTGGCGATCGACCACCACAGACAGATTGCCCTGTGCAACCGCACAGTTATCCAGGGTCACATCGCGGTTCATGACCACCGAACCGGTACGGGAGTTGATGATGACTTTCGCATCCATCGGCCCGACGTTCACTTCGATATTTTGGATCTGCGCCAGAATGCGCACCTGAGAGGTATTGCCACGCGGCACCACCACCTGAATATTGCGGGAATCCAGCGCTGACGCCACCCCCATTCCCTGACGGTTGATGGCGTCACTGACCTGCTGCGCCAGGTTGAAATCTTCGTCGTTAAGTTGCAGGCTGATCACGCCTTCGGTGCCGAACGTACTCGGCAATTCGCGTTCAATGGTTGCCCCGCCGGTAATACGCCCACCTGAAACCTGGTTAACTGTCACGCTGCTGCCACCGGAGGAAGCGCCTGCACCGCCGACCAGCACGTTACCCTGCGCCAGTGCGTAAACCTGATTATCCACCCCTTTCATCGGGGTCATCAGCAAGGTGCCGCCGCGAATACTTTTGGCATTACCCATGGATGAAACCACCACATCGATGGCCTGACCGGCACGCGAAAACGGCGGCATTTTGGCGGTGACCATCACCGCCGCCACGTTTTTCAACTGCATGTTGGTGCCTGCCGGTACCGTGATACCGAGCTGGGACAACATGTTAGTCAGCGTCTGGGTGGTAAAAGGTGTTTGTGTGGTCTGGTCACCGGTACCGTCAAGGCCCACCACCAGACCGTAGCCGATCAGGGCGTTATCACGCACACCCTGTACCGTCGTCAGATCACGAATACGGTCGGCGGATGCGGGCAGTACCACCAGGGCGGACATCGCCAGACAGAGAATACCGGAAAGGAGTTTTCGCATGATTGCCTCGTTATAACGGCGATAAGTTTAAGAAGAACCGCTGCAACCAGCCCATGTTCTGCGCTTCATTGATGTAGCCATTCCCGACGTACTCGATGCGTGCATCTGCCACCTGCGTGGAGATAACGGCGTTCGAACCGCTGATGGTGCGCGGGTTGACCACACCGGAGAACCGGATAAATTCAGTTCCCTGATTAATTTCGATTTGTTTCTCTCCGACAACTTTCAGGTTGCCGTTTGCCAGCACTTCCCCAACCGTCACGGTCAGGGTGCCGCTGAAGGTGTTATTGGCCGCTGCGCCGCCTTTACCGGCAAAGGTGTTGGCACCGGTCATATCGAGGTCGGCACGGGCATTACCGAACAGACCTTCCAGATAACGTGGCGCTGTCGCTGCGCCAAAGCTGGTCGCGCCGTTGCGGCTGGCGTTCGCTGAGGAGCTTTTGCTTGCACTGACATTTTCCTGCAAGACAATGGTCAGCGTGTCGCCGACATTACGTGGACGGCGGTCTTCAAACAGAGGCTGATAACCGTAGTTCATCGGCTGAACTGACTGGAAAATCGAACCGTTAGGAACCGGCGGTGCCGCAGGCGCAGGGGTCGCTGTGGTTGCTCCGGGTACCAGCGGGGTATGCGGCATATACGCGCAGCCATTCGCCAGTAACGTGATTAACAGCGGCAGCACCAGCTTGCCTGGTCGGTCTTTAGAAGAAGTCATTACCGACGTGTTTTTTTTGGTCACCACAGTTATCGCCTTTAAAAAATCGACCTGGTAGGGATCTGAACCGGTTCAGGACAGAAGCGTTTCCGCCCCTGCCCTCTTGTTTTCAATCAACCGCCAAACATTACAGCTGGGAAAGTTTCTGTAGCATTTCGTCCGAGGTGGACACGGCTTTACTGTTAATTTCGTAAGCACGCTGGGTCTGGATCATGTTGACCAGTTCTTCCGCCACGTTGACGTTAGAGGTTTCCACATAACCCTGATACAGCAGACCTGCGCCGTTCAGACCCGGAGTGCTTTCGGTTGGTGCGCCGGAGCTTTGGGTTTCCTGGTACAGGTTTTCACCGAGTGATTCCAGGCCGCTGTTGTTGATGAAGGTGCTCAGCGTCAGTTGCCCCACCTGCTGTGCCGCCGTCTGACCTTGCGTGGTCACACTCACGATACCGTCACGCCCGACCGTCATGCTCAGCGCATTCGCCGGAACGGTGATCGCAGGAATAACCTGATAACCACTGGAGGTCACCAGCTGACCGTTCTGATCAACCTGGAAAGACCCGTCACGGGTATAGGCCGTCGTGCCGTCCGGCAACTGAACCTGGAAGAAACCTTCCCCTTTGACGGCAATGTCTTTGCTGTTGCTGGTCTGCGACAGGTTGCCCTGCGAGAACAAACGCTCAGTAGAAACAGGACGCACACCGGTACCAATCTGTAAACCGGATGGCAGGTTGGTTTGCTCAGAAGACTGCGCACCAGGCTGACGGACTGTCTGGTAAAGCAGGTCTTCAAATACCGCACGCTGGCGTTTAAAACCGTTGGTGCTGACGTTCGCCAGGTTGTTGGCGATTACATCCATATTGGTCTGCTGGGCATCCAGACCGGTTTTCGCAATATACAGCGATGGGATCATGTCATTACTCCTCTGCCATCATCAGCTCATTGACAGCAGATTGTTGGCACTCTGTTCATTTTCATCGACGCTGTGGATGACTTTCATCTGCATCTCAAAGCGGCGGGCGTTGGCGATCATGTCAACCATGGTTGAAACCGGATCCGCGTTACTGCCCTCAAGCGTTCCGGGCATAACGTGAATAGTCGGGTCAGGCTGTAAAGCCGCACCCCGTGCCTGAACGGTCGCCGGCGTTGGCCGGAACATACCATCATCGCCACGGGTGACTTCATTGTTGGCCGCTTTCACCAGCTTGAGCTTACCGAGCTGGCCCATGGTGTTGGGGTCAGCACCGGCTTCAAGCACGGCAATGGTCCCGTCCGCAGAAACCGTGAGCTGAGAATTCGGCGGAACTTCAATCGGGCCGTTATCCCCCATCACCGGATGACCCTGAACGGTCAGCTGGTTAGTCGGTGACACTTGCATGTCACCGTTACGGGTATAGGCTTCAGAGCCATCAGGCATCTGCACCGCAAGGAAACCGTCCTGCTGTAAAGCCACATCCAGCGGACGGCCGGTGTAGTTCAGCTTGCCCTGCGTCATATCTGCGCCCGGCGTGGATGCCGTGACCAGCGTGCGGGTTTGCAGGCTTTCACCGTCTACCGGCACTGCGCGCATCGCTAAAAGCTGCGAGCGGAAGCCCGGTGTATTGGCGTTAGCCAGGTTACTCGACGTCACCGACTGCTGAACCAGCGTCTGGCTGGCTGCGCCGCCTGCGGTGTAGATAGCGTGATCCATAATGCTGCCCTGTTCTCAGGTGATAAAACGCGTATTAACGCAGGTTAACCAGCGTGTTCAGGATGGAGTCCTGAGTTTTGATGGTCTGCGCATTCGACTGGTAGTTACGCTGAGCAACAATCATGTTGACCAGTTCCGCACTCAGATCGACGTTGGAAGATTCCAGCGCGCCGCTGGTCATTGACGCTAAACCGCCCTGACCCGCGATACCGGTCACAGCCTGGCCGGAAGACGCGGTAGCCGTCCACACGTTGTCGCCTTCAGATTTCAAACCTTCCGGGTTAGAGAAGTTACTCAGCACAATCTGGCCCAGTAACTGGGTTTTGTTGTTGGAGTAAGTGCCGGAGATTGTGCCGTCGTCATTGATGGTGTAACCGGTCATCTGACCCGCTGCATAACCATCCTGAGTCTGGGAACCGATGCTGTCGCTGCCGGTGCTCTGCTGGATACTGCCGGTGAAATCCAGGGAAACGGTTTGTGGCGTCACCGTCCCGTTAGTCGCGGTGTTCATTGGCAACGTCAGTGCCAGACCGGCATTGGCGACGCCTGCGGCGTTAGTGGTACTCACCAGCGCACCACTGGTATCAAATTGCATTGCACCAATTTTGCCGGCTGTTGAACCTGTGACGCTGCCGTCTTGCGCGTAAACATCCCAGTTGTTCGCAGAGGTTTTCACGAAGTAGACGTTGTTATCGTGGGCATTACCCTGTGAGTCATAGGTGGTGATGCTGTTCACGTAGTTGTAGCTGGTGTCATCGCTGCTGCTGAACGTTTTGGCGGCCGGGATCGCCGTATCCGTTGAGTTCAGGTTGGCCACCATCGTACCCACCGTGGTGGCTTTCGCGCTCATCAGGGTGGTCGGGATGTTCAGGGCAACCGGCTGTGCGCCTGCGGCGATAGTCGGGGGGGTGCCGGTGGCCGGAAAACCGGTGACACTCAGACCCTGCATGTTCACCAGATTACGGTTGGCATCCAGTGAGAACTGACCATTGCGGGAGTAATAAACCGCGCCACTGGTGTCCGTCAGACGGAAGAAACCGTTGCCGCTCAGGGCCACATCCAGACCGCGGGAGGTGTTGGTGGTCGTACCGTCATTGAAGTTCTGAGTGACAGCGGCGACTTTAACGCCCATACCGGTTTGGGAACCGGCAAACATATCGGCAAAAGAGGCGGTGGCTGTTTTAAAACCGACGGTCGCGGAGTTGGCAATGTTGTTACCAATCACATCGAGGTTAGTCGATGCCGCGCTCAGGCCGCTGACTGCTTGGGAAAAGCTCATGTTAGCTCCATTGTACTGTGTGTAGTGTTTTTAGCTCCTGCCCCGGCGAAGGGGAGGGAGCGGTCTGAGTGACTCACTTACAAAATCTGGCGTACAGAATCGACTTTCGCGGTTCCGCGTACGCCCAGATCCAACGCGGTATTCCCGGCTGAATCTGTCGTTACACCATTGACCAGCGCATAGTTCAGCGGTGTTGCCACCATTTGCTGACCATTGTTCAGGGCATTGATGCTAAAGGTGTAGCTGCCATCCGGTGCTTTGGTGCCATCGTCCTGTGTACCGTCCCAGGTATAGCTGTGCACACCGGCAGTCTGGGAGCCCAGTGTGATGGTTTTCACCACTTTACCGGTGGCGTCGCTGACTGTAGCGGTGGTGGTATCGGAGGCCGTTTCCAGTTCAAATCCGAATGGCGTGGTGCTGACAGTGCCATCAGTGTCACTGCCGACCAGAATTGCGCTGCCGGACACCATCACGCCGTGACCGATCAATGAACTTGCCTGAACAGATGAACCACTGGTGATTTGTCCGGAAATGCTGCCCAGCGTGGTATTGAGTTTTTCAATCCCGCTGACGGTGCTGATCTGCGCCAGCTGACTGGTCAGCTGACTGTTATCCATCGGATTGGTGGGATCCTGGTTTTTCAGCTGGGCGACCAGCAGGGTCAGGAAACTGCTGGATAAATCATCCGCAGAACTGGTTCCGGTTGTGGACGAACCACCGGAACTGGTGCTGGCGATCGTGGTGTTATCAGTGGTGTCATTAATCGACGTGGTAATTGCCATGATTCGCTCCGCTATTGCCCCAGAGTGAGGGTTTTCATCATCAACGACTTGGTGGTGTTAAGCACTTCGACGTTGGCCTGATAACTGCGGGAAGCGGAGATGGTGTTCACCATTTCGCTGACCACATCTACGTTTGGCATCTGCACATAGCCTTTTGCATCCGCCATCGGATTGCCCGGCTCATACACCATGCGCATGGGTGCCGGGTCATCAACGACCTGCGCCACTTTCACGCCGCCGGTTTCCTGACCCGGTGCCGCATCCACCTGGAAAACCACCTGCTTCGCTTTATACGGCTTACCATCCGGGCCGGTGACGCTGTCGGCGTTGGCCATGTTACTGGCGCTGACGTTCAGGCGCTGAGACTGCGCGGCCAGCGCAGAACCGGCGATATCAAAAATACCAAGCATTGACATGGGCTATTATCCTTGCAGCACCGACATCATCCCTTTGATTTGCCCGCCGAGAACGGTCAAATCGGTCTGATAGCGCACGCTGTTATCCGCAAAATTGGTACGTTCACGGTCCATATCGACCGTGTTGCCATCTGCCGATGGCTGGTCAGGGATCCGGTACATCAGATCCATATCAGCAGGCTGTACGTTGGACGCCGGGATATGGCGGTCAGACGTCAGAGACAAGGAGATGCCGCTGCCGCTCGCACGCCCCTGCTCCATCACCTTCTGCAACTGACTGGCAAAATCGATATCGCGCGCCTGATACCCGGGGGTGTCGGCGTTAGCGATATTGGCTGAAAGAATTTCTTGCCGCTGGGCGCGCAGGTTGAGCGCTTCCTGTTGGAACTGTAGTGCGGCGTTCAATTTGTCGAGCATGCGCCCTCCGCAAAGTGAGATTTTGGAGTCGACAGCATAAATGCGAGTGTCAACTGGCTATCGTCTGAATAAGCATGAAATCGGGCGCTATTTGTCCCTTTAGGAATTGCAAAGTGAGCGTAGACTTGTGGCCAGTAGTAGGTTGGCACAAAGGTAAAACGCGAATGAACATGCTGAAAATATGTCGTACAGGCATTACGCTGGGCTGCATCATGACCGGTGCGACGTCTGGTGCTGTGAGCTATGCGCAGTCTTTGCCAGTGCAAGTCAAAAGCGTGCCGGCCTCGTCCAATAGCGATACACTGCTGTCCTCGCAAATTCAGCAGTTCTTCCGCCAGCAATATGCTGAAAGCGGAATGCAGGTGACCGTGGTCGTGAACACCCCGGCGGCGCGTCAGCCCCAATGTTTATCACCACAATTTATGCTTTCACCGAACAGTCGCACCTGGGGCAATGTCTCCGTGGCGGTGAACTGTAACGGCAAGAAAAGTTACGTACAGACCAAAGTGCAGGTCAGCGGAACGTACTGGGTGGCGGCGAAGAACGTGCCAGCGGGCGCTCACCTGACACAAACCGATATGCAACAAAAAACCGGGCGACTGGATCTGCTGCCACCGAAAACCATTCTTGACAGTCAACAGGCGGTGAATGGCATCACGCTGCGAAACATCAGCATCGGCCAGCCGTTAACCTTATCCATGCTGCGCCGTCCGTGGATGGTGCATGCGGGGCAGGAAGTTCAGGTTCAGGCAACAGGCAGTGGGTTTAATGTATCGAGTGCCGGTAAGGCGATGAACAATGCTGCAGCGAATGAATCAGTGCGGATCAGAATGCCGTCAGGTGCAATTGTGAACGGAACAGTAGGCTCAGATGGGTCTGTGACAGTGACGATATAATCCTAAAGTGCAGCCGTTGTTCTGCAAAAAGCTGCAATAAAAGCTAAAGTTATTTCGCCACATGTCGATAACACACGTATCAGAGTCGTCCGCGACGGCATTTTTAAGGGTTTTCATGAGATGTTCAAAACCCTGATCCCCATACTGGAGAAGAAATTTATGGCTATCGATCGTACTCAAGGTGTTTCACCTTTAACCTCGATCCAGCAACGCGAACCGTCTGAAGCTTCAGTACAGAACACGCGTAAAGAAGGCACTGTTTCTGGCACCACCACCAGCGGTACGGCGGTGACCCTGAGTTCAGCACAGGCATCTCTGACTCAGTCAAGTGCGCAGGACATTAACACGGCACGTGTCGAAGAACTGAAACAAGCTATCCGCGACGGTAAACTGACGATGGATACCGGCAAAATCGCTGATGCTTTGTTACAGGACACGCAGGATTATCTCAAAGGTCTTTAAGCTGAAGACCTCAGTGTGAAGACAAAAAGTTGGAAGGTAATAAGGCCCGATGAAGAACTTTATCAAGACCATGACTACCTTGGTTGAAACGTTGCAAGCGCTGGATCAGGTGATTAATCACGAACAAACGATACTGTGCTCTGGCCGCGTAAATGGTGCAGCCTTGCAGCATATAACCGAGCAGAAAAGTTCATTGTTAGCCACGGTAGACTATCTTGATAAACAGCGTCGTCAGCATGACGAACGCCTCAGACAAACCGCACCCTACTCAGATCCACAAGGGCAGAGTCAGCCGGAAATCGCCGCGATGTGGCAAGATATTGTGCAAATGACCGCCAGGCTGAGTCAGATAAATCGTCACAACGGCATGTTACTGGGCAAACAAATCGCCTATAACACCGAGGCGCTGGCGATCCTTAACGCCTGTCAGACGCAGAAATTCTACGGACCGAACGGGCAGGAAACCGTATCGGGGCAAACCGTCAGGAAGATCTCCGTTTAACGCCAGACGAGGGGAACGGTTTCCCCTCCGTATTCGTATTTTCCCCGCGATTCACATCCCGACTTCTGCTGATACCTCTGTCAGATTAGCCAGTCTTCTGATTTATTCCGATTTTTTCCACCCGTCTGATGAGCAGAATGGCTTGCCTGTTGGGCTTTGCCCTGCCCCCGGTTCAGATAAGTTGTCAGCGCGGTTTGCCTGGCTCCTCCCCCTGCGAAGTGGGAGGATGGCCTACACATCATATTGAATATTAACGATATTAATTTTCTATTATGAATTTATATCCTGTTTTTTATCCAGCAAATAAATCTTATACAAACTAATTTCTGTTGTGAAGAAAAGAGCACAAATAGTTCAAGCGTTATTCAAAACTACAATTCACTGGATAAATTTTACTCATTGAATTCATTGAAATTTGACATTATTTCCACATAAAATGCAGGTGTATATTATCGTTTTCTCAACGAAACGGTAATCATTATGCCTCACACGACAAAGCGTCTCTACTTCTATGCTCCCGGTGATCATTTCCATCTTGCCCCTCTTGATATGTACGTAGTCTCAAAGATATCTGTAAGAGAGAATGGCATTCACTGGCTGGAACCGGTTTGGTCAACTGGCCTGACGCCCGATAAAAACGGGCTGCTTTTATTCACTTCAAAACTTGACGCTCTAATATGTGCTTTTGTACTAAACAAAAGCTCTGGTGAATCTTGGAATGTATATTCGTTTAATGATGTCAGCGTTACAGAAATGATGATCGATGTTGCACCAATCACAGCAAAATATCACATCCATATAGCATTCGGTTTCAGTATAGATAATAAAGAATGCCTATTATTTAAAAACGATAATTTGAAAACCCGAAGTTTTATACAGAGTTTTACAATTGAAAAGGAAATGTCTGCATTATCACCCATAACGCTTAAATTTAATAAGTCGTATTTTGATGAAATTAATTTTTATTGGGAGCAATGTTACCAAAACTATTGCGAAAGCATCAAAAAACAGAATTTAATGGATAATTCATTGCTTATGAATATAGCGTTAGAAGCTATAAAGAAAATGAACCTATCAAAAATAGATAAAGTTAATGACTGTGACTGCATATCACATTATTCAATAGACAAACAAAAATGGATAATTTCATTTAACTAGAAGGAAATAAAATGGCTATTGGATATTTTATACGGCTGGGTGATAAAACCTCATGCGGCGGAAAAGTAGTAAGTGCAACAAGTCGTATTATACACCACGGTTTAAATTTAGCTCGACTTGGTGACAAAGTTACATGCGGTAAAAATGAAGGTGTGTTTATCTTATTAGGTGGAATTCATAACTATACAAGCGACGGTCTGCCCTGCATCGGTACGCTTGAGAGTTCTAGTAGTTGCCCTTGTAAGGCGAGATTATTCGCAAGTGAATTTTCATCCAGTTACTATCCTGAAGCGCCGAAAATGGCGTCACAGAAAACCACTGACAATGAACCTGAGCAACACGCACAGGCGGCAAAGAAACAGATGGTTACTGAAACTAAACCAGAATCGGCACCAGCTTCCCCTCTAAAAGAGGATATACCACCACGCGAACCGGTGGATGCTGGATTCTGTATTGTTGATTTACCTGCGAATGTAAAAGATTTTGGTGACTATTTATTTTATAACCCTGTAGCAGGTGCAAGAGAATTATACGATACACTCAACGGCAGCGGACCAATCAAACCCGCTTCTATTCTTTTGTTAGTTGATCCTGAGAAACAAGATCCAAACCAAATCGAAACTTTGAAGAAAGCAAAAGCAAAAGTTGATACAGCATTAAGTGATTTAACTATGGATGAAGCCAGTTTCTTACATAAACACAAAGATACAATAGATACTTTCACCGGTTTTGGAAGTGGTATTACTGGCATGGCATCAGAAGTCGGCGGAAAATATTTTGAAGAAATTGAAAAGGTATTAAAAGAAATACAAGAAACTTACAAGAATGCTTATATTACAAGAGGTGCATTAATTGGTGAGCAATTCTATACCCAAAGGAAGATTTATTTCAAAAAGCTCAATTTGTTGCTTAATAATTTCATGAAATACAAATTGGGTATGAATGAGTATTCTGACATTAGACGGGCATTAGGTCTATCAAGTAGAAGCATAATGCGGCATTGGTCGCAAACTGGCGTAACAGAGATAGAAGGTTATGCAACGTATATTGAAAAATCAGCGAAGCTGATTAAAGCAATGAAAAAATTGGGATATGTTGGTATCACCTTAGATTTTGCAAACACGACTAATACTATTTATGATGCTTGTACAGTTGGTAGAGAGTCAGAGTGTAAGAAAATGACAGTTGTTGAGTACAGTAAATTTGCTGGTTCTCAAACTGGCGGATTATTCGGTGGGATAATAGGTGCTCGATTATCAGGGGCGGCCTGTGTGTGGGGGCTGGGTTTGCTTACAAGTGAAATTGGTGGTGCAGGAGCGTTGTTATGTTCTGCTGTAGCAGTGACAGGAGGGTTAGCCGGGGGAGAGGTTTTAGGATCGGTAGGGCAAGACCTCGGTAGTAGTGCCGGGCAAGCTCTGTATGAGGCATTCTATAGTGAGTGATAAAAACGTCATTGATATGATTACATTCTTACTACTTATATTAGTAATAATATTAGAGTTGGTAGTAACATTTTTCAATGAAAGACGTTATAAAGAACTATGTAATGAATACAAAAAGAAACATAACATCCCCCCCCCCGGAGTTATGTCATTTAAATATTTCAATTTTAATATTGTATATATAAGTGTCCCAGTTGAAAAAATATCCTATGTTTACTTCCCACTTTTTTTAAGGAAAGAAAATCGTCTGATCAAAAAGGATTTTTATTTTTGGCATGATTTTATAAATACAAGTAAGTTTAAATTATGGGGAATGATTGAAGTTTCTTTGATTATAATATCCGCAATTATCTTCATTTTCTTAATTGCTCATTATTATTTTTTTTGATGAAAAAAGATGAAGGTATCTTTAAAGAAAAAGGTGCGGGCTTTAGTGTCTGTGATCGGCATGATTCGGATATCCTTTCGAGTAAGTTGATATCCGGTTTTATATCCGGTTTGATGTGCGCTGTCTAGCAATTGCACGCCAGCGCAAGAAACACTAAATCACTTTAAAAACAATTGGTTATACCGATGATGCAATGGTGTGCAATGGCCTGCAAGTGTGATATTTCCCCCTGCGAGGGGGGAGGTTGGGAGGGGGTTTTAAGGGCTAACACCTGGTCAGTGCAAACTTCAACACTTTGATTTGTATTTAATACCCCAACCCTCCCCTTCGCAGGGGAGGGAGCCGTTCTCAGTTACAGGTGATCCTGGTGTAGCGACTCGGCCAGATGAGTTCCGGTGATAGCTGAACATCCATACAGATAAAATGGGCAAACATTGAGAATGGGAGACGGCTTCCGGAAGGTTTTCAGGGATTACTAGAGCCGGTGGAGGGCTTACTTATAGTTCACGATCACTTCATTACTGATCACCCGCAGCGGCGTATTCATTGCGCCAGCGCCGGGGACAAAATAAACCAGTCTTAATGGTGAAGTGGCGGACTGGCCGTAAAACGATTTTGTCACCCCGCCTTCGGCGTCCAGATTGATGCAGTGATTCATGGTGTTGCAGAGTCTGACCTGTAAACCGGCGGGTCTTGCGCCGAGCACTTCATATTTCCAGCTTAGGGTTGTGATGGTTGCGGAACCAGAACTGCGCACGGGCGCGGATGCCGGCGGGGCTAACGCGCCCGACGACATCATCACGCCACGGTTTTGCAGCACCACGCCGCGCTGGGTATCGGACCATGAACCGGACGCGGCCAGCGCGGGCAGGCTCAGTGTGGTCAGCAACAACAGTGTGGCGCGGCGCATGTTATTCACCGCCGATGGTGGCGGTCATGCGGATCTGGCGGCTGTCGCTCATTTCCAGATTGGACATCACGACGATATTGGGCAGTGAACGGCGCAGGAAGCGTGACAACAGCGGACGCAGTGCGTGGTTCACCAGCAGAACCGGTGGCGCACTGAGCATATCCTGACGTTGTAATGCCGCCTCGGACTGGGTCAGCAAACGTTCAGCCAGACCCGGTTCCAGACCACCGCCGCTTTGCAGCGCCTGTAACAGCAGACGTTCCAGGGAGGTATCCAGTCCGATAACCTGCACTTCACCGCTGCCCGGGAACCACTGCTGGGTAATCGCCCTGCCGAGCGCAACACGCACCACGGACGTCAGTTCGTTAGGATCCGGCTGGTTCGGGGCATATTCCGCCAGTGTTTCAACAATGGTGCGCATATCGCGGATCGAAACGCGTTCAGATAACAGGTTCTGCAACACTTTGTGCATATTGGTCAGAGAAATGATGCCCGGAATGAAATCTTCCGTCAGCTTCGGCATTTCTTTGGTGACACGTTCCATCAGTTCCTGCGTTTCCTGACGGCCAAACAGCTCTTTGGCGTGCATGCTGATCAGGTGATTCAGATGCGTTGCGACCACGGTACTGGCTTCCACCACGGTATAACCCTGAATTTGTGCCTGCTCACGCATTGCAGGTTCAATCCAGACCGCCGCCAGTCCGAATGCCGGATCAACCGTCGCTTCGCCTGGCAATTCGCCAATCGCGCTGCCCGGGTTGATCGCCATCCAGCGGCCCGGATGCGCCGCACCCGTACCGATTTCCACGCCTTTCATCAGGATACGGTAGCCCGCTGGCGGCAGTTCGAGGTTATCGCGAATATGAATAACCGGCGGCAGATAGCCCATTTCCTGTGCGAATTTTTTACGGATACTGCGGATACGTCCCAGCAGCTCGCCGTTTTGGGCGAAGTCCACCATCGGGATCAGACGGTAGCCCACTTCCATACCCAGCGGGTCTTCAAGCTGAACGTCCTGCCAGCTGGCTTCTACCATTTGTTTACCGTTGTCTGCCACGGCCGGTGCGGCCGCTGCGGTGGCCGGTTTTTTCAGCTCCTGACCGCGAGTCCACCACGCCAGCGCCAGCAGCCCGGCGGTGAACATCAGGAAAACAAAGTTCGGCATGCCCGGCACCATACCGAGTAAACCCAGAACACCGGCACTCAGCATCATGACGCGCGGATTGCGGAACAACTGGGTGACCATCTGCTCGCCGACGTCTTCGTTGGTGCCGACGCGGGTGACGATAACACCGGCTGCAGTAGAGATAACCAGCGCCGGGATCTGCGCAACCAGACCGTCACCGATGGTCAGCAGCGTATAACTTTCAGCCGCATGGCCGAGATCCATACCGTGTTGCAACACACCCACCAGCAGGCCGCCGACGACGTTGATAATCATGATCATCAGACCGGCAACGGCGTCACCCCGCACGAATTTACTTGCACCGTCCATTGAACCGTAGAAGTCCGCTTCCTGCGTCACGTCGCTGCGGCGTTTTTTCGCTTCGTCTTCGCCAATCAGACCGGCGTTCAGATCCGCGTCAATCGCCATCTGTTTGCCGGGCATCCCGTCAAGCACAAAACGCGCGCCCACTTCGGCAATACGCCCGGCACCTTTGGTGATAACCATGAAGTTGATCAGCACCAGGATGATAAACACCACGATACCGATGGCGAAGTTGCCGCCGACCAGGAAGTGACCGAAGGCTTCAATCACCCGCCCCGCGGCCGCGCCGCCGGTATGCCCTTCCAGCAGGATCACACGGGTTGAGGCAACGTTCAGCGACAGACGTAATAAGGTGGAAAACAGCAGAATGGTCGGGAATGCCGCGAAATCCAGCGTGCGCTGGGTAAACATTGCCACCAGCAACACCATGATGGATAACGCAATGTTAAAGGTGAACAGCAGGTCAAGGATGAACGGTGGTAACGGCAACACCATCATCGACAGGATGATCAGGATAAGAATTGGGCCTGCCAGTACCTGCCATTGTCCGGACTTAAAGTTGGCGGGTAAACGCAGTATCGCGGCCAGATTAGCCATGGGTATCACTCTCTCCTGCTGCAAAATCCAGACCTTCAGGGACTGGTAAATGTTGAGGTTTTTTCGGGATCAGCCCGCCTTCGCGCTTCCAGCGTTTCAGCTGATAAACCCAGGCCAGAACTTCAGCCACGGCGGCATACAGCGTCGCCGGAATTTGCTGACCAATGTCACTGTGCCGGTAAAGCGCACGCGCCAGAGGCGGCGCTTCCAGCATCGGAATTTTGTGCTCGACACCGAGTTCCCTGATACGCAGCGCCACGTCTCCCGCGCCTTTCGCCAGTACTTTCGGTGCACTCATTTTGTTTTCACTGTATTGCAGCGCAACGGCGTAGTGCGTCGGGTTGGTCACGATAACGTCCGCTTTTGGCACATCGGCCATCATGCGGCGCCTGGCCATTGCACGTTGCTGCTGGCGGATACGCCCTTTAACGTGCGGGTCACCTTCCTGACTTTTATGTTCGTCGCGGATATCCTGCTTGCTCATACGCAGCTTTTTCAGGTTGCTCCAGATTTGCCAGAACACGTCGAAACCCACCATCGGCGTTAATCCCAGTACCACCATCAGCCCGCAGAACACCACCATGTTCAGTGCTTCACCCAGCGCCGGAATGGTCGGTTGCGCCATGAGCCGCATCATGTCCGGCCATTTATGCCACAAATACAACCCGGCGACGGTGCCGACCAGCAAGGCTTTCAGAACGGCTTTCAGCAGTTCCGCCAGCACCTGACCGGAGAATAAACGTTTCAAACCGGCAATCGGATCCATACGGCTGAACTTGAACTCAAAGGATTTACCGCTGAACATCAGGCCGCCGAGTAACAGCGGCGCGGCGAGTGCGATCAAAATCAGGCCGCCGATCACCGGCAATAATGCCCAGACTGCGCGGCCCAGCAGCGTCGCCATCTGCTGCAAAACCTGCCGGTCATCGCTGACCATGCCGTGATCAAACTTAAGACCTTGCGAAATCATCACGCCAAGCTGCCGCGCCATAGATTCGCCCGACATCCACAGCAGCGTTAAGCCGCCTCCCAGCATCAGAATTGAGGTCAGTTCGCGCGAGCGCGGTATCTGCCCTTCCTCACGCGCTTTTTCAAGCCGGTGTGCGGTGGGGGCCTCACTTTTTTCGAGATCGCTTTCTTCAGCCACCGGCGGTTCCTGTCAGGGTTTACCCGGCATGTAAAACACGACGGGCACAATTTCATGCAAACTCCCAACGTCACTGGAGTTGTAGCAAGGCAGCAAGCGAGAGGATCCCGATGAGCTGATATGAGTCAGTGATTCGGGTGAACGAACGACGCTACAGATTCAATGACGCAGGGATAGCATGACAAAAGCGGCGAAGTCTTATTGGTGAATTAGAGAGGAAAAATGGCGGCTATTCAGCAGATGAATTTATTTGTAAAAATTCCAGATAAGGAAAACACCCCTCAGTGCGAGACGGAGAGGTGTTTATTGCTGACGTGCTGGCACATCAAAAACCTAATGAATCCAGCAGATCGTCTACCTGTTCTTGTGAGGCCACAACACCGACACCGTTGGAATCGAGTTGCGGGCCGTTCAGCAGGCTGTCATTTTCACGCTTCGCTTTAGCCTGTTGTTCAGGAATATTTTCCATCAGCACCATTAACAGCTGATTTTCGATTTCCTGTACCACGGTCATCATGCGTTTAATGACCTGACCGGTCAGATCCTGGAAGTCCTGTGCCATCATGATTTCCATCAACTGAGCATTGGTAAAACTGGTGTGCTCAGGGATTTCTTTCAGGTAGCTGCGGGTGTCCGTGACCAGCTCGCGGGCATCCGATAATTCAATCGGATTTTCAAACCATTCATCCCAGCGCTTATCAAGTTTCTTCGCGGCAGATTCAAGTTTGTTCTGACGAGGCTGCGCAGCCTCAACACAGTTCAGGGCGCGTTCAGCCGCCTGAGCCGTCATGGTGACAACATAATCAAGACGATCGCGGGCATCCGGAATTGCTTCGGCTGCCTGAGCAATGGCCTGATCCAGACCAAGTTCACGCATGCTGTCACGCAACATACGGGTCAGTTGCCCAATGCGGGCGATAATTTCGCCCGCGGTTGCTGCATCATTTGCAGGCATTGGTATCTCTGCCATATACGGACTCCTACATGCCCAGTTTTTCGAAGATTTTGCCCAGTTTTTCTTCCAGCGTGGCGGCGGTAAAGGGTTTAACCACATAACCACTGGCCCCGGCCTGTGCGGCGGCGACGATGTTTTCTTTCTTCGCTTCTGCGGTTACCATCAGCACCGGCAACTTGCCCAGCGCAGCGTCAGCACGGATGGTTTTCAGCAGATCCAGACCGTCCATGTTGGGCATGTTCCAGTCGGATACCACGAAGTCAAAACCCCCGGCGCGCAGTTTGTTCAGCGCATCAACACCGTCTTCTGCTTCTTCAACGTTGTTGAAGCCCAGCTCTTTCAGCAGGTTGCGCACGATACGACGCATGGTAGAGAAATCGTCTACTACCAGAAATCTCAGATTTGGATCGGCCATGTTTTATCTACTCCTAAGGTTTGCTACCCAGCACAAGGCTGAAAAATTAAATACGTAATGCCTGACCGGCTGATATTTGCGCCAGCATCCGCTGGCTGATTTGGCTGAGATCCACCACTTCGTTTACGCCACCGGTGGCGATAGCCTCACGGGGCATACCGAACACCACACAACTGGCTTCGTTTTGTGCAAGGGTGTAAGCCCCTGCCCGGTGCATCTCAAGCATGCCGGCGGCGCCGTCATTGCCCATTCCCGTCAGGATCACCCCAACGGCATTGCGTCCGGCAAACTGCGCCACCGAACGGAATAAAACGTCGACCGACGGACGATGGCGGTTCACCGCCGGACCGTCGTTCAACTTAACCTGGTAGTTGGCGCCACTGCGCGTGAGTTCCATATGTCTGTCACCCGGTGCGATATACGCATGGCCCGGCAAAACACGCTCTCCGTCTTCCGCTTCTTTCACCGTGATCTGACATAACTTGTTCAGACGGTCGGCGAAAGAACGGGTGAAACCCGGTGGCATATGCTGGGTAATCATCAGCGCCGGACAGGTCGGCGGCAGCGGTTGCAGCACGTGGCGGATAGCCTCTGTGCCGCCCGTTGATGAGCCGATGGCAATCAGTTTTTCACTGCTCAGCAGCGGCGTATGGCTGAGAATACGCGGCTGATCAATGTTGACGCTTTTGTTCAGACGCGCTTTTGAGGCCGTGCGGATTTTATCGGCAATCATCTCGCTGTAGGCCAGCATACCTTCACGGATACCCAGTTGCGGTTTGGTCACAAAGTCAATCGCGCCAAGCTCCAGTGCACGCAGGGTAATTTCCGAGCCTTTGCCGGTCAGTGAGGAGACCATCACCACCGGCATCGGACGCAGACGCATCAGCTTTTCGAGAAAATCCAGGCCGTCCATACGCGGCATTTCAACATCCAGCGTCAGCACGTCCGGGTTAAATTTCTTGATGAGATCACGCGCCACCAGCGGATCGGGGGCGGTCGCGACCATTTCCATATCCGGATGGCTGTTGATGATTTCAGTCATCAGCTGACGCATTAACGCCGAGTCATCGACGCTCAACACTCTGATTTTATTCATTACCTCTCCTTGGCGAGGCCATAGACAGTCTGACCGCGCAAATAAAATTCCCGGCTGATTTGGCTGAAGTTTTCGGAGTGTCCGGCAAACATCAGACCACCCGGTTTAAGTAACGGAACAAATCGGCGTAAAATTTTCTCCTGCGTTTCTTTATCGAAATAAATCATCACATTACGGCAGAAAATTGCATCAAACGGACCGTTCAGCTGCCACTGGTTCGCCAGCAGATTCAGTTGCTGGAAAGCCACCATCTGCGCCAGTTCGGGACGCACACGCACCAGGCCACTGTGCGGGCCTGTGCCTTTGAGGAAAAATTTCTGTAACTGCTGCGGGCTGAGCGTGCGCAGTTCTTCGAGGCGGTAAACCCCGGCGGTGGCTTTCTCAAGCACCTGCGTATCGATATCACTGGCCTGAATGCGGCAGCTTGCCATCCGCGGCCCCAGCGCTTCACTCAGCGTCATGGCGATGGAATAGGGTTCTTCGCCGGTCGAGGCCGCCGTGCTCCAGACGCTGTAACTGTTCGGACGCGAGCGGGCATGTTCTGCCAGGATCGGGAAGTGATGCGCTTCGCGGAAAAACGCCGTCAGGTTGGTGGTCAGCGCATTAATAAACGCCTGCCATTCCGGACTGTTGCTGTCGTTTTCCAGCAGCGCCATATAGCTGGTGAAATCATTAAGCCCGAGTATCCGCAACCGCCGGACCAGGCGGTTGTAGACCATTTCGCGTTTGTGATCCGCCAGCACAATACCCGCGCGCTGATAGATAAGCTCACTTATCCGGCGGAAATGGGTATCGGACAGCGGTAAACGCTGGATCATCTGTGCCATGATCGAAGTGTTATCAGCACTCATTGGCGAGCCTGGTTGATTCATGGTGCAGCTCCATTAGAGGGACAGGTGGTGTAACGGGTACCCAATTCACTCTTCATCTGGTATCAGAATGTTTCCCAGTTATCTGCCGATACCGCGCCTGCGGTTGCCGGAAGTAATGCGGGTTGGGCCACCTGGCGGGATGTCAGGCCCTGAGCCAGTCCGCTGCGGCGTTGACCTGCGCCGTCAGTGGTGGCAAGGCGAAACACCGATACCGCACGGGTCAGATTTTCAGACTCGATTTCCAGCGCATGCGTGGAAGAAGCGGCCTGCTGAACCAGCGTGGCGTTTTGCTGTGTAACCTGATCCATTTGGGTCACGGCAATCGATACCTGTTCGATGCCACGACTTTGTTCGTCAGACGCCGAGGCGATTTCGCCCATGATGTCAGTTACGCGGGTGACAGCACGAACGATGTCATCCATGGTATTTCCGGCGGATTCAACCAGTTGGGAACCCTGACTGACGCGGCTGACAGATTCATCTATCAGTGCTTTGATTTCTTTCGCGGCCTGTGCGCTGCGTTGTGCCAGGGTTCGTACTTCACCGGCCACGACCGCAAATCCACGGCCCTGCTCACCGGCACGTGCCGCTTCAACCGCCGCGTTCAGTGCCAGAATGTTGGTCTGGAACGCAATGCCATCAATGACGCTGGTGATTGCGCTGATTTTCTTCGAGCTGCCTGCAATATCATTCATGGTTTTCACCACGTTGCCGGTCAGTTCACCGCCTTTTTCTGCGGTATTCGACGCATCACGTGCCAGTTGCGTGGCCTGACGGGCATTCTCGGCATTCTGTTTCACGGTGGCGGTCAGTTGTTCCATGCTCGCTGCGGTTTCTTCCAGCGCCGACGCCTGCTGTTCAGTCCGTGAAGACAAATCAGTGTTGCCCGCCGCGATCCCTTTCAGGCCGGAGAACATGGTGTCAGCGCCGTGACGCACGGTGCGGACGGTGTCTGCCAGCGACGTTTGCATCTGCTGCAGGCTTTCCAGCATGACTTTAATTTCGTAGCGCCCTTCTGCAACGATGGGCGAAGAGATATCACCGGCCCCGATGCGGTCAAAATGTCCGCGCATAATGGTCAGCGGGGTAAACAGAATGCGGCGGGTCACCACCAGCGCCAGTACCGTCAGGGCAATCAGCAGAACCAGGGCGACGGAGGTGTTGATCATGACATTCTGGTAAGACGCTGCGGTTTGCGTTTGCGCTTCCCCGAAGCGGGCACTGACGTAGGCAGTGTAATCACCGACATCTTTCTGGAACTGATCCTGATACTTTTGCGCCGGACCGTTCAGAAAACCGTTCATGTCGCCGCTGGACAGCAGCTCAGTCAGCGTCTGCAACATATCGTGCAGTTGCTGATAACTCGCCTTGTTCACAGCGGTCAGTGCCACCGCTTTTTCTGTTCTGCGGGGCAGAGCCAGAAATGCAGCGTAAGCGTCTTCGGCCTTTTTCAGGCTGGCTTTGGCATCCGACATCAGCTGAGTGATGTTTTCCTGGGGCTGTTTCAGCGCCAGACGCGTTGCCGCGCGGTTAAGGGTATTACGGGTCTGCAACAGATAAGACCAGGACTGGCTGAGCGCATCACGCTGTTCAGCGGTGTTGGATATCTGCTCAAAATTCAATTTATCCGTGTGGGCGGCCTGCAGCGATAACCCGCTGTTAACCAGTTGCATAACAAAGAACACTATCAATAACAAAAACATGCAGGTGGACACACGGATGTGCTTAAACATGGATAACCTCATTAGGTGCCAGCCCAGACCGGCACCTTTATTCTTATACCCTTCATACTCGGGACTGCCTTTGCGTTAACGGCAAACCTGACTCTTTCGGGTCGCGATGTTATGTACGTGCTTAGAAGGTTTCCCAGTTTTCGGTTAAATCTGTTCCCTGCGCTCCACCCTTACCGGCTTTAGAACCAGAAAGGTTCGGAGTCAACAAAGACAGCCTCGCCGAAGATGCCGGATTCTGGCGCACGTTGTTATTTGCGGTCTGGCTCAGCGTAAACACGGCCACTGATTGCGTCAGCAGGCTCGCCTGCTCTTCCAGCGCCGCAGAAGCGGACGCGGATTCTTCAACCAGTGAGGCGTTCTGCTGCGTCACCCGATCCATTTCAGTGATGGCTTGTGCGACCTGCTCAATCCCGCGGCTTTGTTCATCCGATGCCGAGGTGATTTCGCCCATAATGTCAGTCACACGCGTAACGGCATTCACCATGTCATGCATGGTTTCACCGGCACTTTCCGCCAGCACTGAACCGGTATTAATGCGGCTGACAGAATCATCAATCAGCCCTTTAATTTCTTTTGCTGCCTGCGCGCTGCGTTGCGCCAGGGTACGGACTTCACCGGCCACGACCGCAAATCCACGGCCCTGCTCACCTGCACGCGCCGCTTCAACGGCGGCGTTCAGCGCCAGAATGTTGGTCTGGAAAGCAATCCCGTCGATCACACCGGTAATGTCGGTGATCTTTTTCGAGCTGCTGGCGATGTCATTCATGGTATCGACCACGTTTGCTACCACTTTCCCGCCCTTCTGTGCGGTTTCGGACGCGCTCAGTGCCAGCTGGCTGGCCTGACGGGCGTTTTCGGCGTTCTGTTTCACGGTCGCGGTCAGCTGTTCCATACTGGCGGCGGTTTCTTCCAGCGCAGACGCCTGCTGTTCAGTACGTGAAGACAAATCACTGTTGCCTGCGGAGATCTCGCTCGCACCGCTGTAAATTGCATCAGCGCCATGACGTACACCGGAGACCGTGCGGATCAGTTCGTCCTGCATGTACTTGAGACTATCGGCAAGCTGGCCGATTTCATTACGGCTTTTCACGACTATTTCGTGCGTCAGATCACCGGTTGCAATTTTACGGATGGTATCGACGATATTTTTCAGCGGATGGATCAGGATGCGTTGCACGCCAGTCCAGGCCAGCAGGATGAAAATCGCCAGCACAATCAACACGGTACCCAGCATCCATATGGCATGCGTGAAGGAATTCTCGCTCACTTTCACCGCCTCGTTATACAGACGGTCGTTCTGATCGATATAGGTGACGAAAGCTTTTTCGAAGTTGTCCTGATACTGCTGAGTCGGTTGTTCGAAGAAGTCATTGATACGCCCCAGACCAATCAGCTCAATCAGTTCCGAAAGCGCGTCATGCAGCACCTGATATTGCTTTTTGGCGTCGGCGGCAAATTGCGGGTTCTGGCTGGCATCAGCGGGGATTTTTTGATAACTGGCAAAGTGCTGATCGGCGATTTGCAGATCTTTGGTGGCGGTATCAATCAGTTCTTTGACCGTTGCGCCGCTGCCCATCTGGTTGGCGTCGAGCATGAAACGGATACCCGCACGGTTCAGGGTGTTGCGGGTTTGCAGCAGATAAATCCAGCTGGCGTTAAATTCTGCCTGTTGTAAACGGATTTGCTGAGACGTGGTGAAATTATCTTTGTCTGTCTTTAACGATTTAAAGAACAGGCCACCGGATACCAACTGTAAAGCACCGAAGACCACCAGTAAGATCACGATGCCCGTGACCACTTTCATACGGTTAAACATGTTGTTCCTTTTCAAATGAGAATTATCTGGAACAGTTATCGGCAGGAAGAACAGGAACTTTATGTGATGGGGGTCAAATTTTTTCGGGGGAAGTGATCAGGCAACGGTGGCGACAAAACTCTTTAAAACTGCGATGCGATGGGCATCCGGATTGACCAGAAGGTCGTGATGAATCATCAGCACCACGCCTTTAAGTAACTCTGTGGTGTTGTCGATCTGGGACAGGGATTTGAGTTTTTCGATATCATTACCGATCTCGCGCCCTTTCAGGGAAAGGCGCTTATTGGCCAGACCGGTCGCCAGTTCGGACGTCAGCAAGGTCACCAGGCGCAGGGCCGCTTCAGGATTTGATGCCAGCTGATGAATATAATATTTGAGCAGTAACGGCACGAAATCAGGGGTTGCCCCCAATTCCGCACTCGCCATGTTCAGCAGATCAATCATGTGCGCAGGCACACGGGTTTCCACGGCTTTGCGTTGTATCTGCAACTGCTTTTTGATGGCAGGCACAGACTGAAAAGGGATCACCGCAACGCTGTCGCAGGTTTTACATACGCCCGCAATGATATTTTTCACCATACCGCTGCCGTCATCAAACGGCACATCGCGCAGCTGATAGCTGACAATGCGAAAAGCCTCACAGACGCCACACATCGCCTTTTTCTCGTCTCCGACTTTATAAATAATCATATTCTTCCTTAATGATGAACGCTGATAAAAACACTGGTGGGCTCTGTAAAATACCACTTGATGTACCAGGGTACTCCGGCACTACTGACGGTGATGATGTGGACATCAATACTGCTGTCAAAATGGTAGGGGCGAACCTGATAATGATCTCCGGATGCCCTGCCGATTAAGGCCGCCACTTCAAAGGGCGAGATGTCACCCGTACTTAACAAATTCTTAAGCTGAATCCCGCGTCTTGCCTCAAATTCAATATTTCCATTCTTCAAACATTCGATCACCTTCCATTTGATCTCTCTGAAACTCATGAGCCCTCAATGTACGCCAGTTGTCGTACTTAATCAAATTATCATTTTGCATCACGACTATTTCCGTGAAGCCCCGTCCCGCAGGGCTATCACGCCATATTCAGTAAAAAGATGCGCAGGGAAAATGATTATTTTTCAGACAAATGGAAGACATTACGCAAAAACGCGCTGCACGATATGCAACGCGGATTTGTAAACTCAGGACGGCTCGCAAGACACCGTTTTACGCCGCCCCCTGCCGTTAAAAAGCAAATAACTGAGAAGTGCCAGTACCCAGACGCCTGCCGCGCCATAGAGCAGAATGCCTGCAAAGCCATCAGTCAGTGCCTGCGCAATCTGTCCGCTTTGCAGGGGTTCAATGGCTGAGCCGCCTGCAATACGTTCTGCCAGCGAAGATAATTCCCCTGCTGCGGGCATGACTTTTTTCAGGCTCGCGGCAATTCCCGCCACCAGCAGGTTTCCCATGAGCGCAATGTTGATCGCCAGGGTAATAAGGCGCGCACTGATATCAATCCCCGACGCCATTCCCGCGCGGTTGGCCGCAACAGAGCCGGTTGTGGTGTTGGTGACCGGTGTATTGGTCAGCCCCAGCGCAATGCCTGCCAGCAGCGCACCCGGCAATAGGCTAAGGTGATGAACGACGGCGATTTGCATCAGCATAAAACCTGCGCCTATTGTGAATAATCCCAGCGGGATCAGACGTGACGCGCCAAAACGTGTTGTCAGTTTTTCACCGAGCGGTGGCATCAGCAACGTGGGTAACGTATAAGCCAGCAGTGCCATACCGGTAGCGACACTGCCATAACCCAACCCGCCCTGATAATACACCGGCAGATAAATCATCAGCGGCCAGAAGCTGAAATTCATCCCTACCGACCCCATCAGCGCACCAGAAAATGCCCGGACGCGGAAGACCGAAAAATCAAACATCGGGTGCGGATGGCGTTTTTCAATGCGGATGAACATCACCGCGCTGACGGCGGTAGCCAGCAGAACAGCGCCTGCTGTAACACTGCTCCAGCCCAGACTGCTGCCCTGAGTAATGAGGAACGTCGCGCCCAAGACCGTGACCGAAAGGGTAATCAATCCCCCCAGATCCAGTTTTTTAGCCTGTCCGTCACGGGATTCCACCACGTTTTTCAGCGCCAGAATCAGGGTCAGTACGGCGATAACAACGTGGATCAGAAACACCCATCGCCAGCTCAGCCAGGCGACCAGCGTGCCGCCGATGATCGGGCCGAACCCTAACCCGAAACCAAACGTAATCCCCCATGCGGCAAACGCCTGACTGCGCGCTTTCCCTTGCGGAAACTGCGAGGAAAGGATCGCAATCAGGCAGGTCAGCATTGCGCCGCCGCTCAGTCCCTGAAGAAAACGTCCTGCGATAAGCCATTGTGCGCTACCGGCGAGACCGCACATCAGCGAGGTCAGCCCGAACGCTGTAATGCTGATGATAAAAACACGTTTCCGTCCATAGCGGTCTGCCAGCGTACCGGTCGCCATCAGTACCGTGGTGCAGGCGAGCGTGTAAGCGTTCATGATCCACTGAAGCTCGCGGAAACTGGCATGCAGTTCCTGTTCGAGTACCGGTGATAATACGGGGACGCTGGAAATTTCCAGCCCCGACATCAGGGCGGCCAGACAAACCGCCATCAGTGCGAGTGTGTTTTTCATGATTAAATCCTGCGGGGATAAGAGACGCATAGCATGGAAGATTGGCGTCAGAGTAGAAATCTGCCGGTATGCCATGTATCGTCAAGATCGTGCCAACCTGAGGGTTATCCTTTCATGCAAAAAGTTGATCTGCCGCTGATGTCTTCCTCCCGCCATCCCGCTGCGCCCAACCGGCGACTGGTGCTGCTGGCTTATGAATGTCTGTGTACCTTCGAGTTTGGCATCGCCGTCGAAGCCTTTGGCCGTGCCGATGAACTCACGGGCGAACCGCTGTACGAGTTAGCCGTCGCGTCGGTAGAAGAAGGGACTTTCGGCGCGCAAGGCGGCGTGCGACTGGTGGTGGATGGCGGGCTGGAACTGCTGGAAGACGCCGGTACGATTGTGATCCCCGGCTGGCGAAGCATTCACGAACCGGCGTCTGAGCGGCTGATTGCTGCGCTGCAAAAAGCCCATCACAACGGGACAAGAATTGTGTCGATCTGCGCGGGAAGTTTCGTGTTGGCCGCTGCGGGTTTGCTGGACGGTAAACGCGCGACGGCGCACTGGAACAGCACCGATGTCCTGGCGCAAAAATTCCCTGACGTGCAGGTTGAGCACGGCATGATTTATGTCGATGAAGGCAGCATCATCACCTCTGCCGGTGGTGCGGCGGGCGTCGATTTGTGTCTGCATCTGATCCGCCGCGATTATGGTATCGAAGTCGCTAACCGTACAGCGCGCCGCATGGTGACGCCGCCGCTGCGCGAAGGGAATCAGGCTCAGTTGATCCAGCAACCGGTACCACGGCATCAGACAAAAACGCTGGCGCCCTTGCTCGATGACTTACGCGGCCATCTCAATACACCGCTGGTGATTGATCAGCTCGCCAGACAAGCCGGTATGAGCCGCCGCACCTTCCTGCGCCGCTTCCATGATGCTACCGGCACCACACCGGGAGAATGGATGCTGACCGTGCGGCTGGAAAAAGCCTGCGCCCTGCTGGAAAACGGAACACTGAGTATTGACCGCGTTGCCGAACAGGCCGGTTTCGGATCGCCGGAAACTTTACGTCATCACTTCCGCCAGCGGCTGGGCATGTCGCCGACAATGTGGCGCAAAGGGTTTGTTGAACGGGATTTGGTGGGATGAGTTTTGGGGGGCTGGCGGCAGTGGACTTCCGCCGCCCTGGTGATGCATTTCTAAGCTGCCTGTGCGGCAGCACGGTAAAAACCGTATTAAAAACTTTGGAATCAATTACATAACACTAATTTCCCGAGTATGACCAATGCCTTTGAGTGCTAAATAAATCCCTTTTACTTCAAATAGTTGAAAATGGTTTTGGGGAAAGGTTTTTTGGGACTTTTAATTTTTTGCCGCGATAATTGACAGGAAATATCCGGGGGTTCAAATCCCCCCAGCCCCACCAATTTAGATACGACAGTGAAGGGACAAACTTATATAAACCAGTAATTTATGAGTAACGTTAGGACTCAAAACTGACACCATTTGGACAGAAAATGATACGTAAAAGATACGCGACTCCTTCTGTTGAGAGAACCTCCGTCACCAACGGAGGTTTTTTTGGCATGTCCCAAACCATATCCATAAAATTTTCTATTTTACTATCCCCTGATATATTCCCAGTATTTGCGCTGTTATGTGTTACGTTTATGATGAAATCCATAACAATCTTAAGGCCGGAACGTCGTCAGATCAGATGATCTATGAGGTGCATTATGAAGAAGTACCTGATGATCCCTTCATTGCTATGCATTATGGTCATTGTCATCGTTCTTGCCTGGGTAATTGATGGTACCTATCCGGGTCTATGACCGAAAAAAATTAACTGAGAAATCTTGATGAATCTGAAATTTATCCCCCCAATTATCGTGCTAATCGGTGCAGTTGGATTCATGTTGTTGTTCTTCGCTAGTGGTGCTGCAATGCCAGGTGGCTGAAAGAATATATTAGGATTGCAGATGTCGTACCATAAATTAATGTGGTTTTTAGCCGCAGTGCTACTCGCTACGATTATCGGTCTAATTGGTACAGCTCTTTACGGGGTGTGGGGATAAAGGGGGTATTCAGGTATCCTCGCTCTGAGTCGGATGGGTATGTGACTAAGGAAAAGTTAATGTCTGTTTACTCAATAATTGGCTTAGTTCTAATGATTTGGGCATTACCTACCCTAGTTTTTGCTATCTATAGAAAAGACCGAGGTCAGATAGTCCGCGCCAGTAGGGTTACATGCATAGCAGTTCTCATCTTAGCTATGGGATATGTTGGACACTGATTTATGGCCTGAGCCGGTGAGATCGCATACATGCAGCAAAGAGCAGGATAATTAATCTCACATAGTTAGTGTTAATAACATATTAAGGGTCTATCAGAACGAGTTCTTAAATTAACATCAAAGTAGCGACCAAACCCGGCCACCGAGCCGGTGTTTTGTTTCTCCTACCATGGTTTAAATCTGAATCTCCTAAAATTTACCTCTCAATGCCGTGCCATTAAAACCAATCATGTGCAAAACCCACTCTTTAGCATTTACCAATAATATAACCATCTAGTTACTGTGAGAGGGTTTAAGGTGAGTAGTCTGTACAAATTTGCAGATGCAAGGATATTCCCTTGAAAGCCACTTAAATTAATTGCCTGCGTCCCCGCGGGCATTTTTTTTGCCAGAAAGGTAGCAATTTAAAGCGTCAGGACTATTCTCATATCAGTTGACACAAGATCAGCAAGTCTGCCAAGGCGCTATGAGTGCCTATCTTCTGATAGCCCGACGTTAACTCGGGCTCTTTTTTTAAATGCACGGTGTATCATCAAACACCTGGTTACCAGCATCATTGATAATGAACGTCTGACCCTGCCCAAAAATCCTGCTCCATTCAGAAACAAAATTCAGGCATGATAAAGACTCCCCTGAACTGACTTTGGGTCAGGGTCATCCCAACCCATAGAATTGCGAGACACGCTAAGGGCTACTCAAATGCCTAAAACACCACTGCAACAAACGAAAATCTCCGGTTTGCCCCCGGCCAGTAAAATCGATGAAGACACAATATTTCGCCTGTCCGCTGATTTAAATTCAGACCCAAATTTTGCTTCCATTTCTTTGCTTATTCTGAGACAAGCGTTGGGGTTTGATTTCGCCTACACCGATGCATCAAGCGGCGCTGCCGCTGTGTCCACCGGCACGTCTTTCTTTGTTTTCGAATCGGCTGAAAAACTTTTTGTGTTGGGGTACGTAAAGGCGGTAAACGGCGAGCCGACCCCGATACTCGATGATCAGGGTGCTCAGGTCAGGGTACCTACTACAAAACAACTCACACAACTCTCCAAGCGCCTTACTGCCGGTGGGGCGGATCTTATCCCCCTCAACCAAGGAAGTGTGCTGAGTAAAGCGCTGGGGTACACCACGTTGGAAATGTGTGGCGCGGACCCTACAGGTCAGACAGATTCCACGCAAGCAGTGATCAACGCCTTTACTTCCGGGTACCCTATTAAACAGCAAACCCCCGGTACCTATTTGTTGAACTCGCCTATTTTACTGACCGAAATCCCTGTCAGTTTTACCGGTATTGGGATGAGTAAAACGGTGTTCTTGGTGAACCATTACAGCGACGCGATTCGCATTGGGGCACCAGTGAACCAGGCAACAAAGAATGAACATTACTTTGGCCACTTTGGCATCACCCGCTTGAACTATGCCGCGTACACGGGCACCATTGGTCCAAAGCACCTTTATATCTCAAATTCACGAAACAGCGTTGTAGAATTTGTGGAAGAAAAAGGCGCCATCGGGTACGGGATTCAATTCGATTATTCAGACAACGTCATGGCGCAAAATAACTACGTTCATGACCACTTCGGGGGCAGTGCAGTCGCGTCAGGTACAGACGGAATTCATTTCTACCGATCTACTAATATCACGGCGAAAGACAACCTGTTTGAAAACATCGGCGATGACGGATTATCCGCGGGTTCCTTCGATTTGAACTACCCTGTGTACAACGTGAAGTTTTTAAACAACACGTTCATTAATACGCAATCTGGGATGAAGCTTTACAGCTTTGTTGACACAGCTTTCATTCAAGGAAATATTATTAACGGTGCTAAGCAGGCTGGGGTCTATTTAACCAATGACCGAAATGCCTTGGCTGGCGCCTACGTGAAAAATATCACGGTGAAGGGTAATCAGTTCAAGAATATTTTCTCGGCTGAGGAAACTAACATCGAGTCCGGACCTTTACGTATTCGGGGCTGGCTAGGGGCAGACGCGACCTTTGATAATATTGTCTTCGAAGGAAATATTTCGGATAACGTTTATTCGGGCATTTGCTTCATGATGGAAGCCGCAGCTCAGCGACTGAGTAATCTCTACATTCGGGGTAATGAGTTCAGTAATCAAATACTGGGCACAACCAACTCTCGCCCGTGGTTACGTTTGCCGGCAGTAGACGCTAATCTGGTTATTCATGACAATGATTTTACCGAGGGTTCTGGCGGGGTACTGGCCATGGATTATGCGGCCTCAGGTTCCTTTACCGCTCAACGCAGTAAATTAGGTCGCTATCGCATTACAAACAACCGGTGTTCTAACTGGAATAAATCAGTTACGTTGGGCATCGTTGGCTACCGGTGTTTCTGGCTGCGTGGCGATTTACCAGATTGTAATATCATGATGACCCACAACATCGGAGTTAATCAGTACCGAACAGATACTAGTACGGATTCCCGTTTTATTGAAGTTAACCGTATCCATCCTGACAGCATTTTCGGAAACAACGTTGGGGATGGGCAGATTTATTTCGGAGCGAATAATGGTGCGTGGGTTGGCCCAGACAAGACCATCCCAGATTTGTCAAATGCCTTAGGTCCGCAGTCCGGAACACACCGTGTTGCCTCGGTGTTGCGTACAGAAGTGCCCGCAATAAACCGTTACAATGAATATACCATTGTGACTGCGGGAACGTGGGACACCATCACCGGCACTGCAACAGGTACTAGCGGATCCCGTTCAATCACATTGGTATCGTCCTCTGGACTCTATGAAGGTGCATGGATCCAGATCACTGGGATTACAGGAGCACGCCGTGTCGTGCGTTACAACGCGGCGACGGGAGGCTGTCAATTGAATACTGCATTGAACTTGACCATCACTGCGGCCTCCTTTACTAATGCACCGGGGACATATATTTCACGTTCGTTGATTGGTGGAGTGCCCCCGATCCCGTAGACAAATCTGGCCTATATTTTGAGCATAGCACCTCACTAGTAAGCGGATTTAAACTTTTACCCTCATCAAGTCGCTAAAACGAGTCGTGTATGCAGGAGAAAGCATCTGGCGTTTCATTTCCCAGCTTTTTTGTACCCCTTGTCCAGCAAACCACACTCGCCCTTTCCCGCTGTGATTTATGCCATCGAGAACGGCCATGAGTTGCTCACTGTTAGAACGTGGCTTGTACTCGTCGAAAAGGCCAAGCTGGGCAACTCCCTGACTGTAGAAGTCACCCAGCATCACACCGCATTTTTGGAACCGGTGGCCATCTTGCCAGATTGCATCCAGGCACTGCGTGGCAGCGGCTACTATATCCCGGCTGTCTTGAGTAGGTATCTGCAGTTTTGTACCTGCAGTTTTGCCGTAATAGACTTCATTCATAGCGAACGGACTGGTTTTGATGAATGCAGAGATGTGCCGGCAGTACTGATGCTCACCGCGCAGCTTCTCTGCTGCCCGCACTGCATGGCTGCAGATAGCTTCACGCATCAGGTCATATTCGGCCACGCGGTCACCAAATGAACGAGAGCAAACGATCTGCTGCTTGGTTGGAGCAAACTCCTCAAGCTCTAAGCAAGGCTCCCCACGCAGTTCTCTCAAAGTTCTCTCTAAAACTATGTTGAAATGTTTGCGGATCAGTGGTGTAGGTGTATCTGCAAGCTGGAGTGCGGTGTTAATTCCCATATCGTTTAGCTTTTTAGAAATTCTGCGTCCGATTCCCCAAACCTCCCCAACCTCGACAAGAGCCATCAGTTTTCTTTGACGAGCCAGTAACGATAAATCAACGACACCACCGGTCTTCGTCCATTTCTTTGCAGCATAGTTAGCCAGTTTGGCGAGTGTCTTAGTCGGTGCAATTCCAACGCCTACGGTCAAACCTGTCCACTGAAGAACCTTGGCCCTCACCTCACGCCCAAACTCTTCTAAATTCTGGCAATTACTAATCCCTTGCAGATTCATGAATGCTTCGTCTATTGAGTAGACTTCCACAGCTGGAGACATTTCTTCCAGAATGGTCATCACCCGTGAGCTCATGTCTGCGTAAAGCGCGTAGTTACTGCTGAAGGTAACAATCTTATGCTTTTCGAAGATGTCACGCATCTTGAAGAATGGCTCGCCCATTCGGATGCCTAATTTTTTTGCTTCTATACTGCGGGCTATTACGCAACCATCATTGTTACTTAGAACGACCACAGGTCGTCCCCGTAAGTCCGGGCGAAACACCGTTTCGCAACTGGCATAGAAGCTATTCACATCAGCCAGAGCAAACATTATTGAAACCCGTTAATACTGAAGGTGACGACGCCGAAGACTTCCAACTCATCACCGCCGTCATGTAATACAATTGGGGGGAAATCGGGATTCATAGGCACAAGCTGGGAGACAGGATGCGTACAGAGTCGTTTGACTGTGTATTCTCCTGCCAATGAAGCGATGATTATGTCGCCGTGCTTTGCCTGCAGGCTACGGTCAACCACAAGCAATGATCCCTCATAGATGCCCACATCCACCATGCTCATCCCCGTTGCCATTACAAAGTAAGTCGCGGCGGGATGATTTACACAAAGCTCATTTAAATCAATGCCTTTCTCAATGTAATCCTGTGCTGGTGATGGGAAACCGGCCTGCACCTTGTCTTGGAAGAAAGGCAAAGAAAGCTTAATTGGGTCAGGGATTGGATAATAAATATTCATAAGTCACACCCTCATGGCACTGTTTATGCATACAGTATAATCACGATGATTTTGTGTTGTGAACAGTGAATGGAGAAAAATATCGTAGGTTTCTGATCAGCAAGGAAAGAAAGATAAATTGAAAATTTTGATGCCAGCAGGCTTTAAGTATCATAGGAACTTACAGCTTTAGTGAATACCCCAGTGACAGGGTCATAAGTATCTTTTTGCATAGAAAAACCTCACCTATAAGGTGTTATTGAATTTAAATTAATCGGTGACATAGAGTATTATCATAGGGTGAAGCAAAGGATTTTTTAAAGTCAATGATTCACTGATAAACAGTCATTTAATCAATGCGATATAATGCATGCATGTTATTTAATGTTATTTAATTGGGGTTGATATGGCCAATAATCCTAAGCTAGAAGGATTGGTTTTATACAAATACGTTACAAAATCTGACTTCTCTGCTCAACTTTGTCGGGGTGTTCTTAGATTGGGTACCCTACATGGCTATAAAGCATGTGAAGATGCTCTCAGAGGGGATAAAGCTGAAGGAGAGATGCTTTTCACCGAACTTACCGAGACAGTCAACGGCAGTCCAAACAGTTATGATAAACAAGTTTACAAAGCGCTAGGAATTGGTTTCTCAAATGTAGAAAATTGCGTTATTGGCATACCCGAACGATATACCTATTCACCTGATTGTTGGATTTGTTGCACAGCAACTCAACCTTTAGGAGAAAAAGAAAAGGCCGAATTCGGGCATCATTGTGTAAAAATTGATGCTAAATTATTCCTTTTAGGAATAATTGATGGAATAAAGAAACAATTCCCAAATGTAGATATTAATTATGGTCTAGTTACTTATAAAGACAGAGTCGCATCTCCAAAAGAAATTCTTTCGCTACGCCCTGCATTTATAAAACCTAGCGACCCATTTGGTGATCAGTTTGAGTTTAGGTTTATGATTTCGAAAGTTAATGGCGGGATGCAGGATGACATCCCGACAGAAAATAGTGCATATAAACCAATATTTATCTACTCAAAATTCATAAAAAAAGCTTGCGTCATAATAAGTTGATTATTATCCCATTGTTAGTTTAGCTGAAAATAGAGAAACCATTACGTTATACATTTGGAGTTTCTGCGCATCAGTGAGGTTTACCCCCGGCCATAGGCCACTTGCTGCAATATTAATATTAGCGTTAACGTTATTTACATCTGATGCCGTGTAATCTCTGGCAACCCGAATATTCTGCGCTACGACGCCACGTGTGCTGAGGCTTTGGGTGCCACCTTTTGTTAAAGTGCCATTTTTAAAACAGCTCACAGTAACTTGGGTGGCAGAAAAATCAGCGAAGCAAAGATAAAATTTTCCATCAAATATCGCTGTGGTCAGCGCACTTTGTGCGGTGCCTGAGGCCGTTGATGCTGTAGCACGGAGTGCCCCATTACCCGCATCAAACAAGAACCAGTCCCCGTTGGGATTTACGCCGGAACCTTGATAATCCCCCATACCGGTCGATCTCCCAGATGCTGCCGGACTACATAACAGCATCATGGTTTTAGTCGCTACATCAGCGACACCGGTATCATACCCACCGCCATTACCACTTCCCGTAAAGTAATTAGGGCTAAGAATTGGGGAGCCGATTACTGACGGAGTTAAACCAAGGATCGGCGTTGCGCCTGCATTCCCATATATTGCCAGTTGAGCAATAGAAGGCAACGGATATACTGACCCGATAACGTTTCCAGCCGACCAGGAAGCCCCTGGAATATTGAGTCCTAAGCCTGTCATTTTAACCTCACAATGATAATTCGAAGATTATGCAGTAATTGTGCATTGCCCAATTAACGCCGGTTGGATCAAAGATGATGGTGTCACCCTGAGAATCACGCAGACATCCTCTCGGCCCAGTCGTTGGTCCCGGATTTGTGTTTACTGTTCCACCCACAAATCCATATCGTAATTTCGCTCCTGCAGGGATAGCCGCGGAAGCAGCGATAGTGACCGTGTCGTATTTGCAGGTAACCGAAGAAATGGTCAAAGCATTCCCGGATGAATCCACCAGCGAAAAACCATAATTACCGGGATCTGATACGATAGACGTATCCATAACCAGACCACCGACAGGATTAAATCGCGCGGTAATCAGGTTCCCCTGAACAAGGTGATCCACTGGTTTAAGTGGCGTGAATTTCGTCCCATCAAGAACGGTACGTTTTATTGCCAGCCCCTGATAAGCACCGAATATTTTATACCCAGGCCCTGTCAGGTGCGCCCTGTCATAATGTGGAAGCATATAAATTGCTGTGGCCAAGACAACATCGTCGCGGGTTTCTGCCAGCGCAGAGAGGGCCAGAGGGATAACCGGGTAATTATTGTTCACCGTCCAGTTCATCCAGGATGCAAACTGATAAGTGAACACCGGGAACGTAAATGCAGAACCCATTACTGTGGCGGCAAAGCTGTTAATTTGCGTCATCATTGATGCAAAGGCAGTAATGTAATCAGTTGCTGTTGTCCCTGCAGCCTGATTCGCTTCGCCCTGTATCCATAGCATGGCCAAGGGTTCGTATGTTTTCCCACCCGCTTGTGCCAGGGAATACCCATAAGTCAGATCGTCCTTCACCCTCTGCATATAAGCGCCGGGATATTGAGAAAGGGATGATATTTGCTGACCTCCCTCGCCAGGCGCTGACCCCAGAACTTTCATTGACGTGTTCGTAAACCCATAGTTCTCCTTGACGGTCAGGTCGTAGAGCATCTTGATACAGCCACCCAGTAAGGTTTCATAGCCATCACCGTCGGGTGTAGTCGCAAAAGTCTCGATAAAAGGCTGGAAACTGGCATGGTTAGCCGATGATGAGGCACCTCCATCCTGTGCACGGACACCGCCATTAAATTTGATGGCATTATAAAGCGCTGAAGTTGTTTGAAGCGGCATACCGTTGATGCCACAAGAAAGCGACTGCCCATAACTGACGATGTGAACAACATCTGCCAACAGCTTTTTCAGCGTTTTTGGCGTTGATGCCCCGGTCAGCGCTGGTGATGAAATGTTTGCAGCAGTAAGGTTGGTAACGTTGAGGTTTACTGCGCTTGCGGATCCCATAGCCCAGGTGCCATCTGATTTTAACCCTGCTGAAAGCTGGTAAAGGGTATCAATGAATCCAGCTACAAAGCCGGATGGCAGTACCGAACCCACCGTGGTTCCACCCGGTAAATTGAGGCTATTAAGGGCGGTTAAATTATTTATTGTGGCGGTTCCTGCCGAAAGTGCGCCCGCTGATGATACCTGAACACAGATCTGATATAGGGCATCGTAAATTGTCAGCGCATTTCCTTGAGGGTCTGTGCCAAGAGATACCCCCCCTATTTTTGCAGAATTTATAGAAGCCAGCGAAGAAACAAGATTAGAGATATTCCCAAGCGTTATATCTGCGTTCCCGGCAGACAGCACACCTGCATCAGTTATACCCACAGTGAAGCTGCCAGTGTTATCGTTAAATACTATTTTATAACCGGGTGGCGTAACCAGACCGAGGATCTGATTAATTGCATTTACTTTCGTCGTAGTTACCGCCATGTCAGCATTTACGGATAATTGCGAAGGCATTTTTCGGCCGGTGGCAGTCAGAGTACCAGACGTATTCATGTACTCGAGAGCAAGTGCATTATCATCAGAACTGCGAACAAAAGTAGCGCTCCCGACCGGGATATTCGCGATATCGGCCTGGGCGGCGGCCAGTGTCATATACTGCCGGCTAAGGGGGACAAGGTTAGTCAGTGGATCTTCAACTGCGCCAACTACTTTTGCAATATGTCCCCAGCTTGGCCCGGTAAACTGAGTACGATCGGGGCGCGTAACGGTAACTGACGGTTCATCACTGTAAATCCCCTGCCAGTTCTCAAAGTCGAGAATACGTCCGCGGGCGACCTGCGCGAAGTCGTTGATTACTTTCTGCGTAATAGCCATCTGAAGCAAAGCTGGCACGGAATTCCAGGACAGTTCCGTTGATGACGGACCGGTGAACGCTTCACTAAGGGTGATTTCAACATCTGATACTACCGAGGATGCGACAATAGTATAGGGCGCGCCACCGACGTTAACGTAAATAAAATCACCGGCTTTTAGCTCCGCACTGAAGCTGGTTCCGCTACCGCTGACTTTGTTAGAACCGTTGGTTAAATCAATAGTGCCTGCTGGCATGATTTTCTCCGGGCATAAAAAACCCGCCTAATAAACTGTCTGCTCAAATTTGAACAGTATACTTAGCGGGTAATAGGGTTAATTTATGATATTTGCGTTACGGTTCGCAAATATATTAATAGTCTGATTTCCTACTATATTTATATTTGCAGGTGAGGACGAAGTATTTCTGAATCTAATAGAAATTATTGTATTCCCACCTCCAGCAGGAGATATAACCTGCCTCGGACTAACCACTTGCCCTTGCCCGGTAGAAAATGTTTCAGTTGCGACAACATTACCTGCCACAATCCAATCCATATACACCAAGCCGGGACCACCTAATGAAATATTAATGTCAAATATACCATTACCGTTCGCACTGGTTATCGCAATTTTACGGTCAAAGGAAGTCTGATTAATTCCGCAAATATTGTATTCAGACGAAGTCTGATTCCCACCCAAAGTGAAAGAACCAACATTAAAAGACCTGCTGATGGAAAAGTCCGAAAGGTCGCCTACGATCCTGTTAGCATTGAGCGTTCCTAAAATTGTGCAGTTCTCATTAATCAGTACATTATTCAGCTCACCTTCGCTGGCATAAATCTTCCCTCGCACAACTACTCCGGAGAACTCTGCGGCGCCATTTTTATTGATGTGCCATCCCACCTGACCCGGAATGTAATTATTGGATTCTATGTAGTCCCCAATCATGGCGTTCGTTATCCATGCGTTTCCGATGAATGCCTGGCTAATAAGCACCTGTCCATCTTTGATAATAAACGGCGAATAAAGATTGTCCCCGCTGCCGCTAATGACAACAAACTGATTGGCATTTACGGCAAACCGGGTCTCTACTTCGGTGCCATTCACTATCGCTGCAACGGAAATGCCCGCATCGTACTTCGTGCCATTGTAGTTAAGCCCCATCTTCATCGTCCAGATTGCAGATGGCCCGCTGGCATCGGCATACGCCGTGAACTTCTCCTGGATAACCGCTTCCTGCTCACCAAATTGCGCAGCCACATCCCTCTCGAGCTGAGCGATAGAGCTGTTAGCATCGGTCGCTATTTTTGTTGCTTCAATAATCCCCGCACGGTTTTCACCGTAGTTTTTCCACTGCTGATCCACGCTGTCATAATTAGCAAGGATGCTTTCAGCCAAAAGTTGGGGATCGGTAATCAGCGGTTCTAAAAGCGCTTTACCGTCCTGTGTTTCAAGATATTTTTCCAGCGTGTCATGAATAAGGTCGTTGGCATCAACATTACTCGCGCCCGCGACATATTCGGTCCAGTCCCCCACGTTGCCAATTCTGTCAACCAGTCTGGCCCGGTACCAGCGCCTTATGCCTGCCGGCATTGGGCCATGCTGATATGCAGACCCTGGATAGGGAACGGTGACCAGCAGCGTTGGGTTTTGATGGTCGGCCGTGGTTGATTGCTGCAGCTCGGTATAGGCTGTATCTCCGCTGCCTGCAGGAAATCCCCAAGTGATATCGATATTCCACACGACATTGTTAGTTGCAAATAGATTGGTCGGCGTTCCAGGTTTGCCTACCTTACCGTTTAGGGTGGTTGAATTTGCATATCCCCATGGTGATGACACATCGACCGCATTGACCGACCGGACGCGGACATCGTAAACACCGGCGTATATCCCCTGAATGGTAAAACCCTGGGCGCTGGTCTTACCAACGTTAACCCATTCGCCGTTATCTTTACGCCACTGCGCAGTGTAATTGATTGCCCCTTCGACTTTGTCCCAGGATGCCTGAAGCGATGCCACCGTGAGACCCTGTGCAATGTGGTCAACTTCGGTGATCAGGATATTGGCCGGTGCTTTCATCACGTTGGTTGGCGTGACAGTAATCGGTGCTGCATCTACTTTCACGCCGTCATCGATGTAACGGTACTTATTCGGGTCGTGCTGTACGCCGGCCACCGTAAAGGTACCGTCATCATTAGAGGAAATTGAGGTGATGCGATAATACTGAATAGCCAGGTTATCGCTGTCGATGGCCCACACTGCGCCAGCGACCGGTGTCATGCGATATGCCGTGGCCACGGTGTGCGTTTTCTTATCGGCGCTCACGGCACTGATTGTCCGTGTCTGCGCGGTTCCGTCTGGCAGATTCACCACAAGACGATCGCCGGGGCCGTAATCTGCGACACGGTCAAGAGTGACATTCCTGCCGTTCACCGCACTGATGCGGCCACCGTTGGCTTTCCCTGCCCTGAAAGGGTCAGCAATGCCAATGATCTCTGCTGGCATCGGGATATAGCCATCGAGACCGACACCAAAAGAAACTGTGCCGTCTTTGGCATTGGATAAGATCACCCAACGCCCGCGGCGGTGTGCCTCACTCTGCGACGTGCAACCAATTGCCGTGAGCTGGGTTTCATTCCAGTTGTATCGCTCAACCAGATCAGAATCATAGACGCTTTCAATGGTGTCAGAAAAGTGATTTCCCGGATCAGACCAACTGACCAGACAGGAGGAAAACCGGTTTTTATAGGAGCCGCCAGCGTAGGTAAAAAGACCGTCGACTGCGTTCGCGCTGTGATAAGTAAAATCTACGTCGTCCTGCGGCACATCAGCCCGCACGAATATCTGATCATTACCCCAGAAGGTAATGCCACGAAAGACAGCCGCCAGATCCCGGAGTACCGTGTAAGCATCCTGCTGGCTCTGGATGAAAACGTTACAGGTAAAACGCGGCTCGGTTCCTCCGGCCCCGTTGGAAACCGGTTCGTCGCAATACTGCGCAATGCTGTAAAGCGCCCATTTATCGATCATGGTCGCGTCAACCCGGCCGCCCATGCCATAAATCTCATCGAGTACCAGGTCGTAAAAATCCACGCAGGGTTGTTGCTATAGGCAATTTTAAAATCCCCTGCCCAGGTCCCGCTGTATGTTCTTGTTTCCGGGTTATAGGTTGTTGGCACCCGGATCAGTTTGCCCTTAGGCTTGCAGGTGGTTTTTGGCACGCTCCCGTTAAACTGGCTGGAGTCGAGCTCGATATAAAGCAGCGCGGTGTTCGGATAGCGCAGCTTGCTGTCGATCACTTCGGCGAAAGAAAATACCTTGAAGGCGTTAATCAGTTTGGTAGAGGTCGAATCAGCGGTGATACGCCGGACGCGAATAGCCCAGCCGGTGGTGGCGGACGGCAAGTCGATACGGTGGTCCCGCTGATACTCTGAGGTTGTTTTCCCGTCAAACGAACCATTCACCACGGTCTGATAAGCAGCCCCATCAGTAGAAAGGTCAATCGCATACTGGGTGACTGTCCCCACCATGTCACCGTTATCTTTATACTGATACTGAATCGGCAGGCTCAGTTTGATACGAATGGCATCGAGCGTCAGGTTAGAAAACTGGCGGGTCCAGGGTGAGGACGCTTTGACTTCAATCCCCACGGACGACTCATTATCAATCTCGGGCATGCCCTGAAGGTATGTCTGATCCTGCGTACCTTTGCGGTAATCCCATTTCACGCCGGTGAAATTATAGGTGCCGTCGTCATTCGCCAGTTGGGTATCATTAAGAAAAATTTGCTGAGCAACCAGATCGCCCTGAATTTCACCTTCCGAAAGGGCAATGACCATTTTCAGTTTTGCTTCGGATAGCAGGTCATCTGCCTGCTCAACCGGCGTATGGGCTTTGCTGCTCCCACCCTTCGCGCCGCGGATAATGGTTTCACCTTCAAGAAGTCGCATATTTCACCCATAAAAAAACCCGCCGGAGCGGGTTATTTAATAATTGTGTTGAGGCTACTGCTGGTCGCTGGAGAAAATCCCCGCGCTGATAATGGCTCCGCCTATTTCACGTTCGCCGTAAAGCAGCGGGACCGGATAACCCATTGCAACCGTATTAACCGGGGAACCAAAGGCGTAGTTGGCTTCGTTGTCGGCGTCAGAGGATGCCCCGACATTAAAGCTGGGTTGAGGTGTCAACATCTGCACCACACCACCAATAGTCATGCTCAGACCAATACCGACCAGAGCGGTTGTTGTCGCTGCCGCTGTTGCTGCGCTTATTCCGGCAAATGCCGCAAAAGATGCGCCCGCAGTAAAGAAAGCCGCAACCAGGGCAACTGCACCTATAACAATCTGCAGCATGCCAGCCCTCTTCGCGCCTTCAATCACTGGCACCATCATGTATTCTGTTGCCGCTGCCGACATATCAAACTCTTCGAGCGAGATATTGTTTTTGCCGCTGTAGAAAGCGAACTTCACGCCATTAAGATGAGCATTCGACACGTACTTTTTGAACCCTTTAACCTGGGAGCACATAGCCCGGAGAAATTCGTTAATGTCGGCCACATGAAACTGGTGAGTTTTACCGAACTTCTTCGCGAGAGGACCTTTTAACGTCATGGTCTTAAGCATCAATCAACTCCTTACGGCGGACGACGCGAACCGTCCGATCCCGGTAATATTTGCCGTACGGAACGCGGGCAGAAAGGTTACCGAACATATGGTGAACCATGATGTTGTCACCAAGGTAAATGGCCGCATGATTGGTTACAGGGGCCTGAACGCGCATCATGATCATGTCACCCGCCCGCATGCCGCTGGCGTCAATCTCAACGAACCCTTCCGCCTGCCAGTTATCGTCATAGAGGTTTTCTTTTCCATCAACCCACCATTCCCGATCAACCGAGTAGTTTCTAACGATGATACCGTGCTCCATCCGGTAGTAGTCCATGATGAGAGACCAGCAGTCAGCATGCCCCAGCACCCACCTGCGGCCCGCAAGCTCACGGTCGCCGCGCGGTGAAATCGTGCAGAAATCCCCATCCGGCCACGACATAATCCCCCATTCGACACCGGAGTGATCGCACTGGATACGGTCCATTTCCGACGGCACCAGTTGAACCACATCGGGATGTGAGTGGATAACCATAATGACCTCTCCGAGTTCAGCAGCTGAGAGGTAGTCGTCCGGAGAAAGCGTGAAGGTATCAGCGGATTTTTCAGCGACATTCCGGCACGGTATAAACCGCTGTCCGGTGCCGGTTTCAACGATCAGCCCGCAGGCTTCGTTTGGGTATTCGGCTGACACATGCGCCCGGATTTCATTCATCAGTTTTTCACGCATGGTTATTTACCCTGTAAGTTTGCTGCCGGAAACCCGCCAAACGGCAAAGGGTTTCCATCACCGAAACGCAGTTTGCAATCAGATATGCGGCCGCCGCACACATCGAGCGCGGGGTTATTTGTAGGCGTACCGTCTTTCAGAAAATAATTTGAACCCGCGTAATCACAACCCGTACCCGTCCGGTACCAGCCGCGCATGCACCAGGTACAAACAGGAGTTATCTGCCGCGTAGGCAACTGAAGGCTTTGTACGTCGAACGGAGAGCACAGATCAAAATCTACCTGTACGCGGGTCTCCGCTTTTTTGGCATTGATGTAAAAAAGCTGAACGCGTTCTTCCGTCGGGCTGGCGGTGGGGTTTCCGGCGGTCCAGTTTGCTGCATCAAGATATTTCGCCAGCGTCGTATGGATTTTGACTTTCGCCTTTACCATATCGTCATACTCCAGGCACAGCGCAGTAACGTAATTACCCACGTTACCCACTGACAGCGTCGGCGTGGGCTGCGAACCGGTACTGGACAATTCCAGCCCGGTTAGCTCATAGGGATGGGGATCATATTCGTTGCCTTGCCAGATAATGGAGGGCAGATTTTCAGCAGCAAATGAATTCCAGCCCGTAGGATCGATATTGTGCGCATGAAATCTCAGGATGGTATCAAAACCAAATTGAGTCCCATCAATCTCAATAAGCTGAACCAGTTGACCCGGCTCCAGCGCCTGAATATCCTGATTAAAACTCATATTTACTCCGGGCAATAAAAAACCCGCATAAAGCGGGCTTAGGTGTTTTATCAGTGTTATTACATTTTAAATTAATCGATTAAAGGCAGCTTTTAGTAATTTTAATCCATCTATCTTTCGATGCTAGTTGATATAATTTAACTGTAGTTTTATTTATTCCAGATGATGTCACATCAGCTATAAAATAATTACCATTCACATAGACTGTTTTTCCATCTGGAAGGGGCTGAATGAATGCACCATAGGGAACACCGAAAATATCTTTTTCATTTTGCCATTTAACAAGAATGCATTGCGAAACTTCGTCAACGCTATTTCTGGATATAAATGTCAACTCCTTACCATTACCTCGTGTATCATTTAGTGATTGACAACCTGATAATGCAAAAATGGCAAACAATAATATTTTAGCCTTCATATCCCTATCCCCATCAGTTACAAATGGCATTATCCTAACACCGAGCTAGCACAAGGCAATACAAAATGGTTATGGTGCAAACGCCTGTTCAAAAGTAAAACTCAGCGTGGCTTTGTCTCCGGCGGGGAAACTGACTGAAACAGAGTCAGATTTGACCCGCCACAGGTGAGTTTCTCCCCACGGCGTGGTCCACCAGAATGAAGAAATCACATGGGTCAGTAAAAACTGGCGGATCGCCACCGCATCCGTTTTTTTGCCAGTCCAGTTCAGGCTCCAGGTTTCGGCACTCGCGTTAATGCCGTTTGCAGCAATCTGCTTATACCCATCGCCAAACTGCGCCTGCAATGTCCTGACTGTTTCCGTACCCTGAGCACTTTTTTGCGTTCGCCAGGTAAAAGTATCAGTCGCCATCTTTTCTCCGGGAGATGTAAATTCAAGTTGTCAGGTTATTTTTTGTATAAGAGGCCACCTGGAGATATTTCTTTCCTGAGCCTGTCAGACACAACCTGCTGAACAATGCCCTGCAGCTGTTTTGCAGTATTTGCTGTATCACTGCTGCTGGTTTCAGTCGATGAAGGTTGCTGATCTATGGTGACCGGTGCATAAACACTGATATTGCTAGCCCCAAACCGTGAAGCCATTCCTTCCTGCGCGCCCACATACCCGCCTGAAGCATAACCCTTCATCAGACGATAAAGATTTCCGACCCCCAGACGGCTGGTCGCTTCCTTGGTGAATACAAACTCCCCACCGTGAACAATGCCTTTGGGCTCATACTTCCCACCGTGCCCGGTGTAGCCCCCCGCGTCATATTCACGAATGTAACCCCCGTTATACGCCAACGGCAGATTGCTGTAGGCACTTGATGAGAAGGAATTGTTTGAGGATGATGAAGATGCACTGCCGCTGATCCAGCCCAATGCAGATTGAACAGCATAGGCAACAAGTAACCGATTAATAACCTGGGCTATCATTTTTAAAATAGACGTAGAGAAATCACGGAAGCTGGCCTTGCCGGTAGTGGTGAGATCCGTGAGACTATCAGCTAAACCGTTGAATCCCGCCTGTGCGACCTGTTGAACGGAATTGAACACATCCGTTGCAGATTCAGCGTATTCCGCCCAGCCCTTTTTCGCACCCGCGACCCAGTTTGACCGCAGGGCGTCTTCTGCATCATACGTTTTCTGTTGTTCCTGCAGAACGCGCTGCTGGGCAGAGGGGTTAAACGCATAGGCTTCCTGCAGACGCTGCATGGTGGCCGCCCGATCTGCCTGACGCGAGGATACGCCCTCTGCCTGGGCATCCAGAGCGGCGCGTTTTGCCGACTGCTGCTGGGCAAATTTATCCGCCTGGTCAGAAAGCGCATTAAGTCTTTGCTGGGCAACGACCTTATCGCCCAGAGCGGCCAGTTGCCGCTTGTACTCCAGCGTTTCATCCTTATGCGCCAGCAGTGATTTCTCCTGTGTAGATAACTGCCGGCTGCTGGCTACCTGTTCGAGGACGGCGTACTGGTTTTCGGTTTGCCACAGATCTTTGCGCTGCTGGCTGATAACATCGTTAACGCTGGTATGCTGTTTTAAAACATTTAATTGTGCCTGCAGCGCCAACAAATCACCCTGCGCAGTATTTTCTGCACGGTCACCGGCTGAAGTAGTGACCGCTTTTCCCTTCGGTTTTTTAGGGTCCTTATATTTCTCTTCTATTCCTTTTTTTATCTGTGCAATCTCATCATCGCTCAATGCCTGATTAAGTCTTTTACGCTCAGCAATGTACTGATTGAGACGCTGATATTCCTGTGTTCTCTGTTGCGCCTTGGTCAAACCGGCATCTGAGATTGACTCAAAATGTTGCTGGTTAAGCAGGGAGCTTCGCTGCAACGTCGCCTGCTTCTGTTTCTCTTCGGTGTTCCTCTGCTCCGCATGAAGCTGCTCGGTCAGTGAAGACACCATTTGACGAGCCTGATCTCTGGCCGTCTCCAAGCCCAGACGCTGCTGACCTTGTGCGCTTGTTGTCCTGAGCGCCTTATCAAGATCATAGAGTTTACCGGTAGCATCAGACAACTGAGACTGAAGTGATTGCGCACGCCCGATATCCAGCAGGCTATTCCACATGGATTTGAAGGCATTACCCACAGCATCGGCCGAGGTCTCGAGAGTCCCCATATTGCCTTTGATGTTATCAGCCATATCTTTGAAGCCTGAAGCCGCCACTGTATTGGCATAACTTAGGGCATCAGTGTATTTGCCCGCATCCTGCAAGGACTTGACATAGTCCAGTTGCTGGGCAGTGACACGACCATACTGGTCAGCCATTGCCTTGAGCCCGCTCTCAGGATCGGAAGTGATTTTACCGAAAACAGCCGCTAATTTTTCAACTTCAGTGCCTGTGGCATCTGACAGCTTTGCAATCGAGGTAGCCACGTTCTGGTAATTAACGCCAAGATCTACACCTGCAGACGCAAGAGCGTTCAGTGAGGCAACCGCGCCAGTAATGGAACCGCCATTCTTTTCCATTGCCTCAGCAATGAAGAGAAGATTGTTTGCTGTCTGTCCTGCCTGATTGCCGGTCATGACCAGCGATTTATTGAACTCTCCCGCCAGCCCCTGTCCTTTGACAAAGGCATAACCCAGTAACCCGATACCAGCAGCAAGCACAGCAATCCCTGCGGTTACTGGGTTGATCGCGCCAATTAATGCACCAAATGCACCGCGGACCCCGCCAAACGAATCTTTAATCTGGCCACCCTGCTGAAGGAGGATCAGCCAGGGGCTTTGCCCGCCTGCCAGCTGGGTGGCAATATCGGTGAACTGAGCAGGCAATGTCCGCATTGCCGCTTTATATTGCCCGATGGAAATACCCGCACGCTGTGCAGCAAGCTCCTGTTTAGAGAATGCCTGCTGAACCTGCGTCCCGGCTTTCGTCGAGTCCGCCCCTAACCCGGTAAATTGCTTGCGGACATAACTGACCTGTTCATTAAATTTTGCGGCATCAACATCAAGGCTGACGACCAAATCACCCACTGGCTGGGCCATAGCGGACTCCTCCTGACAGACCTTCTGCGATAGCCATTAACTGTTCATCATCGGGATCCGGCTGCTCTTCCACGACGTGAGGTTTTAGCAGACTGAAATGACCCACGTTAAGATCGTTTTCCCCGCATACCAGCGACAAAATATTGAGGTTCAGCGCGGCGAAATGTGCATCAAGCAGCGCATCTTCGAAGTAATGGGACTCGTAAAATCGGTGCCATTCCTCCAGATCGCTGGAGGACATATCAGCAAGCATGGCGCGCCAGTCAGGCCGTCTGAACTCACGCGCCAGCTTCATGACAAAGTCCATTTCACGGGTTAGCGCTTTTCCGCTGTTTCCCCTGCGCTGTCGGTGTCTTCAGACTCAGGAACTTCCTGTTCGGTTGTCTGCAAATTTGCCATCATGCCCGACAGCACTTTGACCTGGGTATCCGCTTTCCCGATGGCCTCGACCGGCCATGTGCTCATCACTTGTTGCTGAAGTTCGCGGATATCCGGCTTCGGCGACTCGCTGTGCCACAGGGACATGGCGACTACCATCGCACCCGCCCGGATATTCAGTTCAACCAGTGCGGCTGACAGGATTTGTTCGTCAGGCTCATCGTTGGGCAACGCTTTTTCCTGCGCGGCCAGATAATGCAACAGTTCGACGCGCTGCAGCGCCGACAACTCGTACAGCGTGGCGTTTGCCCCGTTGAACTCAAACAGTTCTGATTTTAAAAACATGCTCGCTCCGTTATGCCGCCGTGACGGTCAGTGTGCAGATAGCCACTTTCTGGCCGTCATTGGTCATCACGATGAGTTGTGTCGTGCCCGCTTTAAGGCCCTTCGCCGTGACTGTATTACCCGATACCGTCAGCGTGGCGATGGTCGGATCGGCAGCCGCAACATTAAACGAGCCGTTTGTCGCTCCGTCCGGAAGCACTGCCACAGTGATCACGGCATTTTGTCCGACCACCACGCTGGTGGTTGACGGCGTGACGGTCACGCCGGTCACGGGTACCGCGGCGGTCTGATTGCTCTCGGCCAGCGCAGGTTTGCCCGTATTGGTGATTTTCACCGTCCGGGTGATCACCTCTTTTACCGGCACCGCTTTGCCCAGGCTGCTGATCCAGCCACGGAAGACATCAACAGCGGTGTTGGGATACCGAATTTTGTACCCGCGCACTGCGCCATCGTAAAACCAGTTAACCAGATCCTGCTGCCCGCTCTCTCCAGGCTTCCAGGCCAGTGTAAACGACGTGTCCCCGGAAGATTTGGCCCCCTGCGCCGTGCCGTTCCAGTCGGCGTCGGCATCATCGAGGTACGTGTCGTCGTAGGATTCCGCCGTCATTTCTCCCGGCGTCAGCTCCTTGATTTTCGCCAGCCGGGTCCAGTCCTGATCCGATAACGGATTGGCGTAGGGATCGCCGCTGCCGGTGTAAATCCAGAGGGTGGTGCCCGCGCCTTTGGTCGGTTCGAGTTGTGTGGTCATAAATTCCTCACATTAAGTAAGTCAGGGTGTAACGCAGGTCAGCGGAGCCCCACGTCGACATTTCATCATCGCGCTGATAGTCATAGCCTTCGGGCGTGATGTTTTCGATAAGGTCTGAAAGCGCCGGAATGTCACCCACAACGGGGTAAATGTTTTGTTCCATCCACAGGTCGAGATCGGTGTCAGGACTCACCGCCTTCAGAAATACCTCCACGTGAAGCGTCGCCCGCCACTCATCTTCATCAAGGGTTTCCCCAGTGGGTTCAGCACCGGAGAGGTAGACGGCAACGGCGGGCAGGTCTTCAGCGGTCAGAAAACTCGGGCGGCCGTCATACCAGGTGACGGAAGGATCGGTCACCGAAAGTTTCAGCACGTCCAGCACGGCTTTACGGATTTTGGGGTGCTTTATCATCGTTTAATGACCAGCCTCAGTTGATATTTCAGGGCGGAAGCCATTTCCTTCGGCATATCGCTTTGCATCAGACGGTGAGTTTCTGCGGTATACGCTTCCGTAAGTGGGGTGGTTAACGGTATCTTCACGACCTCAATCGGGTACCGGCTTTTCCCGGAACGCTGGAGCACATGCCACCGGCCGTTAGCCAGTTGCTGAATAAACGCATTCCGAAAGGTAAAGCGGCCTATTTTGAGTACGCTGCCCTGCCCGCGCAGGTTGCCCTGACGCCGGGAGACACGCATTTGTGCCGCGCCCAGCTTGATGGCCGGTAAATTACCCCGGTTGATTTTTAACGTGGCAACCGGCCGGTTTATCGTGGCCTTTTTCAGTTTTGCACGCTGCATGACCAGCTTTCTCGGCACCTTGGTTTCCTTCGACACAGTGCTGCTGCTGCGACTGATGGCCCGCCCCGCCACCCGGTTAACCGCCTGCGCCGTGGCGCGGGGAACGGCCGTCGAACTGATACTGTTCATATTGGCGATGGCCTGTTCCAGCCCTTTGATGGTCATATTCCCTCCCCTTACTCCAGCCAGATTTGTGGCTTCCCGTTAAACATCTGATGACGGGTGACAATGTAACTTTCTGCCTGATAAACCACCTGATCGTTACGGTGCGGCCGGTAATCGGGAGAAAAAACCACAACAGACAGGCCATCGCCGCTAACCGGCCCCATCTCGGGCAGAAAATGGCTTTCAACACCGGTGAACACGGTGCCATTAATCACCACCTCCCGCCCAAACCGCGCGGTCGTTACCGCATCCATCCGCGCGGCCAACGCATCAAAGGCGTTAGCCATTGATTTTCACTTCAACGACGGTGCTGCCCGCAGCGGCAGCTTCCCAGGCAATGCCAGCGGCCACGGCATCCGCAGACGCCAGCTGGATTTCACCGTCCGCGATATACACTTTTGTGCCAGCGGGGATCGCATCGGCGGAGACTTTCGGCAGCAGGAATACCCCTTCGGCCATGCCCGTACCGGTTTCATTCGGGGCAATATCCACCAGAGAGACAACCAGCAGGGAACCCAGTACCACGGGGTCGCCGCTCTCGATCACGGCAGCGCCGGTGTTGGTAATGGAAATCGTCTGACCTTCCTGTACAAAATTCTTAGCCATTGAAAAACTCCAGACGCCCCGGAAGGGGGCGAATTTTAGGTATAAAAAAAGCCCTTACGGGCATTCGGGCAACGCGGGAGGAGGATTACTGGCCGGAAGATTTCACCAGACCGCGGTAATCGAGCGGCGCAACACCGGCATCAATGCGCACTTTCGTCGCAATACCGTCAGAACTGAACCCCTCCTGCTGATCGATGTAAGGCAGCTCGACACCGTTGAGATAAGCCACCTCGATGGTGTCCATACCCTGTGCAGCGGCCAGGTACCAGGACTTGGCACTGTTATCGTCCAGACGTGGTTCACCGATCACCGTCGCAAAGTTCTGGATCGGGTTGATGATACCGGCGTTAACGTCGGCGCCTTTCACGCTGGCAGATTTGATGGTCTGGTTTGCCACGGTTTCGAGGGCGGTTGGCACCAGCAGGAACGCCGGGCGGATATTCAGGGTACGGCCGGTGGTTGGCTCTTTCTGAACGCGCATCAGCTGGCGGCCCGCATCCAGATTCGCGACGTCAATGGCACCGGTTGCCAGGTTTTTATGATCGCTGCTGAACAACGCCTTACCGTCTGACAATTTCGGGTTGCCGGTCAGCACGGCATACACCAGATCGCCGATGGTGGCCTTCGCGGCGCGGCCCATTTTCATCGGCACGTCGGTCAGCTGATTCAGATCGTCGTTGATGATGGCCTGACGGGTAATGGAGAAAATTTCACCGTAGGTGGCCAGCGCAATGGTCTCGCTGTTATCGGTCGTCGTGACGTATTTGTATTCCGCCCCTTCGCGTACCTTACGCAGCGACGGGAAGCCGCCCAGCCCGACGCGGTGCGCCGTTTTAAAGTCAGAGAGCTGCCCTTTCTTCGTCCAGGCTTCAAAGGTTTCCTGTGACTCTTCCCAGCCTTGCAGCAGAGATTTGTTCGCCACATCCAGCAGAATATTGCCAAAATCAGAGGTAGTGTGCGTCATCGCCAGCCCCACCATCTGCATCGGGTTATAAGCCGCAACGCCGACCCCGCGCTCGGTCAGCGACATGCGCGCATATTCGCGCAGGGTCATGCCGTTATACACGTTGTCATTCTGCCGGTCTTCGTAGCCTGCGCGCGCCATCAGCGCCTGGCGGATACCGTCGCCGGTGAAATTCCCGTTGCCGGCGTGAATGTGTGCATTGTTGCCGTTTTTATTGGACGGGCTGGCATTTTTCCCCAGCATCACCAGCAGCTTGTCCTTGGCCTGATCGACCGTGCAGTCGATATCTTCAATGCATGACGCCTGTAATTCCTGATGGCGGCCGCCAAACATCGCGAACAGGTCTTTGATCCCCGTGACGCGCTGTTTCTGGGCGGCAATGACCTGATTTCGGATGGTGTTTTCATCCAGCGCTGCGGGGCCAGGAACAACAGGCGCAACAGGTGGATTCTGCGGTTCCGGCTGATTCTGAGTCGTCGCTTTCGGCTTGGTGATCATGTTTTTCAGTGCGTTTGGCATAGCGTCGAATTCCTCGATACGTTTTGAATTAATGCGGGCCATTGCCTGCACCGCGGTAGAAATCTGGTCAGCAAAACCGTGCTCAAGGCATTCCTGCGCGGTCATCCACGTTTCCGCACCCAGCATCAGGGCAAGTTCGTCAGGGTTTTTGCCGGTTTTTTTGGCATAGGACGGGATCAGCACGGCCTCGACCTTGTCCAGCAGGTCGGCATAGTCGCGCATGTCGTTGGCATCGCCGCCGGTGATCCCCCAGGGCTTGTGAATCATCATCATGGCGTTTTCAGGCATGATGATGGGATTGCCCACCATAGCAATCACCGAGGCCATTGAGGCGGCAAGACCGTCGATATACACGGTTTTGCTCGCCGTATGGCTGTTAAGCAGGTTGTAAATGGCAATGCCGTCAAAGACATCGCCGCCCGGCGAGTGGATATGCAGGTTGATATGGTCCAGATCGCCCAGCGCTTTCATGCTGCTGGCGAACTGGCGGGCGGTCACGCCCCAGTAACCAATCTCGTCATAAATATAAATGTCAGCAGTTTTGTCGCCGCTCGCCTTCATGCGGAACCAGCTTTTGTCCCCCGCGGAGGCTTTGGGTGACACACCCAGTTTATTTCTTCGATTCTTTCGCACTGGCTTCCCCTTTATCGTTTGCCGGGTCCGTGTCGAAGACCAGACCTAACGTTTTGTTTTCGTCGACTTCCGCCTTGCGGCGGCGTTTTACATCGCCCGGATTCGCGCCGCGCGCCCTGACCCAGTCCCCTTCCGTTGCCGCGCCGCCGCGTAACAGCACGCGCCAGGAGTTGGCCTCTTTCATCGGGTCAATCCACGGCATCACCGGCCCGCTGTAGACCGCATTAAACAACGTCGCCATGTCCACATCGGGCGGTACGTCGATCACGCCCGCCGTGATCGCCATCTGCAACCAGCTGCGGTACATCGGTCGGGTCACGGCCGCAATAAATGCATCCTGAAGAATGCCGTAGCCCTCAAAGGACTCCACCAGCTCCTGACGCTGAGAACTGTAAGTGCCGTTGTAGTTGCGGGAGATACTGGAAAAGCTGCTGCGGCTGCCGGCGGCCACCGCCCTGAGCTGCCCGTTGCGGAACGTCTCAAGGTTAGGATTCGGCCGGTCCGATTTAATCATTCCGATTTCTTCGCCGGGCTCCAGTTCATCAAAGACCATCCCGGGCTCGATGTTGAGCTCGCGGGGGTCTTTGTCATTACCACCGGCATCGCCGTAGGATTGCCCGTCGCCTTTTTTCACGTACATACCCAGCGCAGCGGCAATACGGGCGGCCGTCAGTTCAGAATCTTCATACTCTTTCAGCGCGCTCAGGCGGATCAGGATGCCGGACAGCAGGCTGTTTCCCCGGACCTGATGAAGACGGCGCATGAATTTCAGGTGCATCATGCCGTCTGCAGCAATTTCCTTGGTATTGCCCAGCGCAACGCCTGATGTCACCAGATTTTTGTAGACGACATACTTTGTCGGGCATCCCCAGTTGTTTAGATAGATCCCCTGACAAATCCCCTTCCCGGTATCGTTCATTTCCAGCGGAATGTAGTCCGGCTCCAGCGCCTCGATCCAAAAAGGAATATCGGCCGTCGGCGTGAGTCCCTGTGCAGAACCCCGGACCATTTGCCCAAAAACCTCACCGTCGCGTAGCCAGGTTCTTGCCATCAGCCGCTCAAGGACAGGCCGGGTAAACTGTCCTGTCACATCGGGGGAAACAGACCACTCCGCCCAGGCTGCCCGGATCTGTTTAGAGAGTTCATCGGCCACCAGCCCCGTTTTCAGGATGGGCTGGGGGTCAACCACAATTCCGCGCGCGCCGACGATGCGCTCTTCGAGTTTGTCCAGCAGGCCAATCACCAGATCGTGATTATTGTCCAGCCAGCGCGCCTGCTCCCTGATCGACCGGCCAGCAAACTGCGTTAGCTGGTTTGCGTTGCGGTTTTCCCGCTTCGCCCGGTGCGTGCGCGTCGGTAATGCTGCCTCGTAGGCATTGATTGCCACGCGTGAACGCAGACGGGAGGCTTTCCAGCCCGGTGAAATCAGGCCAATGGCATCATCAATCAGGCTCATCGCGGGAACCTCGCCAGCCGGTACTGCGGTCGCCCGCGCTGCGCCGCCAGCAACGTGCTTAACCGGCGCTCCCAGGCTTTCCGCCCCTTCTGAATTTCACTGAGGTTCTCCATCGTCATGGACTGCCCGTTAAAGGTGATGGATTTCCCCAGCAGAACGGCGCGTTCAGCGGTCATATACTGCTGGATCATGTCTTCAATATCGGCCTGATTCATACCCAGCCTCCTGATGTCGATGGCGCCCAGGCAGAGGGTTTTTCCTCTTTCCTGGCGCGGGTTGTTTTCGGTTTTTTGTGATTACTGCTGGCTGGCATGGCTGGGGGATCTGAATGCGTGCTGGGTGTGGATTGCTCAAAGGGCTGTGCCCATGAAGGCGGTTTTTCCCAGTTTATCCGCTCGTACCCGCGCAAAATCACCAACGCATGGGCGTATACCATCAGGTCGAACGCTTCGTTCGCCCCCTTACCTGGCTTCGTCCATTTGCCATCAGCACCCCTTTCTTCATAGGTCAGTTCGTCATAGAACCACTCCCCCAGCCAGTCAGGAAAGTGAACGTAGTTAGCCCCCGGTGTATCGCGCTGAAGCGCATTACTGATCCGGTCTTTGAGCATATTGGTCTGCAGCAGGTAGAGCGGGACGTCGCCGCGGGCTTCCGCCCGGCGGTTAGGACGGTCGGTATTGTCCGGCAATGACTTAGTGATCAGCTTGCTGCGCGTGGTGCTGTCGCCTTTGAAGAGATAAACGCGTCTGTGTACGCCATCGCGACGGCATTGGCGCCAGAACTCATAGGCATTACCGGTCACGCCGTCTTCACCGCCGGAGTCCACGGCCATCGCCAGCACGGGCATTGATATGCTTGGATTGCTGTTGAGTGGCCATGTCTTATCCAGCACGTCCGTGCGCAGCAAGTCCCAGTCTTCCAGGTATCCAGCAGGATCAATAGGCAGGCTTTCACCATTAGGCCCCGTACGCATCGACTGTTTGATGTTGTATCGGTCGACAATCCACCGCTCACCGTGCGCACCATAACCAATCACCTGCACCACAAAGCGCCGGTTGCGCCCGCCCTGCACGTCAACTGTCGGCACAAGAAAACGCACGCCGTCGGGCACCGTACGCTTGGTCACCACGCTGGCGCGGGCCATAAGCGTTTCGGATTTCCGCTGCTCAACGCTCGACTGTGGAATATAAGGCAGGCCCCAGTCCGTATTGATCACTGCTTTCAGGGTTTCTTCGCTGCTGTTGGCCTCATAATCCTGCTGGGCAGAAAGCAGCTTATAGACCAGTTGAGACAGGGTCTGATATGCCGCTGCGGGGCCTTCCATCCAGAAAGAAGCAATACGGGAACGTCTCGCGGTACCCGTAATCACACCATGACGGTCAATCTTCTCACCGTCGCGCAGCCAGACACCTTTCTGATTAAGAGCGCGCTTCTGGTCTGCTGTGACTTTTCCGCGGCAATGTGGGCATTCAATGAATGCCGCCTCACTGGCGACAACAGGGTCGGCAATATTCTGATAGCCCTGCACCACATCTTTCGCCGGCTGGAAGTATTCTCCGCAGTGCGGACAAGGCCAGTACCAACGGCGGCGATCGCCGCGGTTATATAAAGAAAGAATGCCGGTGGTCGGCGGTGCTTCATGAAGTGAACCTCGCCGCCACTTGGTGTCTGTGACTTGACGACCTGGCGAACTCTCTACCAAAGTCATGCCGGATGACATAAAGGTTGTGGTACGTTTTGAGGCCAGAGTGAACGCATCGCCCTCACCGTCAATGTCTTCCGGAAAGCGGTCGTAATCAGTCAGTGCAACAAATTTATAATCTGACGACGACATAACATTAATAGAGGGCCAGCCTATTTTAAGGAATGATCCATCGCGAAATATTTTGTCGTGCACATTGTTATCATTGCGACGTGGGCTGAGTCTTTTTGCCACTTCGGGGCTACTGCGGAAAGTACGATCAAGACGCTTTTTGCTGTGCTCTCTTGCCTTCTCTTCAGTCATCTGAACAATAAGCATGTCAGATGGATCACAAACAATACTGTACACAGCCCATCCATCAATCAGCCCGATGGTTTTGCCGGTACGGGCCGGGCCAACAAATATCACTGCGTCATATTCCCTCGAAGCCAGCATGTCCATGGGTTCGACAACATAGGGGGCAACATTAGGATCCCAAGGAACGGAATTACCAGCACCTTTAGGCACTCGCATATATTTATGTACAGCTGAAGATACCTTTATACGGCGAGGTGGTCGGAGGATGAGTGAAATATCCTGACCTATCTTTTCCGCTGACGCGTATGCCATTAATCCTCCTCGGCAATCACCTCCCCTTTATCTCTCATAAGGTCAATAGCGCAGGCGTGATACGATCTTTCAGATAGCGTCGTTCGTAAATCATCAATTGATGCCTGAACTGCAGATACCGCCTGGGGTGTTAAAGCACAATCACGCTCTAAAATATCTGGGATTGTCTCAAGTACCTGAACTACTGCTTTTGTCATCGCGGAATAAACTGTTACTACTTCATTCACGGGTATTAAGTTGCGTTGTTCCTTTTCCAGCTTGATACGCTCGTTTTCCGACTGGAACCAATCCTTACGTTCTTTCGGGATCATGAGTGAAGGATCATGCCTAATGTCTTCATCAGTTTTACAGGCGCCGGCGAACAAAACAGGGGCAACATCTTTAAGTGCATAGGTCGGATTACCACGAGAACTCCCCGCAGCCTGAATATCATTTTCAACAATTTTCTTTCTGACTGTTGCCCTATCCATTGAAAATGCTTCAGAAATCTTGGATATACTCCAATTAAACGCCTCAGCAAGATCACCCACCTTTTCCATCACCACCTCACACAATCACCTCAATACCTAAAAATATCTTTAAAAACAAAATACTAAAGAATTTCACATGGTGAAGATAAATTTTATCACCCTCAGATAGGCCAATGTTTTTTTCTGAAATATCATTGCGATACATCACCTGCTGATGATGCGATCAAAATACGAAAACTAGCCGTTTTCCGCGAGTCCGCCGCCCCGTGGCAAGGCCCCCTGCCGGGAGTACCTTTCACTGCTAATCATTTCACTTGCAACTATATTTATTGCAGCCATCCTTTTCTCAGTTCACTTTGCACCGCTTCTGAGCTTCAGCAGCATAGCTCTGAAGGTATTGGATCACTTCGGCGTCTCTGCTGGTTGACTCTCTGAGACTGAGAACAGCCTTTTGACCTACCTCAAGTTGAATCGCCACGGGTTTAACAGACACCTCAGAGTCATTTAAGATGGCTTAAAGAGAGGTGCCCATGAGCGGTAAGCGTTATCCCGAAGAGTTTAAAATTGAAGCAGTCAAACAGGTTGTTGATCGCG
>Ga0207655_1000214_pt1 | contig 101123 bp, 82 predicted proteins | sample KBSM44metaG_FD_184398 | JGI IMG/M metagenome (GOLD analysis project Ga0207655, IMG submission 184398) | Miscanthus rhizosphere microbial communities from Kellogg Biological Station, Michigan, USA - KBS M4-4 metaG (SPAdes) (version 2) | ecosystem: Host-associated > Plants > Roots > Rhizosphere >... | reverse complement strand
CGACTCACCACACCGAAAGCTGTCACATACCCAATTTGCTGAAGCGCGGCCAACGGCCTCGATTCGGTACCCGAATTTCTTGACGACCATAGAGCATTGGAACCACCTGATCCCATCCCGAACTCAGAAGTGAAACGATGCATCGCCGATGGTAGTGTGGGGTTTCCCCATGTGAGAGTAGGTCATCGTCAAGATTAAATTCCAAAACCCCAATTGCGAAAGCAGTTGGGGTTTTGTTTTTGGGGCGTTGAAAAGTCTGGTGTAGGGCTTGCCCGCGAAGAGGCCACCACAGCCGACACAAGACCCAACCCCCTCACCGCCAGCAACCGCGCCGGAGGTGTTAAAGTCCTGCCTTCGTTTTTCCAATTCTCCAAGGAAGTCGTCATGCCGGACGCGACGTCACTCAACCCTGCGTTCATGGTTGTTCAGAGCAACAGCCCTGAGGAACTGCGCAGCCTGGTGATCAACGTGATGCGGCGTTATCCCCTGGCGCCCCTGGAGAATGAAATCGCCCTGGTGCAGAGCAACGGCATCGCCCAATGGCTGAAACTGGCCCTGGCCGAAGATGCCGAGGACGACGATTCCGGTGGCTGCGGCATCGCCGCCGCCATTGATGTGCAACTGCCCGGCACCTTCATGTGGCAGCTCTATCGTATGGTACTGGGTCGCGACGAGATTCCACCCAAGTCGCTGCTCGATAAGGCCCCCCTGACCTGGCGCCTGATGCGTTTATTGCCGGAACTGATCGGCCAGCCACACTTCGAACCCTTGCAACGCTTCCTGACCCACGACAGCGATCTGCGCAAACGCTATCAATTGGCCGAGCGCTTGGCCGACCTGTTCGACCAATATCAGGTCTACCGAGCAGATTGGCTGGAAGACTGGGCCGCCGGCCGCCATCAGTTGCGTAGCGTACGCGGCGAGATCAAGCCGCTGAGCCCGGCAAACTGTTGGCAGGCGGAGCTGTGGCGTGCATTGCTGCTGGATGTCGGCACCGAGGGCATGGCTCAGAGCCGAGCAGGGGTCCACCAACGTTTCATCGAGCGCATCAACACCCTTGAGACGGCACCACCAGGCCTGCCACCCCGGGTGATCGTCTTCGGTATTTCCTCGTTGCCGGCCCAGGCCCTCGAAGCCCTGGCCGGTCTGGCACGTTTCAGCCAGGTGCTGCTCTGCGTGCACAACCCCTGTCGTCACCACTGGACCGACATCGTCGCCGACAAGGACCTGCTGCGTAACGAATACAAACGCCAGTCACGCAAGGCCGGCATGCCGCTGATTCTCGACCCCGAAGCCCTGCACCAGCACGCTCACCCGTTACTGGCCGCCTGGGGCAAGCAGGGGCGTGACTACATCAACCTGCTCGACAGCTACGACGACCCGAACAGCTACCGTGCGGCCTTTCGTGATGGCCGCATCGACCTGTTCAGCGACAGCACCCCAGCGACCCTGCTCAACCAGTTGCAGGACGATATCCTCGAACTGCGTCCGTTGACCGAAACCCGCGAGCGTTGGCCCGCCGTCGACCTGCAGCAGGACCACTCGGTCCGCTTCGAGATCGCCCACAGCGCCCAGCGCGAAGTGGAAATCCTTCACGATCAGTTGCTCGCCCGTTTCAGCGCCAACCCGGACCTGCGCCCGCGGGACGTGATTGTCATGGTCCCGGATATCGACAGCTACGCCCCGCATATCCGCGCGGTCTTCGGGCAGCTCGAACGCAATGACTCACGCTTCATTCCGTTCACCCTGGCAGACCAGGGCCAACGCGGGCGCGACCCGCTGCTGATCGCCGTCGAACACTTGCTGAAATTGCCCGACAGCCGTTTCCCGGTCAGCGAAATCCTTGATCTGCTCGACGTGCCGGCTCTGCGCGCCCGCTTCAATATCCAGGAGCGCGACCTGCCGACCTTGCACCATTGGATCGAAGGCGCGGGCATCCGTTGGGGCCTCAGCGCCGAGCAACGTGCCGACCTCGGCCTGCCCGAAGCGCTGGAGCAGAACAGTTGGCGTTTCGGCTTGCGCCGCATGTTGCTGGGCTATGCGGTCGGCACCGGCGAAGGTTGCGAAGGCATTGAGCCCTATGACGAAATCGGCGGCCTCGATGCCGCGCTGATCGGTCCGGTGGTGGCCTTGCTCGATGCCCTGGAAATCGCCCACCAGGAACTCTGCGAACCGGCTCGCCCGCAGCAGTGGGGCGAGCGCCTGCAAGCGCTGCTGCAACTGTTCTTCCTGGCCAGCACCGAACACGACGATTATCTGCTGATCCAGCTCGAACAACTGCGCGCGACCTGGCTGGAAACCTGCGAAGCCGTCGACCTGCAGGAAGAACTGCCTCTGACGGTGGTCCGTGAAGCCTGGCTGGCTGGCCTCGATCAAGGTCGGCTGTCCCAGCGCTTCCTCGCCGGTGCGGTGAACTTCTGCACGCTCATGCCGATGCGGGCGATCCCGTTCAAGCTGGTCTGCCTGCTCGGCATGAATGACGGCGACTACCCGCGCGCCCAGCCGCCGCTGGACTTCGACCTGATGGGCAGCGACTACCGCCCCGGTGACCGTTCGCGCCGTGAAGACGACCGCTACCTGTTGCTCGAAGCGCTGCTTTCGGCCCGTGAGCAGTTGTATATCAGTTGGGTGGGCCGCAGCATCCGCGACAACAGCGAGCGTCCGGCCTCGGTACTGATCGGCCAACTGCGCGACCATATTGCCAGCGGTTGGCGACTGCCGGATGCCGATGGCGAGCACCTGCTCGAAGCCCTGACCCAGGAGCACCCGCTGCAACCCTTCAGCGCCCGCTATTTCCATGCAGGCGATGCCGGTCTGTTCAGCTACGCCCGTGAATGGCAGACATTGCACGAACAGCAGGATGCCAGCGAACCTGGAAGCGAACTCGCACCCTACACTCAGGACGAGCCTCTGACCTTGGCGCAGTTGCAGGATTTCCTGCGCAACCCCGTCCGGCATTTCTTCAGCCAGCGTCTGAAAGTCTTCTTCGAGTCTGCCGAAGCACCGTTGGCCGATGAAGAGCCGTTTGTCCTCGATGCCCTGCAACGCTACAGTCTCAGTGACAGCCTGCTCAATGCCGCCTTGCAGCAGGCGGACAACCCCGAGCAGGCGCTGAGCAACCAGGCTCGCCGTCTGCAAGGCAGCGGCCTGCTGCCCATGGCCGGCTTCGGCGAACTGCTGCAACAGGAACTGATCGAGCCACTGCCCGGCCTGCTGGAACGCTACCAACAACTGCTGATGTTATGGCCGACGCCGGTTCCCAGTGCCCTGCCGGTCAGTGTCGACAGCCAGGGCGTACGCCTCGAAGGCTGGCTGGCCGGCTTGCATCAGCGCAGCGATGGCGGTTACCTCGCCGTTACCACCATCCCCAACAGCATCGGTTCGCTCAAGACCCGCAAATGGCATCGCCTGATCAAGCCCTGGGTCAATCATCTGGTGGCCTGTGCCTGCGAGCTGCCGCTGACCACCGCGCTGGTCGCCAGCGACGATACTTTGCTGCTGACACCACTCGAGCCGGAGCGGGCCAAGACCCTGCTCGGCGAATTGCTGCTGGCCTGGCAGATCGGCATGCGCCGACCGCTGCCGGTGGCGGTCAAGACCGCCTTCGCCTGGTTATCCCAGCCGGACCCGCTCAAGGGCGAGGCCGCCGCACGCAAGACCTACGACGGCGACGGCATCAACAGCGAAGGCGAACGCCGTGAAAGCGCCGCCCTCGCCCGGCAGTTCACCGACTACAACGCGCTGGTCGCCAGCGAAGAGTTCGAGGGCTGGTGCGACAGCCTCTATCGACCCTTGCTCCAAGCCCCCTGGCGTTCACTGACCGCCGAGGAACCGCGTCCATGAACGACCTCAAGACTCCACTGGCCCTGGCCTTCCCGCTACGTGGCAGCCAACTGATCGAAGCCAGTGCCGGCACCGGCAAGACCTTCACCATCTCCGCGCTGTACCTGCGCCTGGTGCTCGGCCACGGCGGCGAAATGGCCGGTTTCGGACGCGAGCTGCTGCCGCCGCAGATCCTCGTGGTGACCTTCACCGATGCCGCGACCAAGGAACTGCGTGACCGCATCCGCACCCGTCTGGCCGAAGCTGCGCGGTTCTTTCGCGACGAGATCAAGGCCCCGGACGACCTGATCGCCCGACTGCGCGCCGAGTACGCTGCCGAGCAATGGCCGGCTTGCGCCAACCGCCTGGACATCGCCGCACAATGGATGGACGAAGCCGCCGTCTCGACGATCCACGGCTGGTGCCAGCGCATGTTGCGCGAGCACGCCTTCGACAGTGGCAGCCTGTTCACCCAGACCCTGGAAACCGATCACAGCGATCTGCTCGGCGAAGTGCTGCGCGATTACTGGCGGCTCTATTGCTACAAGATGCAGGGGGACGCGCTGCACTGGGTTCGCGCCAACTGGGGCGGACCTGATGCCTTGTTGCCGAGAGTGCGTGCGCTGTTCGGCAACGTGGACCGCGACAGTGAGGACGATGAGCCGGAGCCTGCCGAGCTGATCGAGGCCTGTCTGCTCGAACGCCGTGAAGCCTTGCAGCAGCTCAAGGCACCCTGGAAGCAGTGGGCCGTCGAGCTGCGCGAACTCTGCCTGCAAGGCGTGGCGAGCAAGGCGGTCGATGGCCGCAAGATGCAGGCGCGCTACTTCGAGCCCTGGTTCGAAAAGCTCACCGCCTGGGCCGAAGACGAAGCCTTGGAGCCATTGGATATCGGCACCGGCTTCACCCGGCTGACCCCGGAGGGTATGGCTGAAGCGTGGAAAGGCGAAGCGCCACAGCATCCCGCGCTCGACGCGATGGCCGGCCTGAAGGCCAGCCTCGATGCCTTGCCCACCCCCGATGCTGCTGTGCTGGAGCATGCCGCCCGCTGGGTCGGCGCACGCTTCGAGGATGAGAAACGCCGCCGCGCCGAAATGGGTTTTGACGACATGCTGTTGCGCCTCGATGCCGCCTTGCGCGCCGAGGGGGGCGAGCGTCTGGCTGGACTGATCCGCGAGCAGTTCCCGGTGGCCTTGATCGACGAATTCCAGGACACCGACCCGGTGCAGTACCGGATCTTCGAAAGCATCTATCGCATCGAGGACAACAGCCCCGACGGTGGTCTGTTCCTGATTGGCGACCCCAAGCAGGCGATCTACGCTTTCCGCGGTGCCGACATCTACACCTACCTGCGCGCACGCCAGGCCACCAGCGGTCGCCTGCACACCCTGGACACCAACTTCCGTTCGAGCCATGCGATGGTTCGCTCGGTCAATCACGTGTTTGAACGCGCCGAGCAGCGTGAGCAGGGCCGGGGGGCGTTCCTGTTCCGTGACGGCGAAGAGAACCCGGTGCCGTTCGTGTCGGTGGCGCCCCAGGGCCGCAAGGAAGCATTCCAGATCGACGGCCAGCCACAGGCGGCCCTGAACGTCTGGCAGTTGTCCTCCGAGCAGCCGCTGTCCGGTGCGGTCTATCGCCAGCAGTTGGCGGCCAGTTGCGCCAGCGAAATCGTCGGCCTGCTCAATGGCGGGCAGCAGGGGCGCGTCGGCTTCAGTCGCGACGGTCACCTGCTGGGCGTGCGGCCGTCGGATATCGCCATTCTGGTTCGGGACGGCAAGGAAGCGCAGGCGGTGCGTGGTGAGTTGGCCGCGCGCGGTGTACGCAGCGTCTACCTGTCGGACAAGGACTCGGTGTTCGCCGCCCAGGAAGCCCACGACCTGCTGACCTGGCTCAAGGCCTGTGCCGAGCCGGATGTCGAGCGCCCGCTACGCGCGGCCCTGGCCTGCATCACCCTGAACCTGCCGCTGGCCGAACTGGAGCGATTGAACCAGGACGAGCTGGCCTGGGAGGCGCGGGTCATGCAGTTCCGGGGTTATCGCACGTTGTGGCGGACCCAGGGTGTGCTGCCGATGCTGCGCCGGCTGCTGCATGACTTCCAGTTGCCCCAGACACTGATTGCCCGCAGCGACGGCGAGCGGGTGCTGACCAATCTGCTGCACCTGTCCGAACTGCTGCAACAGGCCTCTGGCGAGCTGGATGGCGAACAGGCGCTGATCCGTCACCTGGGCGAGCACCTGGCGTTGTCCGGGCAAGCCGGTGAAGAACAGATCCTGCGCCTGGAGAGCGACGAGCAACTGGTCAAGGTGGTGACCATCCACAAGTCCAAGGGCCTGGAGTACCCGCTGGTGTTCCTGCCCTTCATCTGCTCGGTCAAACCGGTGGACGGCAGCCGGCTGCCGCTGCATTACCACGACAGCGCCGGCAAGGCCCAGGTCAGCCTCAAGCCCACTGCCGAACTGATCGCCCAGGCCGACGACGAGCGTCTGGCCGAAGACCTGCGCCTGCTCTATGTGGCGTTGACCCGAGCCCAGCACGCCTGTTGGCTGGGCGTGGCCGACCTCAAGCGCGGCAACCACAACAGCTCGGTGCTGCACCTGTCGGCCCTGGGCTACCTGCTCGGTGGCGGCGCGGTGCTGGCCGAGTCCACTGGCCTGGCCGGCTGGCTGCGGGATCTGCAACAGGACTGCCCGGCCTTGGCCTGCCAGGAGCTGCCCGCGCCCAACGACCTGTCGTACCAGCCACCCCGTAACCAGGCGACCTTGCTCGAACCACTGCTGCCCAAGCGCAAGGCCGCCGAGCATTGGTGGATCGCCTCGTACAGCGCCCTGCGCATCAGCGAACAGTTGGGCGCCGGCAGTGACGAAGCACCGGAAAACCCCCAGGCCCAGAAACTCTTCGACGACGAGCGGCTGGACCCGGATGCACCACGCGAAGTCGTGGCCAGCGGCGGCGACATTCACCGTTTTCCCCGTGGCCCGAATCCCGGCACCTTTCTCCATGGTCTGTTGGAGTGGGCCGGTGACGAGCGCTTCACGGCCGACCGCGAGCTGATCGAAAAGGCTGTCGCGCCTCGCTGCAACCTGCGCGGCTGGAAGGGCTGGATCGAGACCCTGAGCGACTGGCTCGCGCATTTGTTGCAGGTACCGTTTCGTCTCGGCGACGGCCAGCCGCCCGTGGCGCTCAACAGCCTCGTCAGCTATCAGGTGGAGATGGAGTTCTGGTTCGCCAGCCACAAGGTCGACGTGCAGCAGGTCGATGAACTGGTCCGTCGCCACACCCATGGCGGCGTTGTCCGGGCGGCTGCCGAGCCGGTGCTGCTCAATGGCATGTTCAAGGGTTTCATCGACCTGACCTTCGAACACCAGGGCCGCTACTACGTGGCCGACTACAAATCCAACTGGCTGGGCGCCGACGATGCGGCCTATACCGAGCAGGCGATGGCGGAGTCGATCCTCGAGAACCGCTACGATCTGCAATACGTGCTCTACCTGCTGGCCCTGCATCGCCAGCTCAAGGCGCGGGTGCCGGACTACGACTACGACCGGCACATGGGCGGCGCCCTGTACCTGTTCCTGCGTGGCTCACGTGCGCCGAGCCAGGGTGCCTATTTCGCCAGGCCGCCACGCCAGTTGATCGAACAACTGGACCTGCTGTTCCAGGGTAAATCCGTACCGAAATCCGAACCCGCCTGGGAGCAGGGGAGTCTGCTATGAAACGTTCCTTTGCCGAGCTGCTGCCCACCGCACTGAACGACGACAGCCTCGCCGAACTGGCGCCACTGAGTCGCGCCGAAGACCTGCTGCTGTTGCTCGAACGCTGGTTCGAACGGGGCTGGGTACGGGCGCTGGACAAGGCCTTCGTGGCCTTCCTGCATGAACTCGATCCCGAGGGTGATCCGCTGGTGCTGCTGGCGGCGGCCCTGACCAGTCACCAACTTGGTCACGGGCATGTCTGCCTCGACCTGTTCGAAACCCTGAGTGAACCGGACTTCGCCCTGTCGTTGCCGCCGGAGGGCGACGTGCAGAGTGGGGCGCTGCTGCTGCCTTCTCAATTGCTGGTGGCACTGGATGGCGATGCCTGGTGCCAGGCGTTGCAGTCCAGCCCGCTGGTAGCGCAGGCCGACGACCCGAGCCTGGACGCCGGGCAACGACCGTTGGTGCTCAGTGGCCGACGGCTGTACCTGCGGCGCTACTGGAGCTACGAGCGCCGTATCGACAGCGCTCTGCGCCTGCGTCTCGCCGAACAGGAAGCCACCCCGGACGACCTGCCCCGGCGCCTCACGGAGCTGTTCGGCGCCGCTGGCAGCAGTGGCCGTATCGACTGGCAGAAGCTCGCCTGCGCCCTGGCCACGCGGGGTGCCTTCAGCATCGTCACCGGCGGCCCCGGCACCGGCAAGACCACCACCGTGGTGCGCCTGCTGGCCCTGCTCCAGGCGCCGGCGGTGGAGGTGGGCAAGCCGCTGCGCATTCGCCTCGCCGCCCCGACCGGCAAGGCCGCCGCGCGCCTGACCGAATCCATCAGTGCCCAGGTGCGCTCGCTGACCATCGACGAAGCGGTTCGTGCCCGGATCCCCAGCGAAGTGACCACCGTACACCGTCTGCTCGGCAGTCGCCCGGGCACCCGGCATTTCCGCCATCACGCCGGCAATCGCCTGCCACTGGATGTGCTGGTGGTGGACGAGGCGTCGATGATCGACCTGGAGATGATGGCCAACCTGCTCGATGCGCTGCCGGTGCATGCGCGGCTGGTGTTGTTGGGGGACAAGGACCAGTTGGCCTCGGTGGAAGCCGGAGCCGTGCTCGGCGACCTGTGCCGCGATGCCGAGGACGGTTGCTACAGCGCCGCCACGCGCGCCTGGCTGCAGGCGGTCAGTGGCGAAGACCTCGGCACCAGCGGCTTGCGCGAAGTCGCCGAGGGCAGCCATCCACTGGCCCAGCAGGTGGTGATGTTGCGTCACTCACGGCGCTTTGGCGAAGGCAGCGGGATCGGCCAGCTGGCGCGGCTGGTCAACCAGCAGGCGGCGGAAGAAGCCCGTGCCCTGTTGCAGGCAGGCAACCATGCCGACCTGTTCGCCCTGGCACTCAAGGGCGAGCAGGACCGCAAGTTCGACAAGCTGCTACTTGATGGCGAGGGCAGCAACCGCAAGGGCTATCGCCATTACCTCGATGTGATGCGTAGCGGCCGCCCGCCGGCCTACAGCGACCTCGATGACCCGTGCTGGGAAGACTGGGCGCGCTCGGTATTGCGCGCCTTCGACGAGTTTCAGTTGCTCTGTGCGGTGCGCAAGGGGCCCTGGGGCGTCGAGGGTTTGAACCAGCGGATCACCGCCGCGCTGTTCGCCAAGCGACTGATCGACAGCGACCAGCACTGGTATGAAGGCCGGCCGGTGCTGATGACCCGCAACGACTACGGGCTGGGCTTGATGAACGGCGATATCGGCATCGCCCTGCGTCTGCCCGAGCGCGAGGGGGCTGACAGGGGCCAGCAGGTGCTGCGGGTGGCGTTTCCGCGTAACGATGGTCAGGGCGGAGTCCGCTTCGTCCTGCCGAGCCGATTGAACGACGTGGAAACCGTCTACGCCATGACCGTGCACAAATCCCAGGGCTCGGAGTTCAGCCATACTGCGCTGATCCTGCCCGAGGCGCTGAACCCGGTGCTGACCAAGGAACTGATCTACACCGGCATCACCCGCGCCAAGGACTGGTTCAGCCTGCTCGAACCCCGTGGCGGGGTGTTCGAGGAGGCGGTGCGGCGTAAGGTCAAGCGCTTGAGCGGGCTGATGCTGGAGCTGGGGTAGCGGTTGTTCAAACGGGCCTCTTCGCGGGCAAGCCCTGCTCCTGCAGGCTCACGCCCCCTGTAGGAACAGGGCTTGCCCGCGAAGAGGCCCCGATAGACCCCACCCTCTCAACTCCCCACGCGATCCAACGCCGCCACCTCCTGCCGCCCGACCCCCATGAACCGCCGCACGCGTTCGCCCTGGTCACCCTCGCGAATTTCCTGCGGGCTGGCGTCGAGCTGGACCACGCCGTTCTCCATGAAAATCACCCGGTCGGAGATCGACATGGCGAAATCCATCTCATGGGTGACGATCAGCATCGTCATGCCTTCACCCGCCAGGTCGCGGATCACCTTGAGCACGTCCCCCACCAGTTCCGGGTCCAGCGCCGAAGTGGGTTCGTCGAACAGCATGATCTGCGGCTTCATCGCCAACGCCCGGGCGATCGCCACCCGCTGTTGCTGGCCGCCGGACAACTGGTGCGGATACTTGTGGGCATGGGCCAGCAGGCCGACCTTGTCCAGCAGCGCCAGGGCCTGCTGTTCGCTCGATTCGCGACGGGCACCGTGATAACGCGGGGCCAGGGTGACGTTGTCGAGGATGGTGCGGTGCGGGAACAGGTTGAAGTTCTGGAACACCATGCCGATGCGGCGCACGCCCTGGCGGATCTGCGGGCTGTTGGCGCGGTCGCTGGCGCTGATGAAACTCTCGCCGAACAGCACGACTTCACCCTGATCGATACTTTCCAGGCCGTTGAGGGTGCGGATCAGTGAGGTCTTGCCGGAGCCCGACGGGCCGATGATCGAGATCACCTGGCCGCTACCGATGCTCAGGTCGATGCCCTTGAGTACTTCGTGATTGCCGTAGTGCTTGTGGATGTTGCGCAACTGCAGCGCTGGGGCGGCTCCGGCCAGAGGCTGCGCGCGGACGCTCGCCGGTGATGGCAGCAGGTGCGCCCTGAGGTTGGCGGTGGCGCTGTCGGTGAGTGTCTGTGGCGTGCGCTGGTTGAGGTCCAGATAACGTTCCAGACGCTGCAGCAGCCAGCCGAACAGACTGACGATCAGCACGTAGTACACCGCTACCGCGCCGAGGGTTTCCATCACCAGAAAATTCTGTGCGTAGAGACGCTGACCGACCGTGAGGATCTCGGTCAGGGAGATTACCGAAACCAGCGAGGTCAGCTTGACCACGGTGATGTATTCATTGATCAGCGTCGGCAGCGCGATGCGGAACGCCTGCGGAATCACGATCAGCCGTTGCAACCCGAGCAGGCCGATGCCGAGGGCACGACCGGCCTCCTTCTGGCCCTTGGCGACCGAGATCAACCCGCCTCGATGGATCTCGGCCATGTACGCCGCTTCGGTGACCACCAGGGCGAACAGCCCGGAGTAGAACGGGTTGGACAGCACCCTGCCGCTCGCCGGGAACAGTTGCGGCAGGTTATAGACGAACACCACCAGCACCAGCAGCGGGATACTGCGAAAGAACCAGATGTACACCGCTGCCGGGGTGCGCAGCCAGGCCAAGGCTGACAGCTTGGCCGAGGCCAGCATGAAGCCCAGCACCATGCCGATGAACCAGGCCAGGGCGCTGAGCTCGACCACCGTGACACAGGCCTGCCAGAAGGCGGGCATCGAGAACAGCGAAAGGAAATAGGGCCAATCGAATTGCATGGAAACCTCGGTGATTCAGGGCCTGGCGCCTGTGGGGCAGAAACACGGCCCCTGTAGAAACGGATGGGCGCGGGTGACACCCTCCTGGTGGGAGCCGGCTTGCTGGCGATAGCGGTATGTCAGGTCATGACGAAATACCTGATTCACCACTATCGCCAGCAAGCCGGCTCCCACAGGGTTGTGTTTACTCCGCCGCCTCCAGCGCGTACTTGTTCAGAATCGCTGCGTATTCACCGCTCTTTTTCGTCTCCTCGAACGCCTTGAGCAGTGCCTGGTACGTCGCGTCATTGCCCTTCTTCACGAAGATCCCCAGGGTCTGCTGGTAGATCGGATGTTCGGTGGTCACCACCACCCGGCCCTTGGTCCGCTCGGCGATCATCTTCGCGGCGCCAGCGATTTCCACCTGTGCCTGGATGTTGTTCGACAGCAGTGCCTGGGTGACCTCCGGCGCCGACGGGTATTCACTCACGGTGATCGCCCCCTTGCCCTTGGGCACGCAATACTCGCTGGACAGCTTCTGGAACTGCGCCACCCAAGTGGTGCCCTGCTCCAGCCCGACCTTCAGCCCGCACAGATCCTCGGGCACCTTGGGCTTGAGCCCGCTGTCCTTGGGCACCATGATCGCCGCGCCGGTCTTGGCGTAGGCAATGGTCATGGCCTGGGTCTGGCGCTCGGGGGTGATGTACATGCCGGAAATGATCGCGTCGAACTTGCCGGCATTGAGCCCCATGATCAGGCTCGGGAACTTGGTGTCGATGAACTCCACCTTGCTCTCCAGATGCTTGGCCAGGGCCTGGGACAGCTCCGGATCGGAGCCGACCACGTTCTTGTCGGCGTCGTAGGATTCGAACGGCGGATAGGTGATTTCCATGCCGATTTTCAGTTGGCCGGGCGTGGCCGTTGCGGCGGCGAAGGCACTGGCGCTGCAGAACAGGGCGGTGGCGAGCAGGGTCAGGCCAGGGAGATGTTTGAGCATGGACGGTAACTCCGGGTTGGGTAGGTGAGCGACAGGTTCAGGAAGGCTGCGCCTGGTTTTTCAGGTGACCGAAGCTCGAAGGCTTGCGGGCTTTTTCCGGCAGGGCGATCTCGCCGTTCTCCACGCGTCGGCGCAGGTACTGGTAGGTCTGTAGTGCCTGGCCGTACATGTGCTCGCCGATGGCGATCTGTTCGTATTGCTGGCCGGCCTTGGCGAAGCTCGGCAGCGGTTGAATCAGGGTGTGGAAGTCGCAGGCGTAGAACAGCGGGAAGGCATAACGCTCCTCGCTCACGGTACGCACCCGGTGAGCGGTGGCGACGAAGGCACCGGCGGTCATCACTTCGAGCATGTCGCCGATGTTCACCACGAAGGCGCCAGGGATCGGAGGCGCATCGATCCACTGGCCCTGGTCGTTCAGCACTTCCAGGCCGGGCTTGTCTGCCAGCAGGATGGTGAAGCACTCATAGTCGGTGTGGGCGCCGATACCCGGAGCGTCCTGGGCGGCATCGTCGAACGGGTAGTGGATCAGCCGCAGCTTCGACGGTGGTCGGCTGACCATGGCATCGAAGGCGTTTTCCTCCAGTCCCAAAGCCAGGGCGAAACCGCCGAACAGCTTGCGCCCCAGCGCGAAGACCGCCGCGTAGTAAGCCTGTGCGGCCTCCTTGAAACCCGGCAGCGTCGGCCATTCGTTCGGCCCCAGCAGCGGGGTGCCGGCGAGCACCAACGGATCGTCCGCGGGCACTTCGAAACCGATATCGAAGGCTTCCTTGTGGTCCGGCTTGCCCTTGGCATAGACCTCTTCGCCTTCGGGCACGAAGCCCTTGTGGGTTTTCGAGGTGCCGATGTAGTGCTGCATCTTGATGTCGAACGGTTGCGCAAAGTAGTTTTTGGCCGCCTGGCGCAAGTCGGCGATCAGTTGTGGGTCGATACCGTGCCCGGTGATGTAGAGGAAACCGACCTCGCTGGCCGCTGCACCCAGTTGCTCGGCGACCGCCAGGCGGTGTTCCAGCTCGACGCTGAACAACCCGGCGATATCCACCACCGGAATGCTCTTGAAGTTGGCCTGGGCCGGAATGTTATGACTGTTCTCGGGCATGACGCGAACGCCTCACGGTTGGGTTGGGTGACAGAAACGGTCGAAGTGCTCGCGCTCGGTGCGGGCCATCCACACGTTGAGCGACCACAGGTCGGCGACCGGGACGTTGGTGAAGGGCAGGTGATGCAGGTAGCCGTCGGCGCCGAACTCCGGGGTCAGCGTGCTGACGCGGTAGCCACGGGCCTGTTGGGAGCGCCAGACGGCTTCCCAGTGGGCCTGGTGGAAGGCCAGTTCGCGGGCATATTCCGGGGCGCCGGGGTGTGGCACCTGCGGCCCCTGGTCATAACCGACTCGCGCCTGGACGTGGTGGACGCGCTCGATGAAGGGCCCGAGATCATCGGCCGGATCGTCGAGCAGGCGCTCGCAGGTGACGACCCAGTGGCTGATATCGCTGGTGAAGCGCAGGTCGGGCAGTTGCCGGATCAGTTCGAGGGTCACCCAGGGATTGAACAGCGAGCGGGCACGGTGGGTTTCGAAGCTGCAGGTCTGGCCCTGCTGGCGGGCCAGCTCCATGGCCTGGCCGAAGAACGCCACCTGCTGCGCCAGGGGCCAGCGGTCGTTGCCGGCCAGTACATTGACGAAGCGTGGCTCCAGCTCGGCCGCCCAGGCGAGCTTCTGTTCGAGATCGCGCAAGTGTTCGGCGGGTGTGGCCGATTGCTCGGGGAGCACATCGTAGGCGGTGAAGACGGTGCTGATGTAAGGCGTGCGGTTGGCACGCAGAAAGGCGGCGAACTCGGCGCGCTCGGCGGCTTGCAGCGGCAGGCGGGCTTCCATGCCGTCGAAGCCGGCTTCGAGCAACTCGTCGAGGGCCTGGGCCTTGCTGGCGGTATAGCCCCAAAGAGTGCGGAAAATCTCCAGTTTCATCAGTGAACCTCGACCCAACCTCAAGCTGCTCGGAACCCGCCACGGCACGGGGCCTGGGCGAGCGGTTACGGCAGTTGCAAAGGTTTCGTCGAGCCGGCCCTCTGTGGGGCGGTCTCACTGACGCCGGGTAGGCCTGCGCCTATTCGGTGTGTCGCGCAGCGGGTCATCGGCCCTGCCTGAATGAAGCGCGATGGGCCGATCTTAGTCAGCCCCGCAGACCGGGAAAATAGCAAACCTCAAATCGATACTTCAGAGATTTCTAAACCATTAGTGGGCTATGCATGATCTCAGTTTGACGCTGTTTTGCTATCCATATGCTATCGTTGCGGCGATATTCTGACGTAGTACTAAGAGAATTCTCACATGAACATGGCTGCCTGGATAATGTGGCGGTTTTTTGGCTCAAGACAGTGCCTCGCGTCCGTCCTCTGTTGCCTGTTCATGCATGCGAGCATGGCTGCGGACGCGGCTCCCGGCGGCGCTGCCGAGCAGCGTGCCCAGGCGGTCACCCAGGTGGTGCTGGGTATTCTCAGCTACGCCCGCTGGCCGGTGGAGCCGGCGCAGTTGCGCCTGTGCATCGTCGGCCCGACCCAGTACACCGACGACCTGGTCAAGGGCCCGACCCAGGCCTCTGGCCGCCCCGTGTGGGTCCAGCGCCTGCTGGCCAGCAGCACGGCGGTCGCCAGCAGCTGCGACGCGGTGTACATCGGCCAGCTTTCCGCTGACGAGCGCAGCCAACTGTTCGCCACCCTGGCCGGGCGTGCGGTGCTGAGCATCAGCGAACAAGGCGACCCGTGCATCGTTGGCAGCCTCTTCTGCCTGCGTGTCACCGACGACCAGGTGGCCTTCGAGGTCAACCTGGATTCGGTGGCCCGCAGTGGCGTGCGCATTCACCCCAGCGTCCTGCAATTGTCCCGCCGGAGGGCTGCGCAACCATGATCGGCCTGCACAAACCCGACAATCGCCGCAGCCTGCGCTCGGTGCTGGGACGTGGGCACATGTTGGTCGCGTTGGCGGCGGTCGGCCTGGTCAGTGTCTCGCTGACCTTGCTCGGCGTGCTGGCACTGCGGGTCTATGCCGACCACAACCTGCACCTGATCGCCCGCTCCATCAGCTACACCGTCGAGGCGGCGGTGGTGTTCAACGACCGCGGCGCGGCGAGTGAAGCCCTGGACCTGATCGCCTCCGCCGAAGAGGTGGCCGATGCTGAAATCTTCACTGCCGGCGGCCAGCGCCTGGCCCATTGGCAGCGACCGGAAAACGGCCTGTTGTCGCGCCTGGAAATGCAACTGGCCAGAGGCTTGCTGGAGCAGCCCATCGAATTGCCGATCCTGCACCAGAACCGCGAGGTCGGCACGGTACGCCTGACCGGCCACGGCGCCAGCCTGATGCGCTACCTGCTCAGCGGCCTGGCCGGCATCTTGGTGTGCAGCGTGCTGGCGGCCTGGCTCGGCCTGTACCTGGCCCGCCGCTTGTTGCGCGGGATCATCGTGCCGCTGCGCAGCCTCGCCACGGTGGCCCACGCCGCCCGTAGCGAACGGGCCTTCGACCGGCGGGTGCCGCCGGCGGAGATTGTCGAGCTCGACAACCTAGGCAATGACTTCAACGCCCTGCTCGATGAGCTGGAGGCCTGGCAGGAGCACCTGCAGAACGAGAACCAGGCCCTGGCGCACCAGGCCAGCCACGACAGCCTCACCGGCCTGCCCAACCGGGCCTTCTTCGAGGGCCGGCTGATGCGTGCCCTGCGCAATGGCGCCAAGCAGGGCGAGCGGGTGGCGGTGTTGTTTCTCGACAGCGACCGCTTCAAGGAAATCAACGACACCTTCGGCCATGCGGCGGGTGATGCGGTGCTGGTGGCGGTGGCCACTCGGGTGCGTGCGCAGTTGCGTGAACACGACCTGGTGGCGCGCCTCGGTGGTGACGAGTTCGCCGTGCTGCTGACGCCGCTGCACAGCATCGAAGACGCCGAACGCATCGCCGAGAAGATCATCGCCAGCATGGACATGCCGATCCCGGTGCCCGGCCAGGCCCAGGTCATCACGTCCCTCAGCGTCGGCATTGCCGTCTACCCCGATCACGGCAGCACCCCGGGCTCGCTGCTCAATGCCGCCGATGCCGCCATGTACCAGGCCAAGCGCCTTTCCCGAGGCGGCCAACACACTGCGCAGTCGGAGCACTGCGCGGCTTCAGTCCCCACCAGGAGTTGAACCCTTGCTGACCTTTACCCCACGTTCCCTGCGTTTTTTCGGCGTTGTCCTGTTGGCCGCGCTGCTGGCTTTGGGCGGTTGCCAGACGGCCCCGCAGAAAGGCCTGAGCCCGGCGCAGGTCGCTGTTCTCAAGCAGCAGGGTTTCCAACTGACGGACGATGGCTGGGCGTTTGGCCTGTCGGGCAAGGTGCTGTTTGGCAGCGACCTGGACGGGCTGAACAAGGAGAGCGAGGCCATCGTCGAGCGTATCACCAAGGCCCTGCTGAGCGTGGACATCCAGCGGGTGCGGGTGGATGGGCACACCGATGCGTCGGGCAAGGACGAGTACAACGAGCAGCTTTCGGTGCGCCGTGCCAACAGCGTGGCGAAGGTATTGCAGCAGTCCGGCATGAAACCGGAAAACATCCAGGTCCGCGGCCTGGGCAGCCGCGAGCCGGTGGCCAGCAACAGCACCGTGGCCGGGCGGACGGAGAATCGTCGGGTGGCGATCGTGGTGATTGCCGACTGACCATAAAGGCAGGAATCCTGCGCCCCCCCTGTGGCGAGCGGGCTTGCCCGCGCTGGGCTGCGTAGCAGCCCTAAAACCTGCTAACTGGGTGTGTCAGTCAGAACGGGGATGCTGGTTTTACGGCTGCTTCGCAGCCGAGCGCGGCGGTGCGGCGTCCCGACAAGCCCGCTCGCCACAAATCGAGTGATCTCTGCGTCACAAACCTACCTACGCAACCCTCATGCCTCAGTACTGGCACGTATTTCAGGGTGTAAAAGCGGCAGCTATTCGGTGACTCATGGGACTATAGTTCGGCAGTCATCGACGAATCGGTGACCGGTCTTAGCCGACTGAAAGACATGCTATTGGTTGTACAGGCACCTCCAGTACAATGCTGGCGCATTTCCGCGTCATGGCGGCTGTGCGTGGGACATCTTCGGATGTGCCGGGTTGTCCCAAAGTATGTCCCGGTCGGCTAACCCGCGTACAGCTGCCACCCTAGTTGTTTAGCCGCGAATAGAGTGGTCGCTATCTAGCCTACATACTTTGGATGTGAATCATGACCAACTTTCGCCCGCTAGAAAGCAACCTCACCGAAACCCCCGTTATCTACCTCCGCCTCGACGCCCCTGCGCGCGACCTCCACGAGTTCGCCGCCCAGCGCATCAAGGCTGCCCGTGACCTGGCCCATAGCCTCACCTGCATGAGCATCGGCAACACCTGCGACCGCGACCTGTACCACTTCGCCGGTGCGGCGTACCTGTTGTTGCAGGACGGTTGCGAGGCGCTGGATGCCCTGCAAAACCGGCTAACCGCGTAACCCTATGGATGCGCTAGTCCCTTGTGGCGAGCGGGCAAGCCCGCTCGCCACAAATAGTGTGCTTTTCTTTGGTGGTGTAGGGCTTGCGCCGTTCTAGTCGACGAACCGCAACCCCCCGCGCCTCACCCAGCAGCAATGGCCGATTCAGCTCCGTGATTTCGCGGATGTAATCCCACAACAGATTGATCTGCTTGAGTTTGCGCAAATCCTCCCGGCAATACATCCAGAACTGGAAGGAACGAAAGGTTAACCCAATGAATACAGGGGGTAACTGATATGAGCATTCTTGCTGCTCCGTCTGCTGTTACAAGTATTTTTACAAACCTGACCACAAGGCTTGCTAAGCCCTATGACTACAGACTCAACGGTATTTGTTGCAGGACTCTCAGTGCTACGGGTAGCACCACTGAGGTCGCTTCGGTTTCTCTTCAGACCAGCAACAGGCGGGACGCACTGGAGGCTCCAGAACGCCTCACGGGGCTTGTCAGATAAGCCCCATCGCACACCGCTAACAGCGCATGCATGACGCCGCCAATCTTATTTTTCAGCAGGAAAAACAGAAGCTGAGCGAGAGTGCTCAGTGAATTTTGTCGCGGTCCAGGTTTTGGAGAGCGCTGCGGGTAGGGCCACCAAATCAACGCAAGCTTGGTGGCTTGTAGCTAACCGTCAGCGTGGTGGGCTACGGTGGTGATGGCACACATCCTCCCACTCGCCGTTACGGAACCGGCGATACTGACGGACGGGGATGGTTTTCGCGCCAACGGTGTTGCGTTCAAAGTTAAGCATGTCGATGAATCCTGTGTACGTTTGAGTTAATCGCACGTATCCAGAAACGACCACCGATCATTCACCAGTTGACGCAACAGCGGTCTATTGGCTTTAATGGCGTCCTTCTCAGGATTCGTGCTCAATCGCATGCATCAGAGAGTGCGGGTAGTCACGTTTCTGTCGCCAAACGTGGCGTGGCTACTCGTAGACATCTTCAGCTCAAACCCCGTTAATTCGGGGTTTTTGCGTTTGTGCTTGCACTATATCGGCTTCCTTTTGCTCTAGCAAGCCTCTCAGGGGCTTCTACGCATCTTTTTTCAATAAGCCGTCACCGACCCATGGTAACTATGCAAAAACGCGCCTGAGGGCCTTTTAAGGGCCTCTATGGGGCTTTTTTTGTGTCATTCGTTGCTTTATTGAGGCCAACAACTCCCCTCCGATCAAAGAGCTTTCTCACGAAATGAGAGTCAGAAGGGAGGGGGAACCCCAATATGTAGGTTTTTTTAGTGAGGCGACCACAAGATAATGCGTTTTTTTAGGAAGAGGCAATGCACAACCTGTGGATAACCATGTGTGTAACGTTTTGAGAAAGCGAGCAGGCCCTCCGGCGCTGTCAATTCTCTGGCAATAATCGCTATGCCTTTTTCTGACGAAGCGTGGCTTGTTTTGCGGAAACGAACCCTATCGCAAAATCCCTCTATATATAAAAGGTACTGAATGCTCGTTTTGCTGGGCGGAAATGCTCACTTCTTTTCGTAAGCGTCGTAGGTATACCCGAGTGTGGGTGTGTTCTGTCGATCTACATCTTAACGATCACTCAAGCATCGGCTGATTCTCCAGTGTTCGACCTTCAACGCTGAAAGCTCCGCAGTGCTTCCCCTATACATGGTGTGCTGACCAGTGTTGCAACGTTTGGTGCAATCAGTCCTGTCACAACTCGTTGCAATGGCGTGCCCTGCGTCATTACGACTCTGTTGCCTTATTCCTTGAAATTTTCAATCGACGAATCGAAGCTCCCGCGCCTCACCCAGCAACAACGGTCGGTTCAGTTCCGTGACTTCGCGGATGTAATCCCACAACAGGTTGATCCGCTTGAGTTTGCGCAGATCTTCCCGGCAATACATCCAGAACTGCCGGGTGATATTCACCTCATCCGGCAGCACCGGCAGCAGGTTCGGGTCCTGGGCCGCCAGAAAGCACGGCAGGATCGCCAGCGCCCGGCCCTGCTGCGCCGCGACGAACTGGGCGATCACGCTGGTGCTGCGCAAATGGGCGGTGGCATTGGGCAGCAGATTCGCCAGGTACAGCAGCTCATTGCTGAACGCCAGGTCGTCGACATAACTGACAAAACGATGCTGCCCCAGATCGCTGGCGCGGTGGATCGGTGGGTGCTGGTCCAGGTACTGCTGGGTCGCATACAACTGCAGCCGATAGTCGCACAGCTTGCAGCACACATACGGCCCATGCTCCGGTCGCTCCAGGGCGATGACGATGTCCGCCTCGCGCTTGGACAGGCTGATGAAGTGCGGCAGCGGCAGGATGTCCACCGAGATCGCCGGGTAGGCGTCGACGAAATGGCTCAGTTGCGGGGTGATGAAGAAGCTGCCGAAACCCTCCGTGCAGCCCATGCGCACATGCCCCGAGAGCGCCACGCCAGAACCTGAAACCTGCTCGCAGGCCATGTGTAGGGTGCTTTCGATGGACTCGGCATAACCCATCAGCCGTTGCCCCTCGGCGGTCAGGACAAAGCCGTTGGTGCGCGACTTTTCGAATAACAGGGTACCCAGTGCCGCTTCCAGCGAACTGATGCGCCGCGACACCGTGGTGTAGTCCACCGCCAGGCGCTTGGCCGCGCTGCTGGCCTTGCGGGTACGGGCAACCTCGAGGAAAAACTTCAGGTCGTCCCAGTTCAATGAACCCAAAGACGTGATGTTTTTTTGCATGTTGATCCGGTTTTTATGTGCGTTCTTATTAGAAGAATGCACATCTATACTCCAAAAACAGCCTGGTCACCATGCTCGTCCGTTTAAGGATTCGGCCATTACAATAATTCAGGAGACTTCCATGAACGTTTCTCTCAAGCCCGACGCCACCCTCAAGACCGCCCGGTTGCTGATCAACGGCGAGTGGGTCGAATCCCAAAGCCATGAATGGCACGACATCGTCAACCCGGCGACCCAGGAAGTGCTGGCCAAGGTGCCCTTCGCCACCGCCGCTGAAGTGAACGCCGCGATCGATGCCGCCCAGCGCGCCTTCCAGACCTGGAAACTGACCCCCATCGGCGCCCGCATGCGCATCATGCTCAAGCTGCAGGCGCTGATCCGCGAACACTCCAAGCGTATCGCCGCCGTGCTCAGCGCCGAGCAGGGCAAGACCCTGGCTGACGCCGAAGGCGATATCTTCCGTGGCCTGGAAGTGGTCGAGCACGCCTGCTCGATTGGCACCCTGCAAATGGGCGAGTTCGCCGAGAACGTCGCCGGTGGTGTCGATACCTACACCCTGCGCCAGCCGATCGGTGTCTGCGCCGGCATCACCCCCTTCAACTTCCCGGCGATGATCCCGCTGTGGATGTTCCCGATGGCGATCGCCTGCGGCAACACCTTCGTCCTCAAGCCGTCCGAGCAGGACCCGCTGTCGACCCTGATGCTGGTGGAGTTGGCGCTGGAAGCCGGCGTGCCGCCGGGCGTGCTCAACGTGGTGCACGGCGGCAAGGACGTGGTGGATGCGCTGTGCACCCATAAGGACATCAAGGCGGTGTCCTTCGTCGGCTCGACCGCTGTCGGTACCCACGTGTATGACCTCGCTGGTCGCCACGGCAAGCGCGTGCAGTCGATGATGGGCGCAAAGAACCATGCGGTGGTGCTGCCTGATGCCAACCGTGAACAGACCCTCAATGCCCTGGTTGGTGCCGGTTTCGGTGCGGCTGGCCAGCGTTGCATGGCGACCTCGGTGGTGGTGCTGGTAGGCGCGGCGAAACAGTGGCTGCCGGACCTCAAGGCGCTGGCGCAGAAACTCAAGGTGAATGCCGGCAGCGAGCCGGGCACCGACGTCGGTCCGCTGATTTCCAGGCGGGCGAAAGAACGCGTGCTGAGCCTGATCGAAAGCGGCATCAAGGAAGGCGCCAAGCTCGAACTGGACGGCCGCGATATCGTCGTGCCGGGCTTCGAGCAGGGCAACTTCGTCGGCCCGACCCTGTTCTCCGGGGTCACCACCGACATGCAGATCTATACCCAGGAAATCTTCGGCCCGGTGCTGGCGGTGATGGAAGTCGACACCCTCGACGAGGCCATCGCCCTGGTCAACGCCAACCCGTTCGGCAACGGCACCGGCCTGTTCACCCAGAGCGGTGCGGCGGCCCGCAAGTTCCAGAGCGAGATCGATATCGGTCAGGTCGGCATCAACATTCCGATCCCGGTACCGGTGCCGTTCTTCAGCTTCACCGGCTCGCGTGGCTCCAAGCTCGGCGACCTCGGTCCGTACGGCAAGCAGGTGGTGCAGTTCTACACTCAGACCAAGACGGTCACCGCACGCTGGTTCGATGACAACAGCGAGAACCATGGCGTGAACACCACCATCAACCTGCGCTGAGTGAGGAACAGGCCATGAAGATCGCATTTATCGGACTGGGCAACATGGGCGCGCCGATGGCGCGCAACCTGATCAAGGCCGGGCACAGCCTGAACCTGTTCGACCTGAACCAGGTGGTGCTCAAGGAACTGGCCGCTCTCGGCGGGACGATCAGCAGTTCGCCCAAGGCTGCAGCCGAGGGCACTGAACTGGTGATTACCATGCTGCCGGCCGCCGTGCATGTACGCAGCGTCTGGCTGGGCGAGGACGGCGTCCTGGCCGGGATCGGCGCCGGCGTACCGGCGGTGGACTGCAGCACCATCGACCCGCAGACCGCCAAGGAGGTTGCCGCCGCAGCAGCGAAACAGGGCGTGGCGATGGCCGATGCGCCGGTTTCCGGCGGCACGGGCGGTGCGGCAGCCGGGACCCTGACCTTCATGGTCGGTGCCTCCCCGGAACTGTTCGCCACCCTGCAACCGGTACTGGCGCAGATGGGCCGCAATATCGTCCATTGCGGCGAGGTCGGCACCGGGCAGATCGCCAAGATCTGCAACAACCTGCTGCTGGGCATTTCGATGATCGGCGTCAGCGAGGCCATGGCCCTCGGCGCCGCGCTGGGCATCGATACCCAGGTGCTGGCCGGGGTGATCAACAGCTCCACTGGGCGTTGCTGGAGTTCCGATACCTACAACCCGTGGCCGGGCATCATCGAGACCGCACCAGCCTCCCGTGGCTACACCGGCGGCTTCGGTGCCGAGCTGATGCTCAAGGACCTCGGGTTGGCCACCGAGGCTGCGCGTCAGGCTCACCAGCCGGTGGTGTTGGGCGCCGTGGCGCAACAGCTGTACCAGGCCATGAGCCTGCGCGGAGAGGGTGGCAAGGACTTCTCGGCCATCATCGGTGCCTATCGCAAACCCGAGTAAAGGTTCTTCCCGGGGGCTCGCGTCGGGCGGGTCCTCGGTTTTTTCCGGGCTTTGTGCCCAAACGTTATCCGCCCACTCCCCGACACAGTAGAATCACTGCCAGGAATCGGTTTCGAGGTAGCGGTGGTGGATCTACAGCAGGGTTTTGTCCTGACCCGGCATTGGCGCGACACCCCCGCGGGTACGCAGGTCGAATTCTGGTTGGCGACCGACGACGGTCCCCGCCATGTGCGTCTGCCGCCGCAACCCTCGGTGGCGTTCATTCCCGCAGAACAGCGCGAGCGCGCTGAACGCCTGTTGCGCAGCGAGCGGGGCGTGGAGCTGCGCGCACTGGAGCTGTTGGATTTCCATCACCGCCCGGTGCTCGGCCTGTACTGCCAGCAGCATCGCCAACTGATGAACATCGAGAAGCTGCTGCGCCAGGGCGGCGTGGATGTCTACGAAGCCGATGTCCGCCCACCCGAGCGTTTCCTGATGGAGCGTTTCATCACCGCGCCGGTGTTGTTCGCCGGCACGCCGAATGCCGGCGGACCGCTGCTCGATACCCAGCTCAAGGCTACCCCGGACTACCGCCCGCGACTGAAACTGGCTTCCCTGGATATCGAAACCACCCGGCGCGGCGAGCTGTACTCCATTGCCGTGGAGGGTTGTGGTGAACGCCAGGTGTACATGCTCGGGCCGCCGAATGGCGATGCCAGCCAGGTCGACTTCAACCTCGAGTATCGAGAGAGCCGTGGCGAACTGCTCGAAGCCCTCAACGATTGGCTGGCCCGGCACGATCCCGATGCGATCATCGGCTGGAACCTGGTGCAGTTCGACCTGAAGGTGCTGCATGAACATGCCCAGCGGCTGAACGTCCCGCTGCGCCTGGGGCGTGGTGGTGACGTCATGGGTTGGCGCGACAACGGCGCGCGTAATACCCATTACTTCGCGGCGGCCGCCGGGCGGCTGATCATCGATGGGATCGAGGCGCTGCGTTCGGCGACCTGGAGTTTCCCGTCCTTCAGCCTCGAATACGTGTCGCAGCATCTGTTGGGCGAAGGCAAGGCGATCGACAACCCCTACCAGCGCATGGACGAGATCGACCGCATGTTCGCCGAGGACAAGCCCGCCCTGGCGCGCTACAACCTCAAGGACTGCGAGCTGGTCACGCGGATCTTCGACAAGACCCAGTTGCTGACCTTCCTGCTCGAACGCGCCACCGTCACCGGCTTGCCGGTCGACCGCAGCGGCGGCTCGGTGGCGGCCTTCACCCACCTGTACATGCCGCTGATGCATCGCCAGGGCTTCGTCGCGCCGAACCTTGGCGAGCGCATGCCCGAGGCCAGCCCCGGCGGTTTTGTCATGGACTCGCGCCCCGGCCTCTACGAGTCGGTGCTGGTGCTGGACTACAAGAGCCTGTACCCGTCGATCATCCGCACCTTCCTGATCGATCCGGTAGGGCTGATCGAGGGCCTGCGGCATCCCGAGGACAGCGAGTCGGTGGCCGGTTTTCGCGGCGCGCGCTTTTCCCGCACGCGGCATTGTCTGCCGTCGATCGTCGAGACCGTCTGGCAGGGGCGCGAGGCGGCCAAGCGCGAAAGCAATGCGCCGCTGTCCCAGGCGCTGAAGATCATCATGAACGCCTTCTATGGTGTGCTCGGTTCCAGCGGCTGCCGTTTCTTCGACACGCGGCTGGCTTCGTCGATCACGCTGCGCGGGCACGAGATCATGCGTCAGACCCGGCAACTGATCGAAACCCAGGGCTACACGGTGATCTATGGCGACACCGATTCGACCTTCGTCTGGCTCAAGCGCGCCCATGGGCAGGAGGAGGCCGCGCAGATCGGCCGCCAACTGGTGACGGCGGTCAACGACTGGTGGCGTGAACACCTGCAGCGCGAACTGGGTTTGAGCAGTGCCCTGGAGTTGCAGTTCGAGACCCATTTCAGCCGCTTCCTGATGCCGACCATTCGTGGTGCCGAGGAGGGCAGCAAAAAGCGTTATGCCGGGCTGGTCGTCCGTGCCGACGGCAGCGAGGAGGTGATCTACAAGGGGCTGGAAACCGTGCGCAGCGACTGGTCGCCGTTAGCCCAGCAATTCCAGCAGGAACTCTACCAACGGATCTTCCGCCGCCAGCCGTACCAGGCGTATGTCCGCGAGTATGTCCGGCGTACCCAGGCGGGTGAGCTGGATGACCTGCTGGTGTATCGCAAGCGCCTGCGGCGGCAACTGGGCGACTACCAGCGCAACGTCCCGCCCCAGGTGCGGGCGGCGCGGCTGGCCGATGAGTACAACGTCGCCCAGGGACGCCCGCGGCAGTACCAGAGCGGTGGCTGGATCAGCTACGTGATCACTCTGGCCGGACCGGAGCCGTTGGAGGTGCGTCGCTCGCCCATCGACTACGACCACTACCTCACCAAGCAGTTGCAGCCGGTGGCGGATGCGATTCTGCCGTTCGTGCAGGACGATTTCACGACGCTGATCGGCGGCCAGATGGGCCTGTTCTGAGCGCAATCAAAACGTAGCGGGATGTCAGGCGAATACAAAGTACTTGCGCACGGTCTCGACGACTTCCCAGGTACCCTTCATGCCCGGCTCGACGATGAAGATATCGCCGGCTTTCAAGTGGATCGGCGCCTGACCGTCTGGGGTGATGATGCAGTAGCCTTCCTGGAAGTGGCAGTATTCCCACTTCACATAATCGACGCGCCACTTGCCTGGAGTGCAGATCCAGGTGCCCATGATCTTGCTGCCGTCATCGCTGTGATAGGCGTTGAGATTGACGGTATGCGGATCGCCTTCGAGCTTTTCCCATTTGCAGGCGTCGAGCACCGGCAGTGGGTGGGTGTCGCGCAGGACGGTAATCGGTGGATTGGACATGCTGGGCTCCGGGCTCAGGTTCTGAAGGAAGCCTGCACCCTAGCGGTGGTGGTCGCCGTGCGGATGTCCAGGTTCGACATTCACCTGTCCATACGCGCACGAGCTGTCTCGGCCGGCCTGCTCAGGGCATCGAGCAGGGCCTTGGCATAGGACGGCAGATGCTCGAACGAGCGTGCGCATAGCAGCAGCTTTCGTCGGGCCCAGGGTTCGGGTAATGGTCGGCTGACCAGGCGCGGGTCGACCGGCCAGCGCTCGAGGGTGGCCTGGGGCACGATGCCAGGGCCTGCTCCCCGGGCGATCATGCGCAACACCGCGTCGAAGCTCTCGACCCGTACCCGCAGTTGCATACGCAGGCCCAGGTGCAGCGCCTGCTCCTCCAGATACACCGCCAGCGCACTGCCGGCAGCCAGGCCGACCAGTTCATGACGCAAGGCATCACTGAACGTCGGTTGCGGGACTGCGGCCAGCGGATGCTCAGCGGACACGACCAGCACCAGAGGATCGTCCTGAAACGGCCGGGTCTGCAAATCCTGGGTATCCACGGCATCGGAGACGATCCCGAGGTCAGCGACGCCCTGGCCGAGGGCGTGGACGATACGCAGGCTCGGCAGCTCCTGCAGGTCGACATCCACCGGCGGATGCTCACGCAGAAAGTCGGCGAGGCGTTCCGGCAGATACTCGCTGAGTGCGGTGGTATTGCACAGCAGGCGGACCTGGCCTTTCACGCCGTTGGCGTAGTCGGCCAGGTCTTCGCGCAGGCGTTCGCTCTGCAGCAGGATCAGCCGCGCATGCTGGGCCAGCGCCTTGCCGGCCGGGGTGGGGCTGACGCCACGTCGGCCGCGCAGGAAGAACGGCGTGCCGAGTGAGGCTTCCAGGGCACGGATCCGCGCGCTGGCCGCAGCCAGTGACAGATGGCTGCGGGCCGCACCGGCGGTGATGTTCCCGGCGTCGAGGATATTCAGGTACAGGCGCAGGTCAATCAGATCGAAGTGCATAGGCAAGCCTCTTGTTTTCCCAGAGGCTAGCTCAGGGAATCGCAGATTTTCAAATGGAGCCTGTCGGTTCAGCATGGGCCCATGAATACCTTCATCGACTTCTATCAAACACTCGGCTTTACCCTTTCAATGCTGGTGCTGGCGACCTTTCTGCTGGCCGGTATGGTCAAGGGTGTGATCGGCCTCGGCCTGCCGACTGTTGCCATGGGCCTGCTCGGTTTGGCTATGCTTCCGGCGCAGGCTGCGGCGCTGCTGATCATCCCCGCGACCCTGACCAACGTCTGGCAACTGGCGGCGGGTGGGCATCTGTCGGTGTTGCTCAAGCGTCTGTGGCCGATGCTGCTGGCGATCTTCCTCGGTACCGGGGCCGGCAGCCTGTGGTTGGGTGGGATCGAAGGTGGCGGCTGGGCGGTGCGGGGATTGGGCGCGGCGCTGCTGGTGTACGCGGTGTGTGGACTGTTCCTGCCCACCTTGCACGTCGGCGGGCGGACGGAACGCTGGCTGGGGCCGCTGTGTGGCGTGGTCACGGGCATCATCACCTCGGCCACCGGAGTGTTCGTGATTCCGGCGGTTCCCTACCTGCAGGCCCTGGGCTTGAACAAGGATCAACTGGTACAGGCGTTGGGCCTGTCGTTCACCGTGTCGACCCTGGCCCTGGCGACAGGGCTGTTCTGGCGCGGCGCTCTGGGCGAGGGCGTGCTGGGTGCCTCGCTACTGGCGCTGCTGCCGGCGCTGCTCGGCATGCTGCTCGGTCAATGGCTGCGCCAGCGGATCAGCGCCGTACTGTTCAAGCGGGTGTTTTTTATCGGGATGGGCTTGCTGGGCGGGCACCTGTTGATCAGCGGCTAGCCGACGACGGGCTGAGCATCTCGATCAGGCGGATATCGAAATCCCGTTCGAGGAACACCATGCGCTGCTCGTGGAAGGCTCGCATGTGTGGCAGTGCCGAGTGGACGTCCAGGTGGGCTTTCGACTGCCAGATCTCATAGAAGATGAACAGGGTTGGATCGGCCAGGTCGCGCAGCATGTGGTATTCGATGCAGCCGTCTTCCTCGCGGCTGGGTTCGACGTAGGCACGAAACAGTGCCTCGAAGGCCTCGGCCTTTTCCGGGCGGGTCTTGGCATGCAGGATAAAACCGTAGGGTTGGCTCATGGATTCACTCCGTGCGGGGCAGGTTCTGGGAGCGGCCAATGCTAAGGCAACAATAGGCGCTGGATTCATGCCGTTAAGGCAAAAGCGATTTGCGTGAGTCCGTCTTTTTCGCGCAGGGTACGAGGACTAACCTGCGGCCCGTACTTGAACCTGTCGACCCTGACTGCCACTGGGCAGTGCCCTTGGGTCCGTGCTCCACGAGGCTGCTCATGAAAAAGATCCTGTTACTCAACGGCGGCAAGTCGTTCGCCCACTCCGCCGGTCGCTACAACGCGACCCTGCATGAAACCGCCCTGGCGTATCTCGACCGCTCCGGTTGTGATGTCCAGCAGACCTGGATCGACCAGGGTTATGACGTCGCCGCAGAGGTTGCCAAGTTTCTCTGGGCCGACGTGATCATCTACCAGATGCCAGGCTGGTGGATGGGCGCACCCTGGACCGTGAAGAAGTACATCGATGAAGTCTTCACCGCCGGCCACGGCAGCCTCTATGCCAACGATGGCCGGACCCGCTCCGATGCTTCGCAGAAGTACGGCAGCGGCGGCCTGATCCAGGGCAAGCAGTACATGTTGTCGCTGACCTGGAACGCACCGCAGCAAGCCTTCGACGACCCTGCCGATTTCTTCGAGGCCAAGGGGGTGGATGCGGTGTACTTTCCGTTCCACAAGGCCAACGAGTTCCTCGGCATGACTGGCCTGCCGACCTTTCTCTGCGTCGACGTGATGAAGGTCCCGGCCATCGAGGCGGATATCCGGCGCTACGAGCAGCACCTGGCGAAGGTTTTCGATTTGCCGGCGTGAGGTTCCTTTTGCCTCATGGCCGGTTACTATCAGGGCCTTGAGTCGAGAGGTGAGCGTGAAAGCCAGGTCGGATGAGTTGCAGATTTTCGTGTGCGTGATCGAGTGCGGTTCGATCTCCGCGGCGGCCGAGCAGGTCGGGCAGACGCCGTCGGCGGTCAGTCGCAGCCTGTCGCGGCTGGAGGCCAAGCTCGAGACCACGCTGATCAACCGCACCACGCGGCGCATGGACCTGACCGAGGAGGGCAAGTTCTTCTTCGAGCGTGCCAAGCAGATCCTGAACCAGATGGACGAGCTGGAAGAGCGCCTGTCCCTGCGCCAGCAGACACCGGCCGGGCGCCTTCGCATCAACGCCGCCTCGCCGTTCATGCTGCATGCGGTGGTGCCGTACATCGCCGAGTTCCGCAGCCTCTATCCGGACATCCAGCTGGAACTCAACAGCAACGACCTGATCATCGACCTGCTGGAGCAGAGTACCGACATCGCCATCCGTATCGGCAACCTGGCCGACTCGACCCTGCACGCCCGTTCGCTGGGCAGCAGCCCGTTGAACATCCTCGCCAGTCCCGCCTACCTGGCGCGTCACGGCGTGCCGGCCAGCGTCGACGCGTTATCCACCCATACCCTGCTGGGGTTCACCCAGACCGAAAACCTCAACCACTGGCCGCTGCGTCATGCCCAGGGTGACCGCTGGCTGATCCGTCCCGACATCGCTGCATCCAGTGGCGAGACCTTGCGTCAATTGGCGCTGGAAGGCCAGGGCATCGTCTGCCTGTCGCACTTCATGACCCACCAGGACATCCAGTCCGGTCGCCTGCAGGTGATCCTGCCCGACGCCAACAGCGGCTACCGCCAGCCGATCCATGCGGTGTATTACCGCAACTCGCAGTTGGCGTTGCGCATCCAGTGTTTCCTCGATTTCATCCAGGGCAAGTTGGCGGGGTATGCAGGGCCAGGGGTGGCCTAGAGGTCGGCTGCGGTAATCCAGACCGGGTACTGGCTATCAGTCGGCTATTCGTGACTCCAGCGCAAGAGTGAATTGGGCAATAGGGGCTTATTCGGCACGGATAAGTTTTCGATACTGCCCTCATCACTTATTCATGCACGGAGCTTCTTCATGAACGTATTCGTTACCGGCGCAGCCGGATTCATTGGTGGCTCCATCGCGACCGGTCTGGTCGCCGCTGGCCATCAGGTCACCGGGCTGGTGCGCAGCGCCGAGCAGGCGCAGGAGTTGCGCGGGCTGGGTATCACACCGGTGATCGGCACTCTGGATGACAGCCCACTGCTCGCCGAGCAGGCCCGCCAAGCCGATGCGGTGATCAATGCCGCCAGCAGCGACCATCGTGGGGCGGTCGAAGCGCTGCTCGGTGCTTTGCGCGGCAGCGGCAAGGTGTTCCTGCACACCAGCGGTTCGAGCATCGTCGGCGACGCTTCCGGTGGCAAGGCCAGCGATGTCGTCTATTACGAAGGCCGCCTGCCGGAGCCGACCGTCGATAAGGCCGCGCGCGTGGCCATCGACAACCTTGTTCTCGACGCGGCGAAATCCGGCGTGCGCTCCGCGGTGCTCTGCAACACCCTGATCTACGGCCACAGCCTGGGCGTGAAGCGCGACAGCGTGCAGTTGCCGCGGCTGCTGAAACAGGCACGCAAGAGCGGTGTGGTACGCCATGTCGGTACAGGGCAGAACATCTGGTCCAACGTGCACATCGAGGATGTGGTGGCGCTCTACCTGCTGGCGCTGACCGGCAATCCGGCGGGCACCTTCTATTTTGTCGAGAGCGGCGAAGCCTCGTTCATCGACATGACCACCGCGATGGCCAAGGCGCTGAACCTGGGTGAGTCGCAGGACTGGCCGTTGGCCGACGCCGAAGCCGAATGGGGTTACGAAATGGCCAACTACGGTCTGGGCTCCAACAGCCGGGTTCGTGGCAGAAACGCGCGTGAACTGCTGGGCTGGGCGCCCAAGCGCACTTCGGTGATCGACTGGATTCTCAACGATATGCTCTGAGCCAAACCGGCTATTCTGGTGATTGGCGTCAGGTTTTTGCGAGCGATGTCGCGATTTTGCGCAATGATGGCTCTAAGCCATTAAAGAAACTCGCTCCGTGGCCGAAGCGCTTTGATCAAGAATAGTCAGGAAGACCCGACAATGAGCTTCGGCAAGACCACACCCATTCTGCGAATTTTCGACGAGGGCAAGGCGTTGGAGTTCTACGTCGACTTCCTGGGTTTTCACATCGACTGGCAACATCGCTTCGAGCCGGGTTTCCCCTTGTACCTGCAAGTGTCCAAGGGCAATTGCGTCCTGCACCTGAGCGAGCACCATGGCGATACCACTCCGGGCTCGGCGTTGCGCATCGAAACCGACGAACTGGAAGCCTTCCGCGAACAACTGCTGGCCAAGGGTTTCGGCTATGCGCGTCCGGAAATCCAGGCCATGCCCTGGGGCAGCATGGACATGCCGATCGCCGACCCGTTCGGCAACCGTCTGGTGTTCACCAACGCGATCAGTGTCTGAACGACAGGGCGCCAAGCCCTGTCAGTCGCCTCGAATCTGAAACACAAGGTGCGATTTCGCCCGCCCTGGGCTAACCTGCGGCCATGTTTTACGAGGTCGACTATGCACATTCATATTCTGGGTATCTGCGGCACCTTCATGGGCTCGATGGCTGTTCTGGCCAAAGAGCTGGGTCACCACGTGACGGGCTCCGATGCCAACGTCTATCCACCGATGAGCACGCAACTGCAGGCCCAGGGCATCGAGCTGACCCAGGGCTATGACCCGGCCCAGCTCGATCCGGCGCCGGACCTGGTGGTGATCGGCAATGCCATGTCCCGTGGCAACCCGGCGGTCGAGTACGTGTTGAACAAGGGGCTGCCCTACGTGTCCGGCCCGCAGTGGCTGGCCGACCATGTGCTGCAGGGGCGCTGGGTCCTCGCGGTTGCCGGCACCCATGGCAAGACCACCACCAGCAGCATGCTGGCCTGGGTGCTCGAACACGCGGGCATGAGCCCGGGCTTCCTGATCGGCGGCGTGCCGCAGAACTTCTCGGTCTCGGCGCGCCTGGGCGATACGCCGTTCTTCGTGATCGAGGCCGATGAATACGACAGCGCGTTTTTCGACAAGCGTTCCAAATTCGTCCACTACCGTCCGCGCACGGCGATCCTGAACAACCTGGAATTCGATCACGCGGATATTTTCCCGGACCTGCCGGCCATCGAACGGCAGTTCCATCATCTGGTGCGGACCATTCCCAGTGAAGGCCTGGTCATCCACCCGACCACCGAACCGGCATTGCAGCGGGTGATCGAGATGGGCTGCTGGACGCCGGTGCAGACCACCGGTGCTGGCGGCCAATGGCAGGCGCGTCTGCTCAGTGAAGACGGCTCGCGTTTCGAGGTGTTGTTCGAGGGCGTGGTCCAGGGCACTGTCGAGTGGGAACTGACCGGCCAGCACAACGTCGCCAATGCCCTTGCGACGCTGGCGGCGGCCCGGCATGTCGGCGTGGTGCCTGCGATGGGGATTGCGGGCCTCAGTGCCTTCAAGAGCGTCAAGCGGCGCATGGAAAAGGTCGCCGAGGTCCATGGCGTCACCCTCTACGACGACTTCGCGCACCATCCGACCGCCATTGCCACGACCCTCGACGGTCTGCGCAAGAAGGTCGGCGATGCACCGGTGATCGCCATCATCGAACCGCGTTCCAACTCCATGAAACTGGGTGCCCACCGTGATGGCTTGCCGGGAAGTGTGGTCCAGGCCGACCAGGTGATCTGGTACGCACCGGCCAATCTCGGCTGGGACCTGGGGGCAACGGCGGCCTTGTGTACGGTGCCGTCGATCGTCAGTGACTCGCTGGAGGGAATCATCGAACGGGTGAAAAGCCAGGCCAAGCCCGGCACGCACGTGGTGATCATGAGCAACGGCGGCTTTGGCGGCCTGCACGGCAAGCTGGCCGAGGCTTTGCAGTGAGCGGCCCGGAGCGCATCACTCTGGCGATGACCGGCGCCTCCGGTGCGCAGTATGGATTGCGCCTGCTCGATTGCCTGGTGCGCGAGGATCGCGAGGTGCACTTCCTGATCTCCAAGGCCGCGCAGTTGGTGATGGCGACGGAAACCGACGTGACCCTGCCGCCCAAGCCGCAGTCGATGCAGGCGTTCCTGAGTGAATACACCGGGGCGCAGGCGGGGCAGATCCGCGTGTATGGCAAGGAGGACTGGATGTCCCCGGTGGCCTCCGGTTCGGGTTCGCCGGCGGCGATGGTGGTGGTGCCTTGCTCCACCGGGACCTTGTCGGCCATCGCTACCGGTGCCTGCAACAACCTGATCGAGCGGGCGGCGGACGTCACGCTCAAGGAGCGCCGGCAGTTGATCCTGGTGCCGCGCGAGGCGCCGTATTCGAGTATTCACCTGGAGCACATGCTCAAGCTGTCGAACATGGGCGTGACGATCCTGCCGGCGTCGCCGGGCTTTTATCATCAGCCGCAAACGATTGATGACCTGGTGGACTTCGTCGTCGCGCGGATTCTCAACCTGCTGAATATCCCCCAGGACATGTTGCCGCGTTGGGGTGAGCATCATTTGAACAGCAATGAGTAAGTCGCTGCTGTGTCTGATGCTGGTGTTGCAACTGGCAGGGTGTGCGACGGCGCGGACGCTGGATGCCGGCAAGACCGGCGCGCCGGTTGTCTATGCCGGTACGCGGTTGGATCTGTATGCGTTGCAGGGTGGCTGTTGTGCCCGTGATCGGTTTGGCGCCGAGGCGCCCAGCTATCCGGGAGTGGACCTGCCGGCGAGTGCCTTGCTCGATACGCTGTTGTTGCCGCTGTCGGTGTTCACGGCGTTGGGCGTCGGGTTTCAGGCGACGGGTGGGTTGTAGGGTTTGAGTCTTGTGTGGTCCCCTCCGCGGGCAAGCCCTGCTTCTACATGGGCTCGAGTGCTCTTGTAGGAGCCGGGCTTGCCCGCGAAGGGTCCCGCCCTGGCAACGAAAATCTACCTGTCGAAATCTATTTGCCGAGGCGGCGCAACTCGTCCGACTCGACGATCCGTACCCCATCCTGTTCTTCCAGTGCCAGGCGCCACAGCGCTCGGGCCAGTTGGCACGCTTCGATCCCACGGTACTTGCCGGGAATCAACTTCGACAGCGGCGCCGCCAGTTGCTCGGCCAGGCGCGGTTCGCGGCGTTCGCCAATCAACAGTGACGGACGGGTGATGGTCAATTGCGGCCAGCCCTGCGTTTTCAACGACTCTTCCATCTCGCCCTTGACCTGGCTGTAGAACACCTTGGCTTTGGGGTTGGCATCCACCGCGCTGATCACGATCAGGTGGCGGGCACCCAGCTCCCGCGCGCGTTTGCCGAAGGCCACGACCATGTCATGGTCGACGGCGCGGAAGGCTTGCTCGGAGCCGGCGAGCTTGATCGTGGTGCCGAGGCAGCAGATGGCCAGGTCGACGCGACCGCTCAGTTGCGGCAGGCAGGTCATCAGGTCGCCGACCGGGTTTTCCAGATGCGGATGTTTGGCCAGCGGTCTGCGCGATGGGGCGAGGACGCGGCTGACCGTCGGCTCGTTGAGCAGGCGGTCCAGTAGGTGTTCACCGGTCAGGCCGGTGGCTCCAGCGAGGAGAATATGCTGAGGCGTCAAGTACATGAGTTGTCTCCCTTGATACGAATCAGCTTAGTTGCTCTTGGCTTCCTTGCTGTCCAGTGAAGCGCTTTGCAATGCTTTTCTTGCCTGTTGCTTGCGCAGTTGCTGCCAGTGGGCCAGTACGCCCTTGGGCGCCCAGATCTGCGGTTCCGAGGCTTCAAAGTTGTCGGCCTGTTCGCGTTCGGCGACGTGGGTCTTGGCCAGGTTGAAAGCTTGCTGCAAGTCGTCGGTCTGGTTCAGTGCCTGGGCGAACAGGGCGTCGCCGAAGTAGGTGAAATCCGCTTCCTCGGAACAGCCGAAGGACACCCGGTCAGCCCGCGAGGCGGTCATGATCAGGGTCTTTTCATCCTTGAGGGCCGGGATGAAACCACCGGAGTAGCAGGCTGAAATGACGATGACCTTGTCACGGTTCTTCAACGGGGCCAGGGCCGAGGCCATTTCATCGGCGGGCAGGTCGGCCAGTTCCAGGCGCGGCTGATCCAGTACCAGTTCGTGGTCGTGGGTGCCGTGGCTGGTCAGGTAAATGAAGATCAGGTCTTCCGGGCCGCTGCGTTCGGCCAGCGTCTGAGCGGCACGGTACAGGTTCTCACGGGTGGCCATCGGCCGGTCGAGCAGATGGTCGCGGTGGTTCACCAGGCTGATCTGGCCATAGGCGCCAAAGCGGCTGGCGAGCATGCTGTTGACGTAGTCGGCCTCGCGCATGAAGACGCTTTGCTTGCCGTCGCCGGCCAATACCAGGCTGTACAGCTCGATGGCCGGGGTCGATGCCGGCACTGCGCTCAGGGCCTTGTCCAGCAATGGACCCTGGGCCAGCAGGCCGAGTTCCAACTGGTCCGGCAGCAGTTTGCCGTTGGCATCGCGAACGCGCTGGCCATTGGCCCAGATGCCGCTTTGGGTGTTGCCATCAGCCAGGGTCAGGAGGCCCCGGCCTTCGTAGGTATCGCTGGCGAATTCGCCGATGTAGCTGCTGCCGTCGGCCAGGTTCAGGTGGCCAAAACCGTTGAAGCGCCACTCGCTGAACTCGCCGCGATAATGGCTGCCGTCGACACCGATCAGTTCGCCCTTGCCATTGAGCACACCATCCTTGAATTCGCCGATCCAGACATCGCCGTCGGCATTTTCATAGCGGCCCTTGCCGTTCAACTGGTTGTGCTTGAACCCTCCGGCGTATTGATCGCCCTCGGCACTGTTGAACGTACCGGCGCCTTCCAGTTGGCCGTTGACGAAGCGTCCGGTGAACTGGTTGCCGCTGGAGTCGCTGCGCTGGCCTTCGCCGTTGGGTTTGCCGTGGGCGAATTCGCCCTGGTATTGGCTGCCGTCTTCCAGCTCCAGGTGGCCGAGGCCGGAATACTGGTCGTCCTTGAATTCGCCCCGGTAGGTCATACCGGCTTCCTTGAGGGTGCCTTCGCCGTTGCGCCGGCCCAGTTTGAAGCCGCCGGTGTAGCTGCTGTCATGGAGCGTCAGGGTGCCCTGGCCGTGGAACAGGCCGTGTTGGAACTGGCCCTTGTAGACCTCGCCATTACTGCCGTGCCACTCGCCATCGCCATGCCACTGACCATCGACGAACTGGCCGGCATACCAACTGCCACTCGGGTAGTCGATGCGCCCCTGGCCTTGCAGCAGACCGTTGACCACTTCCCCACGGTAGCGGCCACCGTCCGGCAGACGGGCGTCTGGCGGCAACAGTGATTCGCCATCACCGCAGGCGGTGAGCAGCAAGGTCAGTGCAACGGGTACAAATGGGCGCATAACGGGATCCGGGCAATTAAGGGACCGAGTATGCCGTAGCATTATGTTGTGTCTAGTGGGAAAGCATGAAACAGCGCGTGGCGCTGTTTCATGCCTGTACTCGGGTTTTGCTTCAGACGAAGCAGAGCGACAGAGGTTCAGCGATGTAGGCAGGTTTTTCCTGGCCTTCGATCTCCAGAGTGGCGGTGGCCTTGAGCAGCCATTGGCCGGGTTTCTTCTCGACGGCGCTGACCAGGTCGACCTTGAGTCGTACCCGGGAGTCGACTTTCACTGGCTGGATGAACCGCACGCTGTCCAGGCCATAGTTGACAACCATCTTCACGCCCTCGGGCAGAATCAGGATGTCTTCCATCAGCTTGGGCATCAGCGACAGCGAGAGGAAACCATGGGCAATGGTGCTGCCAAATGGCGTTTGCGCAGCCTTGACCGGGTCGACGTGAATGAACTGATAATCGCCGGTGGCCTCCGCGAACAGGTTGATGCGCTCCTGGTCGATGGTGAACCATTCGGAACGTCCCAGTTCCTTGCCGACATAGTCATTGAGTTGCGCTACGGGTACATAGGGCATTGAGCCTCTCCTTGGTCTATCGAGTTCTATCAGGCCTTGGGCAGGCACTCTACGAAAACGGCCGGCGCGGCGAGTTTTCGTAGAGCGCCTTGCAGCCCTTGGCATCCACTGTAGATCATCATGGTGCTTGTGCCCGGTCAAGCTTCCATGGCTTTGGCGAATACCGGCGTATCGGCATGCTTATAATGGATGCCTTATCGAGGGGGAGCTCCGATGTTGCTACGCGGCCTGACCTGGCTGGTGCTGTTTCAGTTGCTTGGTACGGCGATCAATCATTTGTGTGTATCGGTGTTGCCGGGACCGATCATCGGCTTGCTGTTGCTGCTGGCTTTCCTGCTGATTCGCGGCGAGGTCGGTGCGCCGTTGAACGAGGCTGCCAGCAGCCTGCTGCGTTACCTGCCGCTGCTGCTGGTGCCGCCGGCCGTTGGGGTGATGGTCTATGCCGCGGAAATCGCCGCGGACTTCTGGGCCATCGTTGGCTCGCTGGTGGTGTCGGTGCTGGTTTCCATGGCCCTGATCGGGGTGTTGATGAACTGGCTGATCCAGCGCAAGGATCGGCGCGAGGGCGGACAATGACACTGGACTGGCAAGGTGCGTGGGCGGCGGTGATTCATCATCCGCTGTTCGGCATCGGTATCACCCTGGGGGCCTATCAGTTGGTGCTGGCCGGGTTCGAGAAAACCCGCTGGATCTTCCTGCAACCGGTACTGGCTTCGATGGCACTGGTGGTTGGCGTGTTGCTGCTGTGCGGCCTGGATTATGCCGAGTACCGCAAGAGCACTGAAATTCTCGGTATTCTGCTCGGCCCGGCGACGGTGGCACTGGCGGTGCCGTTGTACCTCAACCTGCGGCGAATCCGGCAATTGTTCTGGCCGATTTTTACTACGCTGGTGATTGGCGGCGTGATTGCCACAGGTCTGTGTGTCCTGTTGGGCTGGCTGTTCGGTGCCGAGCCGAGGATGTTGATGACCATGGCACCGAAGTCGGTGACATCACCCATCGCCATGTTGGTGGCCGAGCAGATCGGTGGTGTGGCAGCCTTGGCTGCTGTCTTTGTGCTGATCACTGGCGTGATCGGGGCGATTGCCGGTCCCGCGTTGTTGACGCGCCTGGGCGTGCATCGGCCCGAGGCCCGGGGCATGGCCCTGGGCATGACCGCCCACGCGGTGGGGACCTCCGTGGCCCTGCAGGAAAGTGACGAATGCGGTGCCTTCGCGGCGCTGGCGATGAGTTTGATGGGTGTGAGCACGGCGGTCCTGTTGCCGTTGATCGTGACTTGGGTGGTTTAAGGAAGTCTCTATGAGCTTGGCGCTGTTCCCCCTGAACACTGTGTTGTTCCCCGGTTGTACCCTCGATCTGCAGATTTTCGAGGCGCGCTACCTGGACATGATCAGCCGCTGCATGAAACAGGGCAGCGGTTTTGGCGTGGTGTGCATCCTTGACGGTGAAGAAGTCGGCCAGGCGCCACAAGGCTTTGCGCTGATTGGCTGCGAGGCGCTGATCCGCGACTTCCAGCAGCAGGACAATGGCCTGTTGGGGATTCGTGTTGAAGGCGGTCGGCGCTTTCGGGTGCTCGACAGCACATTGCAGAAGGATCAGTTGATCGTCGCCGAGGTCGAGTGGCTGGACGAGATTCCCGAGCAGCCGTTGCAGGAGGAGGACGAGGATCTGGTGGCCTTGCTCAAGGCGTTGGCCGAGCACCCGATGGTCGCCGCCCTGGACATGGGCAGCGAAGCCTCCGGGCAGCAGTCGCTGGCGAATCAACTGTCGTATCTGCTGCCCTTTTCCGATGCGGACAAGATCGATCTGCTGGAACTCGACGACCCGCAGCAGCGGCTGGATGCCATCCAGGCGCTGCTCGACGAGTTGCAGGGTGAGCTGTTCACCTGAGTCGGTGCCTATGGCCGTTGGCTAGTAGGCGTACCGCAGCACCTGATGCTCCACGTGCCACAGCGCATGAAAACCGTACAACGCCACGGCCGCTGGCAGAATCAGCCACCAGGCTTTGGGTGGCATGGCTGTCAGTGGCAAGTGACGCTGGCTGAGGGTCAGGCTGGCGGCCAGTACGCCGATGGCCAGCAATGCCCCGGCGAGAATGTCCGTCGGCCAGTGTGCGCCCAGATACACCCGCGACAACGCCACCGCGAACGCCGGCAGGCAGCCCAGCAGGAGCCAGGTCACGCGCATTCTGGGCGGTTGCTCGCGACCGGCCAGCACCGCCAGCATCAGGAAGAAGGCAAACGACCCCGAACTGTGCCCGCTGGGCATGCTGTAGCTGGTGATCGGATCGGTCAGCACTTCCGGGCGCATGCGTGCGAACAGGTGCTTGGTGACGGTGTTGCCGATTGCCGTGAGCGCCAGGGTGGCACCAAAAAACACCGCATGCCGCCATTGCCTGGCAAGGAACAGCAGGACCGTGAGCACGGCTGCGACGATGAACTGGGTACGGAAATCTCCCAGGCGGGTGATGATCACGGCGATCAGGTCGAGGGTGCTGTTGCGATGTTCCTGGATCAGCGTCATCAGGCCCTGGTCGAAGGCGTGCAGGTGCGGGTAGCCGAGAAACAGACCGACCAGCAGCACGAGGCACAGGCCCGAGATCAGCAGCGTCGCCCGCGGATGGCGCTTGAGGCTGCAGTGGATGCACAGGCCGACCAGCGCCGCCAGGCCGGCCGCGACCACTGCGGTCTGTGGCCAGAAGCCCTCGGGCAGCGGCAGGCGCAAGGCCGCGCCGGTGGCCCAGCCCGGTAACAGATAAACCACCGACCAGCCGGCGCCGGCGATCAGGCTGACGCCGATGAAGCGTGGCAGTGGCATGTCGCACATGCCGGCAATCATCGGCAGCATCGGCCTGAGTGGGCCAATGAAGCGTCCGACCAGCAGGCTGGCGATACCGTAGCGCTGGAAGTAGGACTCGGCACCGCTCATCCATTCCGGATGCTGGCGCAGGCCGGGCAGGCGCCGGATGTTCTGGTGAAAGCGCCGGCCGAGGGTGTAGGACAACCCGTCACCGAGCAAGCCGCCTAGGAATCCCAGCAGCAAGGTTTCACCCAGGGGCAGGGCGCCGCTGCCCGCGAGGGCCGCGATGGCGAACAGCAGTACCGTGCCGGGCACGATAATCCCGGCGATGGCCAGGCATTCGATGCAAGCGACGATGAACAGGGCCATACCGAGCCACTGGGGATTGGCTGTCAGCCAGCCGGTGATGCTATCGAGCCATGGACCCATGGAAAATTTCCTTGTTCAGGGGAGTCGGTGGTAGTCCTTGCCTTCGACCTGTCCTCGCCGCAAGGGGTTGCGGGTGCAGCAGGTGGCATACTCGGCATCGACGAAGCGGTACAGCAGATGTTCGTCCCGCCCGTGGGGAATGCCCAAGCGGGTGGTCTGAATGATTTGTTTCGGTTTATTGCCGACGTCTTCGACATACAGTCGTTGCGGATCGAAGCGTTTGGCGTCCCAGATCGGCACCTTCAGCCCCAGTGCCTTGCACAGCAGTGTCTGGCCGGCACACAGTTTCTGTGCCGGGCGCGGGCCGCCCCGGCTGTCAGGGTTGTTCAGTTGCATCTGCGCCAGGCTGGCGGGTCCGGAGCGTTCATCGGTCCAGGGATAGGCCGATTTGATCAGGACCGCGTTCCCCGGTCCCTGGGCGCTGAAGTTCAGCGAATCGCCACCCCGTGCGTAATACATATAGATGTGTCCGCCATCCAGAAACAAAGCCTTACGCTTTTCTGTATAGCCGAGCGAGGCATGGCTGCCTTTTTCCTCGAAGTAATAGGCTTCGGTTTCTATGATGCGCGCCGCGAGCCACAGATCGCCGACGCGGTGGCGTATGACTTTTCCCAGCAGCTCGCGGGCGAGCAGTTGTGCGTCGCGGTCGAAAAAGCTGTCTGGCAGGGCGTTTGGCAGAGGAAGGGGTGTCAGGTTGGACATCGTTGCTGAAAGGCATCCAAGGCTGTTTGGTGATCGATCATACCGATTTTGCCCTTAATCCAGGCTGAATGGCGGTTATTTGTGGCGCATTTCGACCATCCGCCCGGCACCGCTGTCCGTGAGGCGGCGCGAGAGCTATAATCGGCCGCTTTCTTCTTTGCCAAGACCTCCTTAGACCATGACCGAGTCCGTTCTTGACTACATGACCCGCCTGGGTCGCGCAGCCCGCGAGGCTTCCCACGTGATCGGCCGTGCCAGCACCGCGCAGAAGAATCATGCGCTGCATGCCGCCGCCGCCGCGCTGGATGGTGCGCGTGACGAACTGGTCGCCGCCAACGAGCTCGACCTGGCCGCTGCCCGCGCCAACGGTCTGGAGCCGGCACTGGTCGAGCGTCTGGCGCTGACCCCGGCGCGGATCGACAGCATGATCGTCGGCCTGCGTCAGGTGGCGAGCCTGCCGGACCCGGTCGGTGCGATCCGCGACATGAGCTACCGTCCGTCGGGGATTCAGGTCGGCAAGATGCGGGTGCCCCTGGGGGTCGTGGGGATCATCTACGAATCGCGGCCGAACGTGACGATCGATGCCGCCAGCCTGTGCCTGAAGTCCGGCAATGCCACCATCCTGCGTGGCGGTTCCGAGGCGATCAACTCCAACCGCGCCATTGCCGCCTGCATCCAGCGCGGCCTGGACGAGGCCGGCCTGCCGGCCGCCGTGGTGCAGGTGGTGGAAGTCACCGACCGCGCCGCCGTGGGTGCACTGATCAGCATGCCCGAGTACGTCGACGTGATCGTTCCTCGCGGCGGCAAGGGCCTGATCGAACGGATCAGCCGCGACGCCCGGGTACCGGTGATCAAGCACCTGGACGGCATCTGCCACGTCTATGTCAGTGCCCATGCCGACCTGGACAAGGCCCGGCGCATCGCCTTCAACGCCAAGACCTACCGCTACGGTATCTGCGGCGCCATGGAAACCCTGCTGGTGGACAAGGCCGTTGCCGAGTCCTTTCTGCCGGCCATGGCCGAGCAGTTCCGCGCCAAGGGTGTCGAGCTGCGCGGTTGCGAGCGTACCCGGGCGATCATCGAGGTCGTGGCCGCGACTGAAGAGGACTGGAACACCGAATACCTGGCGCCGATCCTGTCGATCCGCGTCGTCGATGGCCTGGACATGGCCGTCGAGCACATCAACGGCTACGGTTCCCACCATACCGATTCGATTGTCACCCAGGACCTGGCCGAATCCCGGCGTTTCATGGCTGACGTCGATTCCAGTTCGGTGATGCTCAACACGCCAACCTGTTTCGCCGATGGTTTCGAATACGGATTGGGTGCCGAGATCGGCATTTCTACTGATAAGCTGCACGCCCGGGGACCTGTGGGTCTGGAAGGCCTGACCTGCGAGAAGTACATCGTGGTCGGCGACGGGCAGTTGCGTGGTCAGGAGTCGCTCTGACTTGGTCGATAAACGCCAGTCAGCCGCCGTGACCCTTCGCGAAGTTCCACCTCGGCGTATTGGCGTGCTCGGCGGAACCTTCGATCCGGTGCACATCGGCCATTTGCGCGGTGCCCTGGAAGTCGGAGAGTTGATGGACCTCGATGAGTTGCGCCTGATGCCCAGCGCCCGGCCACCTCATCGCGACACGCCGCAGGTCTCGGCACTCGATCGGTTGGCGATGGTCGAGTGCGCAGTGGCAGGCATCTCGCCGCTGGTGGTCGACGACCGCGAGCTACAGCGGGACAAACCGTCCTACACTATCGACACCCTGGAACTCATGCGGGCCGAGTTGGCCGCCGAGGACCAGTTGTTTCTGTTACTGGGCTGGGACGCATTCTGCGGCCTGCCCACGTGGCATCGCTGGGAGGAACTGCTCCTGCATTGCCATATTCTGGTGCTGCAACGCCCGGATGCCGACAGCGAACCGCCGGATGCCTTGCGCAACCTGCTGGCCGCGCGGTCGGTCAGCGACCCGAAGGCCCTGCCTGGGCCTGGCGGGCACATTACATTCGTCTGGCAGACACCCCTCGCGGTGTCGGCCACCCAGATCCGTCAACTGCTGGCCAGCGGTAAGTCGGTACGTTACCTGGTGCCTGACGCGGTCCTGGCCTATATCGATGCGCACGGGCTGTACCGTGCGTCGAACTGAAAAGGCGCGCTTGAACATACGGACAGCCGTGTATTGAAGCGCCCGAACATACGAGCAAAACGAGTTTTATATGACGAACAACGACGTAAACAAAGTAAAGCGCAAAGGCACCTTCAAAAGTGCTCCGCTGCCTGAGAAAGTGATCAGCGGTGAGCCGCTCAAGGGCGACGAGCTGGTCAAGATTGCCGTGGCGGCACTCGAAGACGTCAAGGCCCAGGACATCCTGGTGATCGACGTTCGCGAAAAGCAGAGCATCACCGACTTCATGATCATCGCCACCGGTACCTCCAACCGCCAGATCGGCGCGATGCTGGACAAGGTCCGCGAAGCGGTCAAGGCACTGGGCGTCAAGCCGCTGGGCGAGGAAGGTCGGGGCGACAGCGACTGGGTACTGTTGGACATGGATGACGTGATCGTCCACATGATGACCGCCAGCGCCCGTCAGTTCTATGACCTGGAGCGTCTGTGGCAGGGTGCCGAGCAGAGCCGTTCGGCCAGCGCCGCACACCACAGCCCGGAAAATACCCATGAGTATTTCACCAAGCTCAACAAGGACATGGAATAAGGTTCGCCCGTGCGTCTGCGTCTGATTGCCGTCGGTTCCCGCATGCCCAAGTGGGTGGAAGAGGGTTGGCACGAATATGCCAAGCGTCTGCCTTCCGAACTGGCGCTGGAGTTGGTGGAGATACCGCTCAATACCCGGGGCAAGAATGCCGACGTGGCCCGCTTTATCCGTCAGGAGGGCGAAGCCATGCTGGCCAAGGTCGGCCCCAACGAGCGGATCGTCACGCTGGAAGTCCATGGCAAACCATGGAGCACCGAGCAGTTGGCGGTCGAACTGGATCGCTGGCGGCTGGATTCGCGTACGGTCAACTTCATGGTTGGCGGCCCCGAAGGGCTGGCGCCGGAAGTCTGTGCGCGGGCTGACCAGCGCTGGTCGCTGTCGCCGTTGACGTTGCCGCACCCGCTGGTGCGGATTCTGATCGGCGAACAGTTGTATCGTGCCTGGACCGTGTTGTCCGGCCACCCCTACCACAAATAAGCCTGCCGAATGACCCAGCCGATTCGCCTCAAGGACCACGAGAAAGACGCCCGTCTGGTGCGTAACCGTGTCGTGGTCGGCGCGGTGGTGGTCGTGCTGCTGATTTGTGTGCTGATTGCGCGCCTGTATTTCCTGCAGGTGATCCAGTACGACTACCACTCGACTCTGTCGGAAAACAACCGCGTCCACGTGCAGTCGATCCCGCCGCCCCGCGGCTTGATCTACGACCGCAATGGTGTGGTGGTTGCCGACAACCGGCCGAGTTTCAGCCTGAGCATGACCCGCGAGCGGGCCGGCAACTGGCAGGAAGTGCTGGATGTGATCGTCGAGGTGTTGCAACTGACGCCCGAGGATCGCGTGCTCTTCGAAAAACGCATGCGCCAGGGGCGCCGGCCGTTCGAGCCGGTGCCGATCCTGTTCGAACTCACCGAAGAGCAGATCGCCCGGGTCGCCGTGAACCAGTTCCGCCTGCCGGGCGTCGAGGTGGTCGCGCAACTGGTACGTCACTATCCACAGGGTGCGCACTTCGCCCATTCGGTGGGCTACATGGGGCGGATCAACGAGAAAGAGGCCAAGGTTCTCGACGCGGTGAACTACAGCGGCACCCACCACATCGGCAAGACCGGCATCGAACGCTTCTATGAGGCGGAGTTGCATGGCCAGGTCGGTTACGAGGAAGTCGAGACCAACGCCCGCGGGCGTATCCTGCGGGTGCTCAAGCGTACCGATCCGGTGCCGGGCAAGGACATCGTCCTGAGTCTGGACATCAAGTTGCAGGAAGCCGCCGAGGAAGCCCTCGGGGGGCGACGCGGCGCGGTGGTAGCGCTTGATCCGAACACTGGCGAAGTGCTGGCGATGGTCAGTCAGCCGAGTTTCGATCCGAACCTGTTCGTCACCGGCATCAGCTTCAAGGCCTACGCCGAACTGCGCGACTCCATTGACCGACCGCTGTTCAACCGGGTTCTGCGCGGCCTCTATCCGCCGGGCTCGACCATCAAGCCGGCGGTGGCAATCGCTGGCCTGGACAGTGGCGTGGTCAGTGCCTCGACGCGGGTTTTCGACCCTGGCTACTATGAGCTGCCGAACTACGATCACAAATATCGCAACTGGAACCGTACTGGTGACGGCTGGGTCGATCTCGACACCGCGATCATGCGTTCCAACGATACCTATTTCTATGATCTGGCCCACAAGCTGGGCATCGACCGCCTGGCCAGCTACATGAACAAGTTCGGCCTGGGCCAGAAGGTTTCCCTGGACATGTTCGAGGAATCGCCAGGGTTGATGCCGTCGCGCGAGTGGAAGCGCACCACGCGCCGCCAGGCCTGGTTCCCGGGCGAGACGCTGATCCTCGGGATCGGCCAGGGCTACATGCAGGCCACGCCGCTGCAACTGGCCCAGGCCACGGCGCTGGTGGCGAACAAGGGCGTGTGGAATCGGCCGCATCTGGCGAAGACCGTCGAGGGCCAGCGGCCGAAGGATGACAACCCGATGCCGGACATCGTCCTGCGCAATCCGTCGGACTGGGACAAGGTCAACCACGGTATGCAGCAGGTGATGCACGGGGCACGGGGTACCGCACGCAAGGCTTCCATCGGCGCGCAGTACCTGATCGCTGGCAAGAGCGGTACGGCCCAGGTCGTGGCGATCAAGCAGGGCGAGAAATACGATCGTTCCAAGGTCCTTGAGCGCCATCGTGACCATGCCCTGTTCGTCGGCTTTGCTCCGGCCAACAATCCGAAGATTGTCGTCGCGGTGATGGTCGAGAACGGTGAGTCCGGTTCCGGCGTCGCGGCGCCGGTGGTTCGTCAGGTGATGGATGCCTGGCTGTTGGGCCCGGACGGCCGGATCAAGCCTGAATATGCGGGCACTACTACAGCGGAGGCTACGCCTTGATCGCCAATTTCGATCGCATCCTCTCCAGCGAGGATGTGATGCGCCGCCGCGCCACGTTGCTGCAGCGCATGCACATCGACGGTCCACTGCTGGTCCTGTTGCTGACCCTGGCGGCGGGCAGCCTGTTCGTGCTGTATTCGGCCAGTGGGAAAAGCTGGGACCTGTTGATCAAACAGGCCACTTCCTTCGGCATCGGCTTGGTGTCGATGATCGTCATCGCCCAGTTCGAGCCGCGCTTCATGGCGCGTTGGGTGCCACTGGCCTATGTGCTGGGGGTGATGCTGCTGGTGGTGGTGGATGTCATGGGCCACAACGCCATGGGCGCCACGCGCTGGATCAACATTCCCGGAGTGATCCGCTTCCAACCGTCGGAATTCATGAAGATTCTGATGCCGGCGACCATCGCCTGGTATCTGTCCAAGCGCACGCTGCCGCCGCAGCTCAAACATGTGGGGATCAGCCTGATGCTGATCGGCGTGCCCTTCATCCTGATCGTGCGTCAGCCCGACCTCGGCACCTCGCTGCTGGTGCTCGCCGGCGGCGCGTTCGTGCTGTTCATGGGGGGCCTGCGCTGGCGCTGGATCCTCAGTGTACTGGCCGCTGCGGTGCCGGTGGCGGTGGGCATGTGGTTCTTCATCATGCACGATTACCAGAAGCAGCGGATCCTGACCTTCCTCGATCCGGAAAGCGATCCGCTGGGCACCGGCTGGAACATCATCCAGTCCAAGGCGGCGATCGGTTCTGGCGGCGTATTCGGCAAGGGCTGGTTGCTGGGAACCCAGTCGCACCTGGACTTCCTGCCGGAAAGCCACACCGACTTCATCATCGCCGTGATGGGCGAAGAGTTCGGCCTGGTGGGAATCTGCGTGCTGCTGCTGCTCTACTTGTTGCTGATCGGCCGGGGCCTGGTGATCACCGCCCAGGCCCAGACCCTGTTCGGCAAGCTGCTCGCGGGCAGCCTGACCATGACTTTTTTCGTTTATGTTTTCGTCAATATCGGTATGGTCAGTGGATTGTTGCCGGTGGTGGGGGTGCCGTTGCCATTCATTAGCTACGGCGGAACTTCGCTGGTGACCCTGTTGTCAGCGTTTGGGATTCTGATGTCGATCCATACCCACCGCAAATGGATCGCACAGGTTTGATTAAGGTGAACAGTTCAATGCAAGTGATGCGCGACTGGGTCGCTCGATACGCTCCCTGGATGGGCCTTGTTGGCTGTCTGGGGACGGCGCCGGGTGCGCTGGCCGGTGATTACGAAGGATCGCCGCAAGTCGCCGAGTTCGTCGGTGAAATGACCCGCGACTATGGTTTTGCCGGCGAGCAGTTGATGGAAGTGTTCCGTCAGGTCGAGCGCAAGCAGAGCATTCTTGATGCGATTTCCCGGCCGGCCGAACGGGTCAAGCCGTGGAAGGAATACCGGCCGATGTTCCTCACCGATGCCCGGGTCGCCCGTGGCGTCGACTTCTGGCGCCAGCACGAGGCGGCCCTGGCCCGCGCCGAGCAGGAATACGGCGTGCCGGCCCAGGTGATTGTCGCGATCATTGGCGTGGAAACCTTTTTTGGCCGCAACACCGGCAATTACCGGGTGATCGACGCCCTGTCGACCCTGGGCTTCGATTATCCGCCGCGTGCCGAATTCTTCCGCAAGGAGCTGCGCGAGTTCCTGCTGCTGGCCCGCGAGGAGCAGCTCGATCCTCTGAGTCTGAAGGGCTCCTACGCCGGGGCGATGGGCTTGCCGCAGTTCATGCCGAGCAGTTTTCGCGCCTATGCGGTGGACTTCGACGGCACCGGCCACATCAATATCTGGACCAACGCCGACGATGCCATCGGCAGCGTTGCCAGTTATTTCAAGCGCCACGGCTGGGTGACTGGCGAACCGGTGGTCAGTCGGGCTGACGTGCGCGGCGATCAGGTCGACCAGGGGCTGAGCCCAGGTCTTGACCCGGTGAAGACGGTCGGGGAGTTGCGGGCACTGGGCTGGTCGAGTCATGATGCGCTGCGCGATGATATGCCGGTGACGGCGTTTCGCCTGGAAGGCGACAATGGGCCTGAATACTGGATGGGCCTGAAGAATTTTTATGTGATCACGCGCTATAACCGCAGCGTAATGTACGCCATGGCCGTGCATCAGCTGTCTGACCTGTTGGTCCAAGCACGGGGCGTCAAGTAATGCAGGCTTTACCGATTGCAAAACCACTGAAGCTGTTGGCCTACACCACGCTGGCGGTGCTGGTGGTCAGTTGCTCGACCAGTCGCTCGCCCTACCAGTCGTCATCTTCCAATGCGGTGCGCTCCAAGCCCGGCCTGGACATCAATCGGGCCCACAAGGATGGCGCGCCGTGGTGGGATGTCGATGTGTCGCGGATTCCCGACGCCACGCCGACCCTGCACTCCGGCCCCTACAAGGCCAACCCCTACACGGTATTGGGCAAGACCTACTTCCCGCTGCAGGACTCCAAAAACTACGTCGCCCAGGGCACCGCGTCCTGGTACGGTACCAAGTTCCATGGTCAGAACACCGCCAATGGCGAGGTCTATGACCTGTACGGCATGAGTGCCGCACACAAGACGCTGCCGCTGCCCAGTTATGTGCGGGTGACCAACCTGGACAACAACCGCAGCGTGATCCTGCGCGTCAACGATCGTGGGCCGTTCTATTCCGACCGGATCATCGACTTGTCCTATGCGGCGGCGAAAAAGCTCGGTTATGCCGAGATCGGCACGGCACGGGTCAAGGTCGAGGGCATCGATCCGCAGCAATGGTGGGCCCAGCGCGGCCGGCCGGCGCCGCTGATGCTCAACGAACCGCAGGTGGCCCAGGCCTCGACGCCGGCGTTGACGGCCTCCACCGGCGCCATCGAGCAGTGGACACCACCGCCGCAACAACATGCCACCGACGTGGTTCCCGTTCAGGTCGAGGCAAAAAAAAACGCTCCTGCGTCAGCCTCTGGCCAGTATCTCCAGGTGGGCGCCTTCGCGAACCCGGACGCTGCCGAACTGCTCAGGTCGAAGCTGAGCTCGATGGTCAAGGCGCCGGTCTTCGTCAGTTCGATCGTGCGCAACCAGCAGACACTGCATCGGGTGCGGATGGGGCCGATCGGCACGCCGGATGAGGTCCTGCAGGTGCAGAACAGTGTCCGTCTGGCCAATCTCGGCTCGCCGAGTCTGGTGACGTCGGAGTAACACAGGCAAAATGGCGGATTCGGCAGCCTCTCAGGAGCCGGGTCCTGGTTGTTGGTTCGTTTAATAATAAAAGCCTGGAAAGGGTGGTGGAGCGAGCAACCGAATACGGGGCAGCCTTCGGCTGTCTGATTAGTTTTGCCCGCAAGGGCAAGTTTCCATTAGCGATTTCGAGAGACGGATGAACATCACCACCTTTGCCAAACGTTTGTGCCTGCTTGTGCCGTTGATCATTGCGCCCGCCGCCTGGGCTGCCGATGACATGGCCTTGCCGGCTTCGCCGCAACTTGCCGCCAAGGCCTATGTGCTCATGGATGCCGCCAGCGGCAACGTGCTGGTCGAGAATAATGGCGATCAGCGCCTGCCACCGGCCAGTCTGACCAAACTGATGACTGCCTACATCGCCACTCTGGAAATCCGTCGTGGCCAGATCGGCGAGAACGACCCGGTGACCATCAGTGAAAACGCCTGGCGTACCGGCGGTTCGCGGATGTTCGTCAAGGTCGGTTCGCAGGTCACCGTCAGCGATCTGCTGCACGGGATCATCATTCAGTCCGGCAACGACGCCAGCGTGGCGCTCTCCGAGCATATCGCCGGTAGCGAAGATGCCTTCGCCGACATGATGAACAAGACCGCCGCCGATCTGGGCATGAGCAACAGCCACTTCATGAACCCGACCGGTCTGCCGAACCCGGAGCACTATTCGTCGGCCCACGACATGGCGCTGCTGGCCCGTGCCATTATCCGTGTCGACCCGGTGCACTACGCGATCTACTCGCAGAAGGAGTTCTTCTGGAACGGCATCAAGCAGCCCAACCGCAACCTGTTGCTGTGGCGTGACAAGACCGTTGACGGCCTGAAGACCGGCCACACCGAAGAGGCCGGCTACTGCATGGTGTCTTCGGCGGTCCGTGACGGTCAGCGTCTGATCGCGGTGGTGTTCGGCACCAACAGCGAAGCGGCCCGTGCGGCCGAGACCCAGAAACTGCTGACCTACGGTTTCCGCTTCTTCGAAACCCAGACCTTCTATCAGAAGGGCACCGAGCTGGCCAAGGCTCCGGTCTGGAAAGGCACCACCCACGAAGTCAAGGCCGGCCTGGCCGAAGACCTGACCATGACCATGCCTAAAGGCCAGCTGAAAAAGCTTGCCGCCAGCATGACCATCAACCCGAAACTGGTCGCCCCGATCGCCAAGGGTGACGTGATCGGTAAAGTGGAAGTCAAACTGGATGACAAGGTTGTGCACAGCGCCGATCTGATCGCGCTGGATGCGGTCGAGGAAGGTGGTATCTTCCGTCGCCTGTGGGATAGCATCCGCATGTTCTTCTACGGCATGTTCAACTGACGCAGTTTCAACCGCGGCATTTTCATTACATCGTGTCGATTTGCGTGCCCCCACCCGACCAGGGTGTGGGGCACGTCCGTTGCCTGGGCTTACGAGGCCGTTATTGTCATGACAGACACTGAAGTAAAAGCTCCTAAAATCGAGTTCCCGGTTACCGACTATCCGGTCAAGGTGATCAGTGACACCGGTGTGGGCAACAAGGACAAGATCGTCGAGATCGTGCGCAAACATGCGACGGTCAACGACCAGCGGGTGGACGAACGCCAGAGCAGCAACGGCAAGTACACCACGATCCAACTGCACATCGTGGCCACCGACCAGGATCAGTTGTACAACATCAACAGCGAGTTGCGGGCCACCGGCTTCGTACACATGGTGCTGTGATGACGGGCGTGTTGGGCTTTCGTGAGCTCGGTCAGACGCCTTACGAGCCGGTCTGGCATGCCATGCAACGTTTCACCGACGGGCGCAAGTCCGAAGAGTTTCCCGATGAAGTCTGGCTGGTGCAGCACCCGCCGGTCTTCACCCAGGGTCAGGCCGGCAAGGCCGAACACCTGTTGCTGCCGGGCGACATTCCGGTGGTGAAGGTCGATCGTGGCGGCCAAGTGACTTATCATGGTCCTGGCCAACTGGTGGCCTATCTGTTGCTGGACGTTCGCCGCCTCGGTTTTGGCGTGCGCGAGCTGGTCAGCCGGATGGAGCGCTGCCTGATCGAACTGCTCGCCGAATACGGCGTGCAGGCCCAAGCCAAGGCCGATGCCCCCGGGGTTTACGTCAATGGCGCGAAAATCGCCTCACTGGGCCTGCGGATTCGCAATGGCTGTTCCTTCCATGGCTTGGCGTTGAACGTCGACATGGACCTGGCACCGTTCCGACGGATTAACCCCTGCGGTTATGCGGGGCTGGCGATGACCCAGCTGCGTGACCACACAGGACCGATTGAATTTGCCGAGGTAAGTGCCCGGCTGCGCGCGCAGCTCGTCAAACACCTCGACTATGCTGAGCAGACGACCCTCACGGGCGGAATCGATTGATATGACTACTGCGCAAGACGCTGTGCAAACCCTGATCCCGACGCTGGATGTTTCCGAGCGCCCGGCCCGTGCGAAAGTCGAAACCGGCGTCAAGCTGCGCGGCGCCGAGAAGGTCGCGCGGATTCCGGTGAAGATCATTCCGACCACCGAGTTGCCGAAGAAGCCCGACTGGATTCGCGTGCGCATCCCGGTATCGCCGGAAGTCGACCGCATCAAGCAATTGCTGCGCAAGCACAAGCTGCACAGTGTCTGCGAAGAAGCGTCCTGCCCGAACCTGGGTGAATGCTTCAGTGGTGGCACCGCGACCTTCATGATCATGGGGGACATCTGCACTCGTCGTTGCCCGTTCTGCGACGTCGGCCACGGCCGGCCGAAGCCTCTGGACGCGGACGAGCCGATGAACCTGGCGGTGGCGATTGCCGACCTGCGTCTGAAGTATGTGGTCATCACCTCGGTGGACCGCGACGACCTGCGTGATGGCGGTGCCCAGCACTTCGCCGACTGCATCCGCGAGATCCGCAAGCTGTCGCCGGACGTACAGCTGGAGACCCTGGTCCCTGACTATCGTGGCCGCATGGACATCGCCCTGGAAATCACCGCCGCCGAGCCGCCGGATGTGTTCAACCACAACCTGGAAACCGTGCCGCGTCTGTACAAGGCCGCTCGTCCGGGTTCGGACTACCAGTGGTCGCTGACCCTGCTGCAACGCTTCAAGCAGATGATGCCGCATGTGCCGACCAAATCCGGCCTGATGCTGGGCCTGGGCGAGACGGACGACGAAGTCATCGAAGTGATGAAGCGCATGCGTGAGCATGACATCGACATGCTGACTCTCGGCCAGTACCTGCAGCCGTCGCGCAGCCACTTGCCGGTACAGCGTTTTGTCCATCCGGACACCTTCGCCTGGTTCGCCGAGGAAGGCTACAAAATGGGCTTCAAGAACATCGCCTCGGGCCCGCTGGTGCGTTCCTCGTACCACGCCGACGAGCAGGCCAAGCTGGTCAAGGCCGAGCTGCTGGGAGCTTCGTAAGAGATATGGGCAGCCTTCGACCCGTGCGGGACTTCTACCCGGAACAAAGCGCGGTGTCGGCGCTGCCCAAGGGCGGGGTGATCGGCCTGATCGCCCCGGCCGGGCCGGTCGCTATCGACCCGCTCGAAGCCCGGCAATGGGTTCGGTCGCGTGGCTATGAGCTGCGGATCTTTCCTGGCGTCTCGCAGCGGGACGGCTACCTGGCTGGCAGTGACGAGGTCCGTTTGCGGGACCTGCACGATGCCTTTTCCGACCCTGAAATCGACGCCATCTTCTGCCTGCGTGGTGGTTACGGCTGTCCACGGCTGCTGGATCGGATCGATTACCCGTTGCTCGCCAATAATCCCAAGTTGCTGGTCGGGTACAGCGATATCACCGCGCTGCACCTGGCGATTGCCCGTCATGCCGGGTTCATGACGTTTCATGGACCGATGTTCAACATCGATCTGCTCAAGGGCAAGCAGTCGCCGACCGAGTCTTCGCTGTTCGATCTGCTCAGTGGGCGTTTGAAGACCGGTGACGCGCTGGAACACCCCAATGCCTATCCGTTGACCACCCTGGCCCCTGGAAGCGCCTCTGGGCGCCTGCAAGGCGGCAATCTGACATTGGTGTGCGCCAGCCTGGGCACGCCTTACGAGATCGATACCGATGGCGTGATCCTGTTCATCGAGGACGTCAACGAGCCGCTGTACCGGGTCGACCGCTTGCTCACCCACTTGCGCCTGGCGGGCAAGCTGCAAGGTCTGAAGGGCGTGTTGGTGGGAGATTTCGCCGGGGTCGATCCCGAGGCGCTGGCGCGCCTGCTGAAGCAGGAACTGGGGCCGTTGGGGATTCCGGTGCTGGCCGGATGGCGCAGCGGGCATTGTGATCCGAACCTGACACTGCCGCTGGGCGCGCGGGTGCGCCTGGATGCCGATGCGCGGCGGTTGGTGCTGGAGCAGGACGTGGTCCGACTCTGACTTATCCAGATTCGACACGACTCCTGTAGCCGCAGAAGGTGCGGCGATCCGTCGTGTCCGCGAAAGGGGGCCGCTACTACAGCGACACAACATGCATTGTAGGAGCAAGGCTTGCCTGCGAAGAGGCCAGTGCGGCCACTAGACGCTTCGCGGGCAATCCCTGCTTATAGGAACTGCGTCGCTTTCTAGCGCTCGCGCAGGCTTTCCAGCAGCTTGTGGTTCGGATAGCCATCCGCCGGCCAACCCAACGACTGCTGTGCACCTCGAATCGCCTTGCGGGTATTGGCGCCGATGATCCCATCCGGGTTGCCGGCATCGTAGCCGTTGGTGCTGAGCAGTGTCTGCAATTCGATCCGCTCGCTGCGACTGAGCGGCAGGTCATCCTTGGGCCAACTGCCACGAATCACCCCACCACTGTTGAAGCGCTGGGACAGCAGGCCGACCGCCAGGCCATAGGACGACGAGTTGTTGTACTTGAGGATGGCGCGGAAGTTGTCGAGTACCAGGAACCCCGGCCCGCGATAGCCCGCCGGCAGCAACAGCGACGCCGAGAGCGGTGCGGCGCCAGGTGGCAGGGCGACGCCTGCGGGCAATTGCAGACCCAACTGCAGCCACTCGCTGACCGGCTTGCGGATGGCACCATCGGCCAGTGCATAGTCGAAACTGGTCGGCAGTGTGACTTCGAAGCCCCACGGCTGGCCTTTCTGCCAGCCCGAGCTTTGCAGGTAGTTGGCGGTCGAGGCCAGGGCGTCGGCCGAGTCGTTCCAGATGTCCCGCCGGCCGTCGCCGTCGAAGTCCACTGCATAGCTGTTGTAGGTCGTCGGGATGAACTGGGTCTGGCCCATGGCGCCGGCCCAGGAGCCGAGCATCTGCTCGGGACGGATATCGCCGTGCTGGATGATCTGCAAGGCAGCCAGCAACTGGCTCTGCGCGAAGCCCGGACGACGGCCTTCGTAGGCCAGGGTCGCCAGCGAGCGGATCACCGATTTGTCGCCCTGGAACTGGCCGAAGTTGCTTTCCATACCCCAGACCGCGACGAGGGCCTCGCGGTCGACGCCATAACGTTGTTCGATGCTTTGCAGTACCGCGCTGTTCTGCAGCAACAGGGCCTGGCCCTTGCGCACGCGGGTTGCCGAGAGCGCGCCATCGAGGTATTCCCATACCGGTCGAGTGAACTCCGGCTGGCTGCGATCGGCCTTGATCACGCTCATGTCCGGGCTGACGTCGGCGAAGGCATTGTCGAAGGTATTCGCAGTGATCCCGGCGCGCAGCGCCTCGATACGGAAAGCCGTTCGCCATTCCTCGAAACTCTGGGCGGGCTGGATAAAGGGGGTATCACCGGCCGGCTGTGGTGCGGGAGGCGGCACCGGTGCTGCGGGCACTGTCGGCAGCGGTTGGGCGTCGGCGGCCGTGGGCTTTTCCGCACAGGCAACGAGCAGGATGAAACTGGTGGCGGCGAACAGTCGGCGCAGTGGCCAACCGAGGGTGAGACTAAAGGGCATGCGCGGGTCCGGATAATACGAATCAGGTGTTGACCTTATCATGCCTTGGGGGTGCAGGTCGTGATGACACTTTTACGCGGCCAGAAAGTCAGAAGCCTCCCAGCTTTTAGACTGGAAGGCTTCGCGACGGTAGCTGCCCTTGCCCTTGGCGGGTTGTTCCTGGCGGCTTCGGAACAGGGGCTGGGCGATGATCGATTTGGCTTTGTTGGGACGCCGGGACGGCTTGCTCATGGCAGTGCACTCTTGGGGTGGAAGAGCGCGAATCATCAGGCAGATGGGCTTGCGTGTCCAGTGTGGTTATTCGGCTGGCAGCGCCAGACGTTGGCCACACATCAGTAGGCAAAGTCGGCTCAGGCTGCTCCAAGGCGAGCCGGCGGCCTGGCCCTTGATCTGTGCGTCGATGCGCTGGGCGTCCATCAGCAACTGGCTCCAGCGTTGCGCCGAATGCCGCTGCAGGGCCTTGCTCATCAACGGCCGGCGTTTGTCCCAGACCGGAGGCCTGGCCTGGCTGAACGCTTTCTCCAACGGTACGCCCTGGCTGTACTGCTGGGACAGGTTGGCCAGCAACCGCAGTTCCCGGGCCAGGGCCCAGAGAATCACCGGTGGCTCGACGCCCTCGCCACGCAGCCCTTCGAGCATGCGCAAGGAATGCGCCGCCTCGCCATTGAGCACCGCATCGACCAGTCCGAATACATCGAAGCGGGCACTGTCGGCCACCGCCGCCTGCACCGTGTCGAGGGTGATCTGCCCACCTTCGGCCATCAGCTTGAGCTTTTCGATTTCCTGAGCGGCGGCCAGCAGGTTGCCTTCGACCCGTGCGGCAATCAGTTCCACGGCATCCTGCTGGGCGGACAGCCCGGCCTGGGCCAGGCGCTGACGAATCCACTGTGGCAGCTGGTTGGCGTCCACCGGCCAGATCTGGATGAATTGGGTCTGCTGGCCTTCGATCAGCGCCTTGCCCCACTTGGTCTTCTGCGCACTGCCGTCGAGTTTGGGCAGGCTGATCAGCAACAGGGTATCGTCGGCGGGGCGCGCGCAATACTCCATCAGCGCGGCGGCACCCTTGTCGCCCGGTTTGCCCGACGGCAGGCGCAGTTCGAGAAGACGTTTCTCGGCGAACAACGACATGCTGGCCCCGGCTTGCAGCAGGGTGCCCCAGTCGAAATTGGCGTCGGCGCTGAACACCTGGCGTTCGTCGAAGCCTTGCTGGCGCGCGGTGCTGCGAATGGCGTCGGCTGCTTCCTGGCACAGCAGCGGATCGTCGCCGCTGATGACATAGACCGGCGCGAGGCCACCTTGCAGGTGTTTGGCGAGTTGGGCGGGAGCGAGTTTCATGGGCGGGTCGCCAAGGGGCGCCAGAGGCGCCCCACAGGGCTTACTGGTTCGGCAGTTCCAGAGGCGATTGCTGTGGCTGCGAGGCTTCGAACTTGCGCGCGGCTTCCAGGGCGTCGGCGTCTGCCTTGGCTTTGGCGTTAGCGGCCTGTTGCAGGCTGTCCAGTTGTTCCGGCGTCAGGATCTGCAGGCGGATGACCATCTGCTGCACCAGGTCACGACGCATTTCCTTGCGCAATTCGGCGGCCTCGGCGTCGCCGCCGGTGATGTTGTTGCCGTCGTGCACGTAGTATTTCTGCACTTCCAGCTTGCCGCTGGTCAGGAGCAGGTCCTTCTCACCACGGATCTCGTAGTTCAGCACGGTGTTGAGTTCGTACTCGGCGTTACGGCCCGAGCCGCTGTAGCTCGCCGCGCGCTGGGTTTCCTGCTCGTCGGTCAGGACCAGCTTGTAGAGTGCACCCTTGTGGACATCGACGCCGCTATGTTCCAGCACCTGGGTCAGTTGCTTGATCGTATCCCCATAGGCGTTACGGGCGCTGACCGACAATTCCTTGATCGTCAGTTCGGAGGTACCCGTGCCACGCAGCTGGAAGCCGCATGCGCTGAGCAGCACTGCAAGGCCCATTACCAGCAGATTGCGTTTGATCATCTTGTTGCTCCCCTTGAAACCGTGGGCCGACACGGCGGCCCCGGAAATCTTTTAAAGCGTCCGCACTGGCGGACGCCTGGTCCAATTAGCTGGCGACGATATTGACCAGCTTGCCGGGCACGACGATGACCTTGCGGATCGTCAGGCCATCAATGAAGCGCAGTACGTTTTCGTTGACCCGGGCCGCCGCTTCGATTTCCTCGCGGGTGGCACTGGCCGGCATTTCGATCTGGCCGCGCAGCTTGCCGTTGACCTGGATCACCAGCACCAGGCTGTCCTGGACCAGGGCGCTGTCATCCTGCACGGGCCAGCGGGCGTCGATCACCGGGTCGGCGTGACCCAGTTGACTCCACAGTTCGTGACAGATGTGCGGAGTGATCGGCGCGAGCAGCAGGGTCACGGCTTCCAGACCCTCCTGAACCAGCGCGCGATCCTGATTGGTGCCTTGCGGGGCCTTTTCCAGCACGTTCATCAGCGTCATCACCTGGGCGATGGCGGTGTTGAACTTGTGATTCTGACCGACGTCGTGACTGGCCTGCTTGATCGCCAGGTGGATCGAGCGGCGAATGGCCTTCTGCTCATCGTTCAGGCCGGCAATCTCCAGTTTACCCGGTAGGCCCTGGGCAACATGGCTTTGCGCCAGGCGCCAGACGCGCTTGAGGAAACGATGCGAGCCTTCGACGCCGGAGTCGGACCATTCCGCGCTCATGTCGGGTGGCGAGGCGAACATCATGAACAGGCGGCAGGTGTCCGCGCCGAACTGTTCGATCATCGACTGTGGATCGACGCCGTTGTTCTTCGACTTGGCCATCTTCTCGGTGCCGCCGATCTCTACCGGCAAGCCATCGGAGATCAGTTTGGCGCTTATGACCTTGGCCTTGCTGTCGCGTTCGAGTTCGACGTCCGCCGGGTTGAACCAGGTGTAGGCGCCATTGGCTTCGCGACGGTAGTAGGTCTCGGCGATCACCATGCCCTGGGTCAGCAGGTTCTTGAACGGCTCGTTCGAGCTGACCAGGCCTTCGTCGCGCATCAGCTTGTGGAAGAAGCGCGCATACAGCAGGTGCAGGATCGCGTGTTCGATACCACCGATGTACTGGTCCACCGGCAGCCAGTGGTTGGCGGCTTTCGGGTCGACCAGGCCGCCCTCGTAGTGTGGCGAGGCGTAGCGGGCGTAGTACCAGGACGACTCGACGAAGGTGTCCATGGTGTCGGTTTCACGCTTGGCCGGCTTGCCGCATTTCGGGCATTTGCACTCGTAGAACTCGGGCATGCGCGCCAGGGGCGAGCCAGCGCCGTCCGGTACCACATCTTCCGGCAGTACGACGGGCAGTTGGTCTTCCGGTACCGGCACGTCGCCACAGCTGTCGCAGTGAATGATCGGGATCGGGCAGCCCCAGTAGCGCTGGCGGCTGATACCCCAGTCGCGCAGGCGGAACTGGGTGCGCGAGGCGCCGAGGTTTTTCTTGATCAGGGCGACTTCGATCGCGTCGAACGCGCCGGCAAAGTCCAGGCCGTCGAATTCGCCGGAGTTGATCAGGGTGCCGTGCTCACCGTAGGCGTCCTGCCATGGTGCAGGGTTGCTGTCGCCGGAGCTGGTGCGCACCACCGACTTGATCGGCAGGTCGTACTTGCTGGCGAACTCGAAATCACGTTCGTCGTGGGCCGGCACTGCCATGACGGCGCCGTCGCCGTAGTGCATCAGCACGTAGTTGGCGACCCACACCGGCAGTTTTTCGCCGGTCAGCGGATGCGCGACGAACAGGCCGGTCGGCAGGCCTTTCTTCTCCTGGGTGGCGACGTCGGCTTCGGCGACGCTACCGGCCTTGCATTCGGCGATGAAGGCTTGCAATTGCGGATTGTTGGCGGCGGCCTGGGTCGCCAGCGGGTGTTCGGCGGCCACGGCGACATAGGTCGCGCCCATCAGGGTGTCCGGACGGGTGGTGAAGACTTTCAGCGTACCGGCTTCGCCGATGGAGTCGACGTCGTACGGGAACTGCACTTCCATGCCGCGGGACTTGCCGATCCAGTTGCGTTGCATGGTCTTGACCTGCTCGGGCCAGCCCGGCAGTTCGTCGAGGCCTTCCAGCAGCTCATCGGCGTAGGCGGTGATCTTGAAGTAGTACATCGGGATTTCGCGCTTTTCGATCAGCGCGCCCGAGCGCCAGCCGCGGCCGTCGATCACCTGCTCGTTGGCCAGTACGGTCTGGTCCACCGGGTCCCAGTTCACGGTACCGTTCTTGCGGTAGATCACGCCTTTTTCGAACAGGCGGGTGAACAGCCACTGCTCCCAACGGTAGTAGTCGGGCTTGCAGGTGGTCACTTCGCGGGACCAGTCCACCGCGAGGCCCAGGCTGCGCAGCTGGCTCTTCATGTAGGCGATGTTTTCGTAGGTCCACTTGGCTGGCGCGACCTTGTTCTTCATCGCGGCGTTTTCCGCCGGCATGCCGAAGGCATCCCAACCCATGGGTTGCAGGACGTTCTTGCCCTGCATGCGTTGGTAGCGGGCGATCACGTCGCCGATGGTGTAGTTGCGCACGTGCCCCATGTGCAGCTTGCCGCTGGGGTAAGGGAACATCGACAGGCAGTAGTAGGTTTCCTTGCCTGGTTGTTCACTGACTTCAAAGGACTTTTGCTCGTCCCAGAACGATTGGGCGGCGTTTTCGATTTCACGGGGCTGATAGTGTTCGTGCATGGCTACTTGTACTGGAAAGGGTGGCCTAATCCTCTTCAACGCACTGTGCGGGTGCTGCTGGAAGTGGAGTTACAGGAAGCCCCGTAGCATACATGAGGCCGCTCTACCGAGGGAAACCCTGATTGCGTGACAAGGGCCGTTGGTCGCGGCGCCGGGCTGGTTGGCCGTGCACCGCTAAGCTCATTGAGGGGGAAGTGATACTTATCTTCAATGAGGTGAACGGATGGTGGAGTCGCAGCGAAATGTAACTGATCCCGAACTGTACGAACGTCTGATCACGCGTCTTGGGGTGGCCCTGGACGCGGCAAGGACGGCGGTCCGCCTGCGTGACGAGCGGCCTGCCGAGCTGGAATTGCGGGGCTTGAGTCGCGCCGAGTTCGAACTGATCAGGGCCTATCTGGACCTGAGCGGTCGCGGCGTACCCACATCCGAGACGACAGTGCCACAACACAGGGAAGAAGTACGTTCGGCCGAGATCATCTGGTTGAAGGACAGGGCGCCCAAGCTCTATTCGGCGCGGTTCAAGTCATTTCGGGCCAAGTGAGGTCCGCCCGGCTGCATCCTGTTGTCTGTCGTTGACCTGGCTTGTGGGTCGAGCCAAGGATCTGCAAGGTTGTTGATTGATCCTTATGCACTTAGGCTTCGGGCATCTTCTGGAGGTGCCCGATGCCCGTTCGCTATATCCTAAAACAATTGCTCCTGCCGCCCGGCCTGTTACTGCTGTTGCTGGCGCTGGGCTGGTGGCTGCGACGCAGCCGTCCACGTCTGGCAGCGCTGTGTTTTGGCCTGGGTTTGGGTGGTTTCTGGCTGATCAGCCTGCCGGTGGTGGTCGAGTGGTCGGCGCGCGCTCTCGAAACCGTGCCACCGCTGGAGCAGGGCGAGTGGGCGGGGTTGGCGCAGCGCGCCGATGCCATCGTGGTGCTTGGCTCGGGGCGCGAGCGGGGCGACCCGGCCTGGGGCAGTGACCAGCCGACCGGTATCGGCCTGGAGCGCCAGCGTTATGCCGCTCGGCTGGCCAAGGCCTCGGGCTTGCCGGTGCTGACCAGTGGTGGTCTGCATTACGGTACACCGCCCAGCGAGGCCGCGTTGATGGCCGAGTCGATGCGTGACGATTCCGGGGTGGTGGTGCGCTGGTTGGAAGAGCGCAGTACCACGACCTGGGAGAACGCCCGGTTCAGTCATGAGTTGCTGGCGCCGTTGGGGATCAAGCGGGTGGTGGTGGTTACCCATGCGGCCCATATGCCTCGGGCGGTGTGGAGCTTTGAACGGGCCGGCTTCAGCGTGGTGCCGGCGCCGGTCGGCTTCCTCGGGCGCGACAACGCCAGCCCGCTGGGCGGCTGGATGCCGGAATTCAAGGCGATCTGGCGCAGCGGGCAATTGATCAATGAAGCGGTGGGGCAGGTGGGGTACCGGCTCTTTTATCGCGCTGCGCCCTGATACATTCCAGGCTCCGCCCTGAACACACCGCCAACCTTTGTAGGAGTGGCCGGCCGCTCCTACAAATAGCTTGGCGGTGTGTTTCAGACCGTCTTGGCAATCCGGCTCGCCAGCAGTGCCCAACCGAACAGCAAACCGCACAGGATGATCAACGGCCACGAACGCCAATGCAGGTACGGCGTCAGGTTGTGCATCGGCACCACTTCGCCATACAGGATGCCGCGTTCGAACTGCGGAATCTGCGCGGTGATCTGGCCGAACGGGTTGATCAGTCCGGTGACGCCGTTGTTGGTCGCGCGAATCATCCAGCGTCCGGCCTCCAGCGCCCGCATCTGCGCCATCTGCAGATGTTGCAGCGGGCCGATCGAGGTGCCGAACCAGGTGTCGTTGCTGATGGTCAGCAGCAGGTCGCTGCGCGCCGACAGTCTGGCGGCGAACTCCGGGTAGACCACTTCGTAGCAGATGAACGGCGCAATCTGATAGCCCTTGGCTTGCAGCAGCGGCTGGTCGGCGGGGCCGCGGGCGAAGTCTGACATGGGCAGATTGAAGAACTCGATCAGGCCCCGCAGCAGGTCCTGCAGAGGAACGTACTCGCCAAACGGTACCAGTTTCTGCTTGAGATAGATTCCGTCACCTTCGCCGATCGCGACGATGCCGTTGAAGTAGCGTTTCTCGTTATGCACCACTTGGCGAATCGGTACGCCGGTGATCAGCGCCGAATGCCGGTCAGCGGCAAAGTTGCCCATCATCGACAAATAGCCTTCGGCGGACTCCTTGAGCACCGGAACGGCCGTTTCCGGCCACACCAGCAGGTCGACCCGTTTGGAGCTGAAGCTCATGTCGCGGTACAGCGCCAACTGGGCATTGAGCTGCGCCGGGTCCCACTTCATGCTCTGTTCGATATTGCCCTGGATGGCGGCAACGCTCAGCGGTTCGCCCGACGGGCTGGTCCAGGCGTGGTGCTTGAGTGCCAGGCCGATGGCCCATGGGCCGACCAACAACAGTACGCCTGCGGCGATGAACGCCTTGCGGCCGCCCTTGAGCAGGCGCCGGACGTTGTATAGCAGGGCGGCGGTCAGGGCCAGGGCAAAGGAGATCAGCCAGATCCCGCCCAGCGGCGCGAGGCCGGCCAGCGGGCCGTCCAGCTGGCTGTAGCCGGAATAGAGCCATGGGAAACCGGTCAGGAACCAGCCGCGAAAAGCTTCCTGTGCAACCCATAGGGCGGCGAAGGCCAACGCGTCGGCCAAGGGCGCTTCATTGCGGCGGATCCAGCGCGCCCAGACCCAGGCGGGCAGGGCGAAGAACCAGGCGATGGCGGCGATGAACGCCAGCATCAGCAGGCCGGCCAGCAGCACCGAGGCACCGCCGTAGGTGTGGATGCTGACATAAATCCAACTGGTGCCGGCGCCGAACAGGCCGAAACCGAAACTCCAGCCGCGCCACAGGGCCTGGCGTGGTGAAAGCTCGCGCAGGCCGGCATAGAACAGGCCGACCGCCAGCAACGCCAGCGGCCAGATGTCGAACGGCGCCAGGGCCAGTGTAGTCAGAGCGCCAGCCACCACGGCCAGCAGGTTACCGGGCCAGCCGGGACGGGTTAAGCGCAGCATGGGAACTTCGGTCCTTAGCGGTTGATGGGCGTCAGGCGGATCAGATGAATCCGACGGCTGTCGGCATTCAGGATACGGAAACGATACGCGCCAATCTCGGTGGTTTCATTACGCTTTGGCAAATGACCGAACGCACTCATGACCAGTCCGCCCACGGTGTCGAATTCGTCGTCGGAGAACTCGCTGTCGAAGAACTCGTTGAAGTTCTCGATCGGCGTGAGGGCCTTGACCAGGAAGTCACCGCTGGGCAGTGGCTTGATGTAGCTGTCTTCCTCGACATCGTGCTCGTCCTCGATGTCGCCGACGATCTGCTCGAGCACGTCCTCGATGGTCACCAGGCCCGCCACACCGCCGTATTCGTCGATCACGATGGCCATGTGGTTGTGGTTGGCGCGGAACTCGCGCAACAGTACGTTCAGGCGCTTGGATTCGGGGACGAAGGTCGCCGGACGCAACAGATCCTTGATATTGAACCCGTCGCCGTTCTCCTTGAGGATCAGCGGCAGCAGGTCCTTGGCCAGCAGAACGCCCATGACGTCATCGTGGCTTTCGCCGATCACCGGGTAGCGCGAGTGCGCGGCGTCGAGGACGGCGGGAAGGAATTCGCGGGGTGTCTGGGTTGCCTTGATGCTGATCATCTGCGAGCGCGGGACCATGATGTCGCGTACCTGCAGGTCGGCTACCTGAATGGCACCTTCGACGATGGCCAGCGCTTCGCTGTCCAGCAATTTGTTCTGGTGGGCTTCGCGCAGCAGTTCCAGCAACTCCTGGCGGTTTTTCGGCTCATGGGCAAAAGCCTGGGTCAGTTTACCCAGCCAGGACTTCTGCCCGTTGCTCGATCGGTCTTCGCTCATAGCGATTTACTCGTTTCCCTTGATTGAGTGATAAGTTGAGTGATCAGTGTTCGTCATCGGCATAAGGGTCGGGATGACCCAGTTCAGCAAGCAACTCTCGTTCCAGCGCTTCCATTTCCTCGGCTTCCTCGTCATCGATGTGGTCGTAACCCAACAGATGCAGGCAGCCGTGAATGACCAGATGGGCCCAATGGGCCTCCAGTGTCTTGCCTTGCTCGGCCGCCTCGCGGGCGACCACCGGAACGCAGATGACCAGATCTCCCAGCAAGGGAATATCCAGCAGTTCGTCCGGCACATCGGCGGGGAAGGACAGCACGTTGGTCGCGTAGTCCTTCTGTCGCCAGGTATGGTTCAGTTCGCGGCCCTCGGCCTCGTCCACCAGGCGGATGGTCAGCTCCGAGTCGGCGCTGCGCTGGCGCAGGGCCAGGGCGCACCAGGTGCGCAAGTCGGCTTCGCTCGGGACGGGTGCGTCACTGGCCAGTTGCAGATCGAGTTCAAGCATCGCGCGGGCTGTCCTTGGCGTGGGACGGCTCGACGGGGCGGTTCTCGAAGCGCTCGTAGGCTTCGACGATACGCTGCACCAGTGGATGGCGAACCACGTCCTTGGGCTGGAAGTGGGTGAAGCTGATCCCTGGCACGTCCTTGAGCACTTCGATGACATGCGCCAGGCCGGACTTGGTGCCACGCGGCAGGTCGACCTGGGTGATGTCGCCGGTGATCACGGCGGTGGAGCCGAAGCCGATCCGGGTCAGGAACATTTTCATCTGTTCGACAGTGGTGTTCTGGCTTTCGTCGAGGATGATGAAGCTGTTGTTCAGCGTTCGGCCGCGCATGTAGGCCAGCGGAGCGATTTCGATCACCTGGCGCTCGATCAGCTTGGCGACGTACTCGAAGCCGAGCATTTCATACAAGGCGTCGTAGAGCGGTCGCAGGTACGGGTCGATCTTCTGGGCCAGGTCGCCGGGCAGGAAGCCGAGCTTTTCGCCGGCTTCGACGGCCGGCCGGACCAGCAGGATCCGACGTACCTGTTCGCGTTCCAGGGCGTCCACGGCGCAGGCCACTGCCAGGTAGGTCTTGCCGGTGCCCGCAGGGCCGATACCGAAGTTGATATCGTTGGCCAGCACTTCCTTCACGTAGCGCTGCTGATTGAGGCCGCGCGGGCGAATCATGCCCTTTTTCGTGCGCAGGGCCACGGCGGCTTCGGCGACCGGATTGTTGGCCAGGTCGTCGTCGGTCGACTCCTGCAGGAACAGGTGCACCATATCCGGAGACAGTTCGGTCCCCTTGGTTTCCCGGTACAGGCGGCGCAGCAGTTGTTCTGCGGAGGTGGTGAGCTTGGGTTCGCCGATCAGTTCGAACTGATTGCCGCGGTTGCGGATCTGGATGGCCAGGCGCTGTTCGATCAGGCGCAAATGCTCATCGAACTGCCCGCACAGATTGGCGAAGCGATGTGCCTCGAAAGGTTCGAGGATGAAACGATGGGGTTCTATAGGTGCGTTCAAGGTCGTTTATCAGCCGCCCGACGGCAATGGAGATGGGTTCAAGGATAACGCTAGCAGCCTGGGGACGAAAGCGCTTCTGTCTGACAGACGTCCCCGTTTGTTGCAGGCTTCCTCACTGTGTGGCGAGGGGGCTTGTCGGAACACCGCCCCGCCCCGCTCGCCACAGGCGCTGGTTCATCGATCGTGGCGTTGCTATTGCAGCATCGAACCGCGCAGCGAATGCGGCTGCGCCGAGTCGATGTGGACGTCGACGAACTGGCCGATCAGTTGCGGATTGTCGCAGCGGAAGTTGACGATACGGTTATTCTCGGTACGTCCCTGCAGTTCGCCCGGGTCTTTTTTCGAGTAATCGGTCACCAGGATGCGCTGGGTCGAACCAACCATCTGTCGGCTGATCTCGAAGCCCTGCTGGTTCAGGCGATGCTGCAGGGCGTTCAGGCGCTCTTTTTTCAGTTCTTCCGGGGTGTCGTCCGCAAGGTCTGCCGCCGGGGTGCCGGGGCGCTGGCTGTAGACGAACGAGTAGGAAAAATCGAAACCGACGTCTTCGATCAGCTTCATGGTCTGCTGGAAATCCTTCTCGGTTTCGCCGGGGAAGCCGACGATGAAGTCCGAGCTGATGCAGATACCCGGCACGGCGGCCCGCAGCTTGCGCAGTTTGGACTTGTACTCCAGGGCGGTGTGGTTGCGTTTCATTGCCGCCAGAATCCGGTCCGACCCCGACTGCACCGGCAGGTGCAGGTGTTTCACCAGCTCAGGCACCTCGGCGTGGGCCTGGATCAGGCTGTCGGAGAACTCCAGCGGGTGCGAGGTGGTGTAGCGGATGCGCTCGATACCGTCGACAGCGGCCACGACCCGGATCAGTTCCGCCAGGTCGGCCAGACGGCCATCGTGGGTGGCACCGCGATAGCCGTTGACGTTCTGCCCCAGCAGCGTCACTTCGCGCACACCGTTCTCGGCCAGGTGGATGATTTCGCCGATCACATCGTCGAACGGCCGGCTGACTTCTTCGCCGCGGGTGTACGGCACCACGCAGAAGGTGCAGTACTTGCTGCAGCCTTCCATCACCGAGACGTAGGCGCTGGGGCCGTCGATGCGCGGTTCGGGCAGATGGTCGAATTTCTCGATTTCCGGGAACGAGATGTCCACCTGCGGCAGGCGGGTGATGCGCGCGGCATCGATCATTTCCGGCAGTCGGTGCAGCGTTTGCGGGCCGAAGACCACGTCGACGTAAGGCGCGCGCTTGCGGATCGCTTCGCCTTCCTGGCTGGCAACGCAGCCGCCCACGGCGATCACCATGTCCGGGTTGCTTTCCTTGAGTTCGCGCCAGCGGCCCAGTTGGGAGTAGACCCGGTCCTGGGCGCGCTCACGGATCGAGCAGGTGTTGAGCAGGATGACATCCGCGTCTTCGGCTCGGGCGGTGACTTCCAGGGCCTGATGTTCGCCCAGCAGGTCGACCATGCGCGAGCTGTCGTACTCGTTCATCTGGCAACCGTGGGTTTCTATATAGAGCTTCTTGGCCATGGGTCGGGGTCGTCGAGTGATTCAAAGAACCGCGCATTATAAGGGTCATCGCGGTCGCTTCCTAGCATTGTGCGTCCGGCGGCTATGCTATAGTTCGCGCCCTCTTTCCATAGCCCCGATATGTTGCCCGCCCACCATGAGCAAACGTGAAACCCCGATCTACAAGGTGATTTTCCTCAACCAGGGCCAGGTGTTCGAAATGTACGCCAAGCAGATCTATCAAAGCGATCTGTGGGGTTTCCTGGAGGTCGAAGAGTTCGTCTTTGGCGAGCGTACGCAGCTGGTGGTCGATCCGGGGGAGGAAAAGCTCAAGGCCCAGTTCGAAGGCGTGTTGCGCAGCTTCGTGCCGATGCACTCGATCGTGCGGATCGATGAGGTCGAGCGCCTGGGCACACCGAAGATCAGCGAAGCGCGGGGCATGGGTAACGTCACGCCGTTTCCGATGCCGATGCCCGATAAATAAGCGCTGCCCTGAAACTGGGCACTTGCGGGGTGGGAGCCGGCTGGCTCCCGCTCAAGCATCAGGGAAGTGGTGAAAAGGGCGTCCGCCCGTCCGCTGTCTGCAGTTCCAGCAGGTACTTGCGGAAGATCTGCCCCAGTACCTGGGTCGCCATTTCCAACTGATCCCGTGGCATCTGTGCCGCGACTTCGTCGGCGACATCCAGCGCGTCCTCGGCACCGTTGACCGCCGCCATCTTCAGGACGATATAGGCCTGGACATTGTTGGCCGGCACGCCTTCGCCCTTGTAGAACATGGTGCCGAGCTGGAACTGTGCCTGGGCGTGGCCCTGCAGCGAAGCCAGTTCGAAGTTGCTCAGGGCCTTGTTGAGGTCGCGCGGGGCATTCTTGCCGTCGTAGTAGAACTCGCCCAGCTCGTATTGCGCCTGTGCATCCCCGCCCTTGGCAGCCTGTTCGCAGGCTGCCAGCGCCTCGGCGAGATCCTGCGGCTGTGTATTGAGGGTGCAACGCCCCATTGCCGGGATCAGCAACGAGTTACCGCCTGCATGTGCCAGCAGCGGCTGAAGGAGCAACAGGCAGCCCAGTGAAAGGGCGCGGCCGGTGCGGTTCATGGGAATCGACGTACCTCTGAAGGGCGGGCGTACCCGGCCAGGGGATGTGTATGGCGCGCATTATGAAATAAGCGAGGGCCACCTTACAAAGTCTTTACTCGTTTTTCTGCTGCGCGGGCGTTATATCGCCTTGTTTTGCCGATCACGCGTACGCAATTGCCGCCCGTCACCTACATCGATACTCGTTTCCTCGCCCTGGCACTAACCCGCGACGGTGTTGTCAGTATTTCGCACCTATAGCGACGAGTGTCATCCCGATAGCGTTCCGTCAGCTGCATTTATGCGATTGCACGAACGCCTTCGGGCAAAACCCAGGACTCTTCTTCCTCGCGGGTTGACTCTCTATGCGCTTGCTACTCGATCCGCGTCAGGACATTGATGCCGCCCTGCTGGGTTATCGCCGAGTGTTCTGGTCGTTGGCACTCTTCAGCGGGGTGATCAATCTGCTGGTGCTGGTGCCATCGCTGTACATGATGCAGGTGTACGACCGGGTCCTTACCAGCCGCAACGAAACCACACTGTTCATGCTGACCGTGATTGCCCTCGGACTGTTCATGTTCAGTGCGCTGATCGAGTGGGTACGCGGTGAAGTGATGATCCGCATGAGCGCCGGCTTGGACAATGCGCTGGGCGAGCGTATTTTCGACGCCGCTTTCGCCCGTAGCCTGCGCGAGCACAACGCCAACCCGGCGCAGGTGCTCAGCGACCTGGCCACGTTGCGCCAGTTGGTCACCGGCCAGGGCCTGATCGCCTTGCTCGATGCGCCGTGGTTGCCGATCTTCCTGTTGGTGGCCTTTATCTTTCATCCCTGGTTTGGGGTGCTGACGCTGGTGCTCGCCCTGGTGCTGATCGGCCTGGCGCTGTGGGGCGAGCTGGCGACGCGGACGCCCCTGGGGGAAGCCAATCGCCTGGGGGTGCAGTCGGCGACCTATGTCAACAGCACGCTGCGCAATGCCGAGGTCATCCGTGCGCTGGGCTTGCTGGGGCCGTTGCGCCAGCGCTGGAGCCTGCTGCAACAACGTATTGTCGCGGCCCAGGCCCGTGCCAGCGCCCGCAGCGCCGGTATCACCTCGACGACCCGATTCGTGCGTGTTTCCGGGCAGTCACTGTCCCTGGGTTTGGGCGCGCTGCTGGTGCTTGAAGGCCAACTGTCGGCGGGCATGATGATCGCCATGTCGCTGCTGCTGGGGCGTGCCCTGGCCCCCGTGGAAATTGCCATCGGCTCCTGGAAACAGTTCAATGCCGGACGCCTGAGCTACCAGCGTCTGGCCCAGCTCCTTGGCCAGTACCCGCGCGATCGCCCACGCATGCCGCTGCCGCCGCCTACCGGCGCGGTGCGCCTGGAACAGCTGTATGTCGGGCCGCCCGGTGCTTCGCAGCCGATTTTGCGGGGCATCAATTTCAGCCTGGACAAGGGCGAAGTGCTTGCGGTTATCGGCCCCAGCGCCAGCGGTAAATCGACGCTGGCCCGCGCGCTGGTCGGCGTATGGCCGGCCATGGGTGGCTCGGTGCGCCTGGATGAGGCCGAGATCGGCCAGTGGTCTGCCGAGGCCTTGGGGCCCCACCTGGGATACCTGCCCCAGGACATCGAATTGTTCGACGGCAGCGTGGCCGACAATATCGCCCGTTTCGGCGAACAGGATGCCGGCAAGGTCATCGCCGCCAGCCGCCAGGCGGCTGTCCACGAAATGATCCTGAGGTTTCCCAAGGGCTATGACACGCCGCTGGGTCCTGGCGGTCTCGGCTTGTCCGGTGGCCAGAAGCAACGCCTCGGCCTGGCTCGTGCGCTCTACGGACAGCCGTCGCTGATCGTGCTCGACGAGCCCAACTCCAACCTCGACGAAGCCGGCGAACTGGCCCTGGTACGGGCCATCGGCATGCTCAGAAGCGCCGGCAGCACCGTGGTGCTGATCACCCATCGGCCCAGTGTGCTGGCATTGGTCGATCATATCCTGCTGCTCAAGGACGGTACCCAGCAAGCGTTCGGCCCACGGGATCGGGTGCTCAAGGCACTGATGCCGGGGCACAGGCCGGCGGTCGTCAGGGAGGCCGGCGAAGATGCATGACCTGACACCGGGTGCGGACGCTTCCCGCGAGCAGGCGTTGAGCGTGCCTGGCCCCCATGCACTGCCCGGCGCCAGTACCGATGCCGCGCGCGCAGCGCGGCATGGCGTGGGTTTCCTGGTCCTGGCGCTCGGCGGTTTTTTGCTCTGGGCTTGCCTGGCGCCGCTCGATCAGGGGGTGACGGGCAGCGGTACCGTGGTGGTGGCCGGGGAGCGCAAGGCCGTGCAGTCGCTGGTGGGGGGCGTGGTGGAGCAGTTGCTGGTCAGCGATGGCGATCGTGTCGCCCGTGGCCAGTTGCTGGTGCAGCTCAATACCGTGCAGGCACAGTCGCAACTGGACGTGACCCTGGGCAAGTTGCTCAACGACCGCAGCATCGAGGCCCGCTTGATTGCCGAACGCTTGGGCAACGCCGAGATCCAGTGGCCGGTTGAACTGCTGGAACGGGCCGACGAGCCGCAGGTCAAGGCAGCGATGGCGTTGCAGGGCCAATTGTTCGCAAGCCGCCGCGCGGAGCTGGGTAGCCGCTTGCAGATCATCGAGCATGAAGCGGCGGCGTTGCGCCAGCAATTGCTCGGCTATGAAGGCGTCAAGCGCAACTACGATGCGCAGATACGCTTCCAGCAACAGGAACTTGAAGGCTTGCGCGACCTGGCCCGTGAAGGTTATGTCCCGCGCAACAAACTCTTCGAGGCCGAGCGCAATGCCGCGCAACTGGCGGGGCAGATCGCCTCTGCCGTGGGCGATATCGGCAAGACCCGCCAGGCGATCAACGAAAGTCGGTTCAAGGCGTTGCAAACGCAACAGGAGTTCCGCCGCGATGCCGAGACCCAGCTCAGCGAGGTCTCCGCCGAGGCGGCAGGTTATGCCGATCAGATCCGTGCCTTGCAGTTCGAGGTCGACAACGGTGCGATCCGCGCACCGGTCGCCGGACAGGTCATGGATGTAAACCTGCATACGGAGGGGGGCGTTGCGCAGGCCGGGCAAACCCTGATGCAGGTGGTGCCGCTGGAGGCGCCGATGGCGATCACGGCACGCTTCGAGCCGCTGATGGCCAACAAACTGCGCCCGGGACTGCCCGTGCATGTGCATTTTACCGCGCTGCAGCGGGTGGATACGCCAACGGTCACCGCCATGCTGACCACTGTGTCGGCAGACCAACTGCTCGATGAACAGACCCATCGTCCGTACTTTTCCGCCAAGATCGAGATTGCCGCCGACACGGTCGCCGCGCTGCAGAACGCCGGTCTGTTGGTGCGCCCCGGCATGCTCGCCGATGTCACGGTAGTGACGGGGGAGAGGACGCTGATGAATTACCTGATGAAACCCTTGCGTGAGCGCCTGCTGGCTGCCTTCAAGGAAGAATGAGCATGATCGACCGTAGCCGCTACCGCTGCTGTGTCCTGTTAAGCCTGTATGGCAGTTGGGTCGCGCTCCTGCCCGCCTGGGCTGCCGATGGGGGGCTGAGCCTGACCGCCGTCTACGATGCCTCGCGCCTCAACGATCCGACCCTGCAGTCGGCCACCCATGCCTATGAGGCTTCGCGGCATGAGGCCGCGATCGGCCGCGGTGGTCTCTATCCGCAAGTATCGCTGACGTCGCGCTATGGCCGGGGCGGGCGCACCGATGGTGGCGACGACAACCGCTACGTCGGGAGCAACGATTACCAGGCCGACAATATCACCCTGGCGGCGCAACAACCGCTCTACGACAAGGGGCGCTGGGCGGCATACGAGGAGGGCAAAGCCCGTGGGCAATTGGGTGGCCTGCAATTCGACGTTGCCGGCCAGACCCTGTACGACCGGGTCGCCAAGGGGTATTTCGAGGTGGCCCGGGCCGAAAACGAGATCAAGTTGATCGCCCAGCAGAAAGCAGCCATCAACGCTTTGGTCATCCAGAGCAAAAAGCTCTATGAGGGCGGCCAGGGCGCGATCACCGATATCGATGAAGCCCGGGCGCGGCTGGATCTGGTCGAGGTACAGAAGGCCGAAGCCGATGCTCGGCGTGGGGCGGCATTACGGGCGTTGTCCGGACGTGCCAATGTGCCCATCGAGGATATCCAGCCGATGCGCGAGGAACTGGCCGCCAGCAGCCCGATCCCGGCGGAACGGGACCTGCCGTACTGGGCGGCGATTGCCCGCGACACCAGCCCCGAGCTGGCGGCCCGCCTGGCGGCGGTGAAAGTCGCCGAGGCACAGGCCGACAGCCAGCGCGCCGGACATTATCCGACCTTGTCCCTGACCACCCAGTTGACCCGCCGGGAAACCCGCCAATACCACGAGCTCGATCCGCGCCAGGACAGCTACTACGTGGGCGTGCAACTGGAAGTGCCGTTGTATCGCGGTGGCGCAGTGCGTGCCTCGGTGGCAAAGGCCGAGGCGCAACTGGCCGGGGCCCGGTCCGATTACGACGTGCAGCGCCAACAGTTGGCCGAAGACATTGAAACCGATTACCTGGGGGTGGTGACCGGGTTCGCCAAGAGCAAGGCCATGCAGCGAGCGGTGGAGTCCAACCAGCGGGCGCTGATTTCGACGGAAAAGGGTTTCCAGGGCGGCGTACGCTCCACGGTGGATATTCTTGATGCCCAACAGCGGCTATTCCAGGCGCGTCGGGACCTGCTCAATACCAAGCTGGACATGCTGCAAAGCTATGTGAGCCTGCACAGCCATACCGGCCAGATGAGCCGGGCGGTCCTGGAGCAGGTGCAAAGTCTGTTCTGACTGCTCCAGGATCGCGGTTCCGGCGGTTCAGGCGGCGAAGTCGCCGGCATGCAGCTCCTTGACACCCAGCAGCTCGAATTCGAACTCGGCGGTGGCGTCGGCATTGACACTGCCATAGAGAATGCCATCGGCAAGGCGCAACTGGCCGGTGGCGTTGCTGGTGTCGAAGGCATTGCCGCCGATGAACGTGAAGGCGTCGTGCTGGGCGGTCAGCGGGTTGGCGTCTATCCCACGCAGGTCCAGTTGATCTCCCTCGCTGCTCTTGAAGCCGATGATCACATCGCGCTGGGGTCCGACGCCCATGTCCGCCAACGAGCCGAATGCGTAGGTATCCGCCCCGGTGCCGCCGGTCATGTTGTCGCTCCCCTCGCCGCCGATCAGTCGGTCATCGCCCGCGCCGCCGACCAGCGTATCGTTGCCCGCGCCGCCATTCAGGACGTTGGCGCCGCTGTTGCCCGTCAGGTGGTCGGCATAGGCGCTGCCGGTCAGGTTCTCGAAGAATTTCAAGGTGTCGAGCCCGGCCCCCACGGTGTTCTGTTGCGCCGATGTCGAGAGGTTGACGGTCACCCCGGCCAGGGCCCGTTCGAAGGAGACCGTATCGTTGCCGTCGCGACCGTCCAGCACATTGTTGCCGGCCCCGGCGAACAGGGTGTTGTCCAGGGCATTGCCGGTGCCATTGGCGGCGCCGGGGCTGTCTATATAGAGGTTCTCGACATTGTCGCCGAGGGTATAGCTCGCCAGGCGGCTGTGGACACTGTCGATGCCTCCCGACACCGGATCACTGTTGGTTTCGATCACCCTGTCGTCGGTGTTGTCGACATAATAGGTATCGTTGCCGTCGCCACCACTGATGCTGTCGGCTCCGGCGGCGCCATCGAGGACGTTGTCGGCGGCATTGCCGGTGATGAAGTTGCGTCCCGCATTACCGGTGCCGTCGATGGTCGATACCCCCGTCAGCACCAGGTTTTCGAGATTGGCGCCAAGGGTCCAGCTGACCGAGGCCTTTACCGTATCGATCTGGGCAGCCGAGGTATTGGTTTCCACCACGCTGTCGAACGCATTGTCGACCACATAGATGTCGTTGCCATCGCCGCCGGTCATGGTGTCGGCGCCCAGTTCGCCATCCAGCGTGTCATTGCCCGCGGTGCCCACCAGGGTGTCCGCCTGATCGGTGCCGGTAATGATCCCGCCTTCCTGGCCGTGGTCGAAAATGTCCTGCACGCTGTGGTTGTCGTTGGGGTTGCCATGGAAGCCCAGGTCGTCGGCGATGTAGTCGGCCAGGCGCTGCCCGACGATCTCCGCCGACTCCTCGTGCAGGTGCCAGACATCGTCGGGATACACCAGTGGATCGACCTCGTGGCGCAAGGGCAGGTCGGTGTAGTCCACCGCCAGCTTGACGTCGGCGCGCTCGGCGGCCATGGCCTCCTGGGCGGCGCGGACATAACCGACGCCCTCGACGATGGCGGCGATCTTCTCCTCGGAATACCCCCGGGCGCGCGCCGCATCCTGGTCGTAGTGGCCGGTTTCCATCAGGTAAACGCTGAAATTGCCGAACTGCCCATGCAGGTAGTCAAACACCTTCAGGGTCGCGGCCTGGTAGGCCGCCGCCGCTGCCTGTTTGTCCGTGGCCCGGGCGATTTCCTGGGCCGCTTCCTCGCCCTGGCCCCAAATGATGCCCATGGTGACCTTATCGATGGCCTTGAGTTCGCCGAGTTGCTCACCGAGCAAGCCCACGGCCCTCAGCAGCGCAGGTCCGGGCTGGTTGGTGTCGGTCAGCCACCAGCACAACCTGAGTTCCTCGGGGTTGAGGGTCGACAGGCCGTTGACCGTGCTGCCACCCACCGCGATATCGATGCCATTGCCGTCGCTGTCGGTGAACTGGCTGCGCACGTCATAGGGGGTATAGCGGTCCAGGTCATCGACCAGCAACGAGGTGCCGGACTGATTGTCGTCCTCGGTCATGCGCAGCAGGCGCGCGTTGGACTGGCCGAGGGTCGGCAGATAGAGGATGTCCTGCGGTGCGCGTTCACTGAACACGAAGTCATTGCTCGTCAGGGTGTCGAGATAGTTGCCGTCGAGGGCGATTTCGAAGCGATTGCCGTTGGCGTCCGCTTCACTGGACTTGACGTAGGTCTTGTCGCCGGCGGCATTGAGGGTGATGTACAGGGTGTCATGGCTACCATCGCCGAGGCCGAGAAAGCCCAGCGCGGAAACGTCGATCTTGTCGACGCCCACGGTGAAGTCATGGATCGTGTCGGTGGCCGTGACACCGCCGCTGTCGTAGTCGCGATAACTGTCGAGCAGATGCGTGTAGCGGAACGTGTCGGCACCGTCGCCACCCGACAACTCGTCCCGTCCGGCGCCGCCGTCGAGGATATCCCTGCCGCCGCCGCCATTGAGCGTATCGTTGCCGTCGAGCCCGAGGATCAGGTCCGCGCCGGTCGTGCCATTGAGGGTGTTGGCGTTGTTGTCGCCGGTAATGGTATTGGCCGGCGCGTCTGCCACCGCCAGGGCGAAGTTGTCGCTGACCGACGCGCCCGAGGGATCGCTGGCCTTGACCAGTACGTCGTAGTTGCCTGCCGCGGTGCTGGTCGGCGTTCCGCTGAAGGTCAGGCTGGTGGCATTGAACGTCAACCAGGCGGGCAGAGCGCTGCCGTCGGCGAGGGTGGCCGTGTAGGTCAGCAGATCCTGGTTGGCATCGGTGAAGCTGTCGTGGTTCAGGGTATAGGAGAACGGCGTGCTTTCGCTGGCACTCTGGTCGAGGAGCGGGATGGCGACGACCGGCGCCACGTTGCCGGGTACGTTATGGTCGGCGAAGACGAAATGACTGGCTGTCAGGCTGGCGGCCAGGTTGCCCGCCAGTGACACTTCGAAGCGGTTGCCGTTGGCGTCGACGGTGAGGTCCTTGAGGTACGTGCGGTTGGTCGAGGCGCTGTAGCTCACCTGCAGCGTGCCGTTCAGGCCATTGCCCAGGCCCGTGTAGCCGAGCGTGGAGACGTCGATCCTGTCGGCGCTGGTATCGAAGTCGAGGATCTGGTCGCTGGCGCTGGTGGAACCGGTGCGGTAGCTGTCGAGTTTCGAGGTGAAGCGGAAGATGTCGGCACCCGCCCCGCCGGTCAATTTGTCCACGCCGGTGCCACCGATCAGGATGTCGTTGCCGGCGCCACCGCTGAGGATATCGTTACCGGCACCGCCGAACAGTTGCTCGTTGGCCGTGGTGCCGGTCAGGGTGTCGTTGCCCGGCGTGCCATTGATGACGACGGTCGTGGGCACATCCTGCACCGCCAGGGTGAAGCTGTCGCTGACGGTCGCGTTGCTGCCGTCGGCTGCGGTGACCTGTATGGCGTAGGTGCCCGAAGCACTATCGCCGGGTGTTCCGGTGAACGTACGCGTGACGGCATCGAAGGTCAGCCAACCGGGCAAGGCGCTGCCATCGGCTAACCTGGCGGTGTAGCTCAGGGTGTCGTTGTCCGGGTCGCTGAAGCTGGTAGCCGGTACCACGTAGCTGAAGGGCGTGTTTTCGCTGGCATTCTGGTCCAGCAGCGGCGTCGCTACCACAGGGGCATGGTTACTCGATGGCGACGTGGCGAAGATGAAATTGGCGCTGGTCAGGGTGTTGAGGTAATTGCCGTCCAGCGCCACCTCGAAGCGGTTGCCATTGGCGTCGGCGGCCAGGGACTTGACGTAGGTCTTGGTGCCGTCGCTGTTGAGCACCAGGTACACCGTGTCGTTCTTGCCGTCCCCAAGGCCGGTAAAGCCCAGGGCCGAAAGATCGATCTTGTCGGCGCTGACGTCGAAATCGGTGATCAGGTCGCCCAGGTTGGCGCCGCCGGTGTTGTAGTTGCGGTAGCTGTCCAGACGGTTGGAGAAGACAAAGGTATCCGCTCCCGCGCCGCCGGTGAGGATATCCATGCCGACACCGCCGTCGAGCTTGTCGTCGCCTGCGCCGCCATTGAGGCCGTCGTTGCCAGCCAGACCGAGCAGGGTGTCGGCCGCATCACTGCCCGACAGGGCGTCGCTGCCACTGGTGCCGGTGACCACCCGGTTGAAAATGAAGTTGCTGGCGGTCAGGGTGCCGGCGAGGTTGCCTTCGAGGATCAGCTCGAAGCGATTGCCGCTGGCGTCGGCGTCGTAGTCCTTGAGGTAGGTGCGGTCGTTGCTGGCGTTATAGCTGACTTGCAGGGTGCCACCGTGGCCGTTCCCCAGGCCGGTGAAGCCCAGGCCCGCGAGATCGATCCTGTCCTGGCTGACATCGAAATCGGTGATGGTGTCATCCAGGCTGGTGGTCGTGGTGCGATAACTGTCCGACTGGGTGGTAAAGCGGAACGTATCGGCGCCGGTGCCGCCGGTGAGCTTGTCGAGGCCGGCCCCCCCGACCAGGATGTCATTGCCGGCCCCGCCATGGATGGTGTCGTTGCCGGCCGCGCCGTAGAAAATCTCGTTGGCGCTGGTGCCCACCAGCGTGTCGTTACCCGTCGTCCCCTGGACGGTGGTCATCGGCAGCGTGGCGCTGACGTAGCTGCCGTCGCCATAGACCAGCGTGGCACCCTTGCTGGTGTGGCTGATGGTGTTGGCGATGATGGCATTGTGATCGGTGCCGTCCTCGTTACGCTCGGCGACACCGTAGGTCGAGTGGTCGCTGCCGCTGATGGTGTTGCCCTGGATGGTGTTGTCGCTGCCGTTGAAGTACTTGCCGGAAACGCCGTGGGTATCGTCATAGGACTGGATGATGATTTCCGGGACGGCGGCGCCCAGCGCGTTGTTGTTGAGGGTACTGTCGATGACATCGACATGGTTGCTGCCGTAGATGCGCACCCCGGCGCCGACGTTGTCATGGATATTGACGCCGCTGACGCTCACCTCGCTGGACAGCTTGACCAGCACGCCTTCGGCGCCGTTGCCGTACACCTGGCCACCGCTGATGGTGATGTTGCTGGGCGAGGGGATGTCCTCGCTGCCACGCTGCACGACGATACCGTTGCCGCCGTTTTGGTAGGCAACGTTGTTGCTCATGATGAAGTCGTGGGTGCTTGTGACGATGTTGAAGCCGTGGCGGTCGTTGTCGTAGGCCGTGTTGTTTTCGAAGGTGCTGTCGCTCAGGAAGTCGGCGACGAAACCGTCCAGGCCGTTGCCGTGGGAAACGCTGTTCTTGATCACCATGTTGACGGTCTGCTCGTGGGGATCGAAGCCGTACCCGGAGCAGTTCTTGATCTCGACGCTGTCGAGGGTGACGTTGGAATCGTAGCCTGCCTGGCCGGGAATGTAGCCGTTGAACCAGCCATCGATCTTGCCGGTGGTGTGCTCGCGGTTGCCGTCGATGCTGAGTTGGCTGACGCCGAAATCGTGGGTTTCCTCGCCATAGGCCGAACGGATGATACCGGTGATCTTGGTGTCGGAACCGTCGGCCACCTTGATCGTGGTTTCGCCCATGCCATCGCCGTACAGATGGACGTTGCTCTTGAGCATCAGGCAGCCGTCGGATGGCTCCTCGCCTGCCGAAACGATATACGTCCCGCTCGGGGCATATACCTGGCCACCCCCTGCGGCGGCGGCCGCATCGATCGCCTGCTGGATCGCTGCAGTGTCGTCGGTGACGCCGTCTCCTTTCGCGCCAAAATCTTGTACGTTGAAAATCATGAACTTATCTCCGTATCAGGTTAAAACCCCGGGAAGTGCCAATATTTCATTGGCAATCTCGTTGTTATGGCCCGTAGGAGCGCAAAAATGGCGACCGTCTATCGGTAATTCGTCAATAATTTGAATTAACTGATCGGTGGTTGTTGGGTTTGGCGGGAATTGTTGGTTTTTTGACGATTCAAGGCGGGGCGATTCGGGCAGGAAAACCGACGCCGGCTGCACCGGCGTCGGACGCACTACTTATTTCAGGGCGGCAAAAGCGCGCTCGGCGGCATCCAGGGTCAGTTTCAGCTCGGTTTCGCCGTGGGCAATCGAGGTGAAGCCGGCTTCGAAGGCGCTTGGTGCCAGGTACACGCCACCTTCGAGCATCAGGTGGAAGAACCGCTTGAAGCGCTCGGCATCGCTGGCCATCACGTCGTCGAAGGTGACTATGTCATCGGCGCCGCTGAAGTACAGGCCGAACATGCCACCGGCCTGGGTGGTGACGAACGGGATGCCGGCGGCATCGGCGCGCTGTTGCAGGCCGTCGAGCAGGCGGGTGGTGTAGTCGGTCAGTTCGGCATGGAAGCCCGGGCGGCTGATCAGGCGCAGGGTGGTCAGGCCGGCGGCCATCGCCAGTGGGTTGCCGGACAGCGTGCCGGCCTGATAGACCGGGCCCAGCGGGGCGATGCACGACATGATCTCGCGCTTGCCGCCGAAGCAGCCGACGGGCATGCCGCCACCAATGATCTTGCCGAAGGTGCTCAGGTCCGGGGTCACGCCGTAGTGGGCCTGGGCACCGCCGAGGGCGACACGGAAGCCGGTCATCACTTCGTCGAAGATCAGCACCACGCCGTACTGGTCGCAGAGGCGGCGCAGGCCTTCGAGGAAGCCCGGCGCCGGGGGGACGCAGTTCATGTTGCCGGCCACCGGCTCGACGATAATACAGGCGACTTCCTGGCCGACATCGCCGAGCATCTGCGCCACTGCGTCGATATCGTTGAATGGCAGGGTCAGGGTGTGTTTGGCGAATGCCGCCGGTACGCCGGCCGAACTCGGTACGCCCTGGGTCAATGCGCCGGAGCCGGCCTTGACCAGCAGGCTGTCGGAGTGGCCGTGGTAGCAGCCTTCGAACTTGATGATGCTGTCGCGGCCGGTGTAGCCACGGGCCAGGCGGATGGCGCTCATGGTCGCCTCGGTGCCGGAGCTGACCATACGGACCATTTCCATCGAGGGCACGATCGAGCAGACCAGGTCGGCCATTTCGGTTTCCATGGCAGTCGGTGCGCCATAGGACAGGCCGTGTTCCAGCTGCTTGCGCACCGCATCGAGCACGTCCGGATGACTGTGACCGAGGATCATCGGGCCCCAGGAGCCGACGTAGTCGACATAACGCTTGTCGTCTTCATCGGTGACGTAGGCACCTTCGGCATGCTTGAAGAACAGCGGGGTGCCGCCGACGCTCTTGAACGCCCGAACGGGCGAGTTCACGCCACCGGGAATGTGTTTCTGGGCATTGGCAAACAGCGTTTCGGAACGGGACATGGTCGGGCTCTCAAAAATCATGAAGTGAAGAGGGCGTTGAAGGCGCGCGCGCGGCGCGTCACTTCCTGGGCGCTTTCGGCGCCGAACAGGCCGTGGATCACCGCCAGCAGATCGGCGCCATGGGCCACCAGCGGCGCCGCGTTATCAAGGGTGATACCGCCGATCACGCAGATCGGCAGGTGCAACGCAGGGCGTGCCCGTTCGAGCAGGGCGATATCGGCCGCCGGGGCTCCGGGCTTGGTAGTGGAATTGAAGAAACGGCCGAAGGCGACGTAGCTGGCGCCCTCCTTGGCCGCCTGTTCGGCCAGCTCCAGTTGCGCGTGGCAGGTGGCGCCGATGATGGCCTTGCTGCCGAGCAGGGCACGGGCCGGGGTCAGCGGGCCGTCGGTCTGCCCCAGGTGCACGCCAACCCCGAGGCGTGCGGCGAGTTCGGCATCGTCGTTGATGATCAGCCGGGTCTTGTAACGCTCGCAGAGTTTGAGCAGCGCCTCGGCCTCGCGCAGTCGGCGGGTTTCGTCATTGCTCTTGTCGCGATACTGCAGCAGGGTCACGCCACCTTCCAGCGCGGCCTCGACATAGGCGAGGAACTTGCCGGCCAGCAACTGGCCATCAGTGATGGCATACAGACCACGTAGTTTCATCGGTTCGGCCTCAAGGCGTTACGGGTGGTGCATCACGAGCAGAAGTCCAGCGGCAGGCGACGTGGCACGAATTGTCCCTTGCCCAGTTGTTCGGCATCGCGCAGGGTGCGCCAGGTGTAGTCCAGGGCCGATTGGACGGCGCTGACCAGTTGCTCGCCCTGGGCCAGGCGGCCGGCGAGGGCGCTTGCCAGGGTGCAGCCCGAGCCGTGATAGCTGCCGGGCAGGCGCTGGCACTTGAAGGTCTGGCGGCTGCCGTCACGACCGTACAGGCGGTTATGGATCTGCTCTTCGTCGCCATGGCCGCCGGTGATCAGCAGGTACTGGCAATACGGCAGGAGTTTTTCTGCGCATTCATCGGCGCTGCCTTCGGGCAGCTCGGCGAGAATGCGGGCCTCGGGCAGGTTGGGCGTGGCGATCTTCGCCAGCGGCAACAACCGCTCGCGCATGGCATAGCCAACCTCGTCCTTGCCCAGCCGACCGCCGCCGCCGGCCCGCAGCACCGGGTCGCAGACCATCGGCAGGTGCGGGTGCGCCTGGAGCAGTTCGACCACGGTGTCGACCATTTCCAGGGAGCCGAGCATGCCCAGCTTGACCGCCGCGACCGTCGAGTCGTTGAGCACCGCATTGGCCTGGGCCAACACCCACTCACGGTCGAGGACGCGGAAATCGCTGACATTGACCGTGTCTTGCACGGTCAGCGCGGTGACCGCAGGAGCGGCATGACAGCCCTGGGCGAGCAGGGCTTCGATATCTGCCTGGAGGCCGGCACCGCCACTGGGGTCGTGTCCGGATAGGCAGAGAACAACGGGACGAGAGCTGTAGATATTCATGGGGCGCGAGCTTACCACCAATCGCTTTTTTCGGAATCGTCCACGCAGCGCTGCATTTATAACCTGAAGGTTTGTCCGATGCGGCCGATAGCGGCTGCTCATTCATTCGATTTGGTCGCTGAAATGCCCGTTCTAGAGCCTTTTGGTGAAATATTTCAATGGTGTTTTTTAGCCATCATTGGCTATGCTAGAGTGGATCCAAACGAATAACAGGCTATGCGGCATCACGTCGTCTCAAGGGAATGGAGGCTCCTGACGCGACCGGAATGGCTATGCTGGAGCCGTATGCGCTATTTGCTGATGATGTTGTTGAGCTGGCTGCCGCTGATGGCGAGCGCGGTCGAGTTTGATGAGTCCACTCAGAACTTGCCCCTGGGGCGGGTCATGCAGGTGTTCGAGGACGTGAGTGGCCAGGCTGCGATCGCGGATGTTGCCTCGCCTGCGATGGCCAGTCACTTCCATCGACACGACAAGGACGCGCTCAACGCGGGCTATTCGCGTTCGGCGTTCTGGCTCAAGGTCGACCTGACCTACAAACCGAAAAAACCCGGAGTCCGGCGAACCTGGCTGTTGGAAATGGCCTACCCGCCGATGGACCGCATCGACCTCTACCTGCCGAACGCCAGTGGCGGATACCAACTGAGTCAGCGCACCGGTGACGAACTGCCTTTCGCCAGCCGGCCGATCAAGCAGAACAATTACCTGTTCGAGCTGGATTTCGCGCCCAATGAAAGCAAGACCCTCTACCTGCGCCTGCAAACCGACGGTTCGGTCCAGGCACCGCTGAGCCTGTGGTCGGAGCAGGCCTACCTGGAAGACCAGCCGGTGCGCCTGTATGTGCTCGGCCTGATCTACGGCGTTCTGCTGGGGATGCTGGTCTACAACCTGTTCATCTACCTCAGCGTGCGTGACACCAGTTATCTGTACTACATCTTCTATATCGCTTCGTTCGGCTTTTACCAGTTGTCGGTCAATGGTGCGGCGGTCCAGTACTTCTGGCCGGACAACCCCTGGTGGGCGAATGCCGCAACGCCGTTCCTGATCGGTTCGGCGGGTTTCTTCGGTTGCCAGTTCACCCGCAGTTTCCTGGGGACGGCGGCCCATAGCCGCTGGCTGGATCGCCTGTTGCTGCTGTTGATGGCGGTTGGCGTGCTGGTCATGGCCCTGTCGCTGATGACCGGTTACGGGCTGGCCTTGCGCGTGGCAACGGCGCTGGCGCTGGCTTTCACCGTGACCATCTTCTTCGCCGGGGCCCGTGCCTGGTACCGTGGCCTGCGGGTGGCGCGCTATTTCCTCATCGCCTGGTCGGCATTCCTGTTGGGCGGGCTGATCAATACCCTGATGGTGTTGGGCTACCTGCCAAACATGTTCCTGACCATGTATGCCAGTCAGATCGGCTCGGCGCTGGAGGTCGGTCTGCTGTCGCTGGCCCTGGCCGACCGGATCAATGCCATGCGCGAGCAGCAGTCCCGGACGCTGCTGGAGTCCGGGCAGAAACTGGAAGTGCTGAACCGGGAACTGGCCAACAGCAACCGCCTGAAAGATGAGTTTTTGGCGACGGTCACCCATGAACTGCGCACGCCGATGAACGGCGTCATCGGTTCGTTGGAACTGATGCAGACGCTGGAGTTGAGTCCGGAACTGGAGCAATACCAGCAGACCGCCGCCGGTTCGGCGCTGGACATGATGCGCATGGTCAACGGCCTGCTTACCCTGACGGAGTTGCAGGCCGGGCGACTGAAGGTCTACCCGCAGACGTTCAGCCTGCGCGGCCTGCTCAGTAATTTGCAGGAGCAGTTCTCCGGGCATGTGCTGCATAAGGGGTTGCACTTTGCCATCGAAGTTGCCGAGGAACTGCCCGACAGCCTCCATGGCGATGCGACGAAGATCCTCCAGTGCCTGGAATGCCTGGTGGACAACGCCATCAAGTTCACCCGCGAGGGCGGAATGGTATTGCGCGTGATTGGCCATTCGGCCGAGCCAGGGCAACTGACCCTGTCCTTTGCCGTGATTGACAGCGGGATCGGTTTCACCCACCTGGACGAAGCCTCGCTGTACCAGCGATTCTTCCAGCTCGATGGTTCGATGACCCGTGAGTACGGCGGCCTGGGTATCGGCCTGGCGATCTGCCGGCAGTTGATCGAGCTGCTGGGCGGACGCCTGACCCACCAGTCCGAGCCCGGGATGGGCAGTCGCTTCCAGATCGAGGTCGACCTTGAGGTGCTGGCGCCCCGCAACGCGAGCCTCGCGTCAGCGTCGGCGACGCGCAATCCGCAGGCGTGCACCGTGTTGCTGGTGGACGGCAATGAAGTCAGCCAACTGGTGGTCAGGGGCATGCTGCTCAAGCTCGGTTATCGGGTGCTGACCGCCAACGATCCGCGTTCGGCCATCGATATCCTGCGCCGGGAAAGCATCGATGCCCTGTTGCTCGACGGTGCTGCCGACCTGCAGGGCGGTGCTATGTTGTGCGAGCAGTTGCGCGGGGGCCTCGGCTCTACGGCCGTACCGATCCTGGCGATGACCTGCCTGGTCAACGGCGTGGAAGACGAGCGCTGCCGAGCGACTGGGGTGACCGATTACTTGCATAAACCGGTACGTTTCGAAGAGCTGCAGAGTGTTCTGGCACGTCGGTTGTTGATGCCGGTCGAGGGTGAAAGCGCCGATATTTAGGCGTATATGTCGCTTTTTTAACGCGGGTGTGCGTGATTCACTGGGCTGCCAGGTACTTCCTGCAGGAGCTCGCCCCGATGAACCTCCATCAGTACGCCGAAACCCACGAAGTCACCAATCAGCCACCGTCGCTCGATGGTGCCAACCTCTATCGTATCGACCTGCCGCTACAGGAGTGGTCGCAACGCTTGGGTGCCGGTTGGGCCCAGGCACGGATCGATGAGTATGGGGCGTTGGCCGGTGGACCGCTGATGGCGGCTGGGTTCCTGGCCAACCAGAACAAGCCGGTGTTCGTCAGTCATGACCGTTATGGTCATCGCCAGGACCTGGTGGAGTTCCATCCGGCTTACCACGAGCTGATGCGTACCGCCATCGAGCACGGCTTGCCCTCGCTGCCCTGGACCGACCCACGGGACGGTGCTCATGTGGCCCGTGCCGCGATGACTTATCTGCACAGCCAGGCCGAAGCTGGCAGCGGTTGTCCGCTGACCATGACTTTCGCTTGTGTGCCTGCGTTGAAATTGCAGGCGGACATCGCCGGGCAGTGGCTGCCGAGCATCCTCAGTCGCCAATACGATCCGCGCAATATCGGCATCGCCCACAAGAGCGGTGCCACCATCGGCATGGCGATGACCGAGAAGCAGGGCGGCACCGATGTCCGCGCCAATACCACGCGGGCTTATCCGGTGGGGGCGAGCGGTCCTGGTCAACCCTATGAGCTGGTAGGGCACAAATGGTTCTGCTCGGCGCCGATGTGCGATGCCTTCCTGACCCTGGCCCAGACCGACAAGGGCCTGACCTGTTTCCTGCTGCCCCGGCACCGTCCGGACGACAGTCGCAACCAGTTCTATATCCAGCGGTTGAAAAACAAGTTGGGCAACTGCTCCAACGCGTCGAGCGAGGTCGAGTTTCGGGGGGCTCTGGCCTGGATGATCGGTGAGGAGGGGCGGGGCGTGCCGACCATTATCGAAATGGTAGCCATGACCCGCTTCGATTGCATGGTCGGTTCCAGCGCGTTGATGCGCCAGGCACTGACCCAGGCCAGCCACCATTGCGCGCATCGGCGGGTCGGCGGGCGCCTGCTGAGCGAGCAGCCGCTGATGCAGAATGTGCTAGCGGACCTGGCGCTGGAGAGCGAAGCGTCGCTGGCCCTGAGCCTGCGCATGGGCCGCGCGCTGAACTGTTTGGGTGACGAGCGCGAGGCCCGCTTCGCTCGATTGGTCACGGCGGTGGGCAAATACTGGATCTGCAAGCGGGCCCCGGCGATGATCAACGAGGCTGCCGAATGCATGGGCGGTGCCGGCTATGTGGAAGACAGCATCCTGCCGCGTCTGTACCGCGAGGCGCCGGTGAACTCGACCTGGGAGGGTTCGGGGAACGTGCAGTGCCTGGATGTGCTGCGTTCGCTGTCCAAGGAGCCGGGTGTGCTCGAGGTGCTGTTCGACGAGCTGGGTGACGGGCATGGCGACAAGCGTCTGGCCCGGCATATCGGGCAGCTCAAGCAGGCGTTCAGCGATACCGGCGACATCCAGTATCGTGCCCGGCAACTCACCGAAGATATCGCGCTGGCCTTACAGGCCAAGCTGTTGCTGGAAGCGGGTAACTCAGCGGTCAGCGACGGCTTTATCGCCGCGCGCCTGGGTGAGACCGGCCTGGCCTATGGCTGCTTGCCTCGCGGGGTGAATGTCGAAGCGATCGTCGCCCGCTCGACCCCCCAGGGTTTCTGACCGTACAGGCAGAATGAGCGGGTCACTGACTACTGTGGCCTTTCCACAAATCGCGATACGGAACGAAAAGCCGATGTTCCCGTCCGACGCTGTTGCAGGCAAGATGAAGGCCTGCAACATCAAAAGACAGGATACTTTCCGTGACTGAAGCTTTTATTGTCGTGCAATCCCCCGAACAGGCCGTCGATCGCCTGGCTGAACTCCACGAGCGTGCGACCACTTCCCTGAGCCAGGCGCTCAAGCGTTACCTCAAGGACCGCGTCGAACCCGACGCCGAACAGCGTGCCCTGTTCCGTTATCCCGAACTGCGCCTGACCTACACCTACCAAGGCGAAGTTCCGACGATCACCCGCGCCTATGCCAAGGTCCAACTGCCGGGCACCTACAGCGCCACCGTCACCCACCCCAAGGCGTTTCGCAAATACCTGCTGGAACAGTTGGTGCCGTTGATGCGTGATTTCACCGTAACGGTGGAAGTCGGTGTCAGCGAGCAGAACATTCCTTACCCTTATGTGGTCGAGCAAGGTGATGAGCTGGCCGGTTCCGGCGTGACCGCTGCCGCCCTGGCGCGCGTGTTCCCGAGCACCGACCTGTCTGCCGCCACCGACGATATCGCCGATGGCCTGCACGACTGGGAAAGCGCCGAGCCGCTGCCGCTGGGGTTGTTCGACGCGGCCCGGGTCGATTTCTCCCTGCGCCGCCTGGTGCACTACACCGGCAGCGATTGGCGCCACGTGCAGCCGTGGATCCTGCTGACCAACTATCACCGCTACGTCGACCAGTTCATTCTCCATGGCCTGGAGCAACTGCGCGACGATCCGCGTTTCGTGCGCATGGTGTTGCCGGGCAACGTGATCATCGAAAAGGGCATGGACTACGCCGAGGCCCAGGCGGTCGCGGCCGCAGTGGTCTGGCACCGCTACCAGATGCCCGCCTACCACCTGCAGGCGGCCGATGGTCATGGCGTGACCCTGGTCAACATTGGCGTCGGCCCATCCAACGCCAAGAACATCACCGATCACCTGGCGGTTTTGCGCCCGCATTGCTGGCTGATGATCGGCCACTGCGGTGGCCTGCGCCAATCGCAGACCATCGGCGACTACGTGCTGGCCCACGCCTACATGCGTCGCGATGGCATTCTTGACCGGGTGGTACCGCCGAACATCCCGATCCCGGCCCTGGCCGAAGTGCAACTGGCGCTGCAACAGGCGGCTGCCAACGTCACTGGCGAGAAGGGCGATGACCTGAAGAAGCGTCTGCGCACCGGCACCGTCTTGACCTACGACGACCGCAACTGGGAACTGCGTTGGGCCCAGGAGCGTCCGCTGATCAACCTTTCCCGGGCTGTGGCGGTGGACATGGAAAGCGGCACCATCGCTGCCCAGGGTTATCGTTTGCGTGTGCCTTACGGGACCTTGCTCTGCGTGTCGGACAAACCGTTGCACAGCGAGATCAAGCTGCCGGGTTCGGCCAACGCCTTTTATGAGCGAGCGGTCAGCCAGCACCTGAAGATCGGCATCGCCGCAGTTGATCTGTTGCGCACCGAGCTGCATTCGCTGCACTCGCGTAAATTGCGCAGCTTCGACGAGCCGCCGTTCCGCTGATATGGATGGCGTGGGCGGCCGGGGATCTTGGGTCGTCCATGCTGGCCTCTTCGCGGGCAAGCCGCGCTCCTACAGGGCAATGTCGTTCACAGATGTTATGTACGATGCAGTACTTGTAGGAGTCGGGCTTGCCCGCGAAGCTTTTAGCGTCCTCAAAAACGCCATTGTCAGGGCCCGCCTGGAAATAATTCCCGGCACGCCCTAGCATGACGGCTCCTGATCCTCAGATGTCCACATTCGCCATGTCTCGTCCCCCGCGTCCCGTCGCCCGCCGTTCGGCGGCGAAAAGCCCTATAGCTCCCCGCCGTGTCGCCAAGGTGCCACCGAGCGAGCCCAAGCTTATTCTGTTCAACAAACCCTTCGATGTGCTGACCCAGTTCAGCGACGGCGAAGGGCGGGCGACGCTCAAGGACTTCATCGACGTCGCGGGCGTCTACCCGGCCGGCCGCCTGGACCGCGACAGCGAGGGCCTGCTGTTGCTGACCAATGACGGCCAGCTCCAGGCGCGTATTGCCGACCCCAGGCACAAGCTGGCGAAAACCTACTGGGTGCAGGTGGAGGGCACTCCCACGCCGGAGCAGATCGAGCGCCTGTGCAAGGGAGTCGAATTGAACGATGGCATGACCTTGCCGGCCCAGGCCCGGCTGCTCGATGAGCCGCAACTCTGGCCGCGCAATCCGCCCGTGCGCTTTCGCCAGAGCATTCCCACCCATTGGCTGGAGCTGATTATCCGCGAAGGCCGCAACCGCCAGGTTCGGCGGATGACCGCAGCAGTGGGGCTGCCGACTCTGCGTCTGGTGCGGGTACGGATAGGTGACTGGACCCTCGACGGCCTCGACCAGGGCCAGTGGAAGGAAGTCCCGGCGCGCTTATAAAGTGCCGGATTCGATCAGGCCGATCACCACGCTCTTGATCACGAACGCTGCCACGCCCAGGCCCAGTACGAAGAACAGGATCAGGGTACCGAAGCGTCCGGCCTTGGACTTTTTCGCCAGGTCCCAGACGATGAAACCCATGAAAATGATCAGGATGCTGACCAGGACGGTCATCATCCACTCTTCGAAAACGGCAGGATCCATCGAAATTCTCCAGCACACGCGGGGGGTAAAAAGCCCCTCGAGTATACGCCAGCGATGATCAGGCAAAATTGACCTGCGTCGGTTTGACTCAGCCCAGTTCCGCAGCCTCTCTGCGTGACGTGAAACGCACGCTGCTCCTGTGGGCCGGGTCAGCTGCGCAGATGATTCAGCGGCAGCTCGGTGCTGTTGAGCACCTGGTTGAGCACAAAGCTGGAGCGCACGCTGGTTACGCCTTCGATACGGGTCAGATGGCCCAGCAGCAGCTTCTGGTAGTGATCCATGTCCGCCACCACCACCTTCAACTGGTAGTCGGCATCCATCCCGGTCACCAGGCTGCATTCCAGCACCTGCGGCAAGCTGCGGATCGCCGCCTCGAAGTTCTCGAAGCGTTCCGGTGTGTGTCGGTCCATGCCGATCAGCACGTAGGCCGTCAGGCTCAGACCGAGCTTCTTGCGGTCCAGCAAGGCAACCTGGCGCGAGATGTAGCCGTCGTCTTCCAACTGCTTGACCCGCCGCGAGCAGGGTGATGGCGACAGGCCGATGCGCTCGGCCAATTCCTGGTTGGAGATACGCGCATCACGCTGCAATTCCGCCAGGATGCTCAGGTCATATCGATCGAGTTTGCTCATCATTCAGGCCTTTTTCTTAACTATTGCGCTGAATTATCTATCTGAAGTGAAATATTGCGCAAGTCATGTTTATTTGAGCAATATTAGCAATCGCCTGTCGCCGCTGTCGGCCTATTCTTATCACCAGAATCACTGCAACAAGAATCACTGCCCGGACATCCAGTCCACAGCGGCCCGCCGAATCAGGCGCGTCGCGGCCGGCAACCCGACAGGGTTGTGCAGGCCCCCGGGCTACACACTGTCCAGAAGACGGCGTGAGGTGAGCCGGCGTCAAAAGCGCCGAGCACGGACGAAATTCCCCAAAGGGAGGCTGACGAGCCTCCCTTTTTTATTGCGCGTAAAATAAGTCTCGTGACTGATAGAGTGTTGCAGAACCGCAATCCGCTTTCCCAGTCTTATGGCTATGCCCTGAACCGCAGTGAGGAACCGCATGAAATCGCGCATCTGGCGTCTGGCAGGTGTTGGCTTGCTCTGTATGAGTGTCGGTGTGCAAGCGCTGGCTGAAGATCGGGGTGACGAGAACCCGCAACGTCCGCACCCGAACGGTGATCAGCGTGGCCCCGAAGGGCGCCCGGGTGGTCACGAGGGACGGCCGGAAAACAATCAGCGGCGTCCGGAGAATGCTCAGCCACGGCCCGAGGCTCCCCAGCCGCGTCCACAGGCGCCGGAGGGTCGGCCACAGGCACCGCAGTTCCGTCCTGAGGCGAATCAGCCCCGTCCGGAAAACAATCAGCACTTCGAGCGCCGTGAGCCGAATGGGGGTGGGCAATGGCAGCCGCGTCCGCCCCAGAACGACCCCAACCAGCAGAGTCGGCCGGCGCCGCAGCCGCAGAACAACCTGCCGATCCAGGGGCGGCCGGATACCGTGCGCCAGACCCAGGAACCGTTACGCGGCAACTACTCGGACATTCCTCGGCGCAATGGCTACAACCCGGGTTGGCAGCCTGGCGGCAACAATGGTCGTCCCGGCGGCAACTTCGATCACCCCAACGACCACCGCTGGCCGGGGCGCCCGTCCGGGCACGGCAATGGCTGGGGGCCAGGTCCGCAGTATCGTCCCGGTTATGTGGTCGACCGCTTCCCTGACCGCAACTGGCGCGTGCCGTACCGTGGGCAGGACTATTTCTTCTCTGGCGGCTACTGGTATCGCCCACAGGGACCACGCTACGTGGTAGTGGCGCCGCCGCGCGGGATCCGCGTCAGCTATCTGCCCGATTATGCACGGGAGGTCTGGGTCGGCAGTTCGCTGTTCTTCCTCGCGGCCGGGGCCTATTACCTCTACCAGGAAGATACCCAGGACTACGTGGTGGTCGACCCGCCCACCGCCGCGCCGCAGGTGGCACCGCCGCCCTCGGGTAACGGTTATGACGTGGTGGCGTACCCGGCCAACGGCCAGAGCCCGCAACAGGTGCAGCAGGATGGTGAGGATTGCTACCGTTGGGCCGTGCAGCAGAGTGGTTTCGACCCGGCCCGGGTCACCTATGCGCCCGACCCGGCAGTCGTGCAGACCTATCGCCAGGCCCAGGGCAGTTGCCTGAGCAGCCGCGGCTATCAGGTCAACTACTGATCAATCGCGGTGTTTCACCACTTCCCGAGGGTCGGCGTGCACCAGCACTTCGGCCTTCGGGTACACGGCATGGATCGCCTCGGCGGCCTGGTCGCTGAGGCCGTGGGCCACTGACAGCGTCAACTCTCCCGGCAATTCCAGATGCAACTGCACGAACCAGTGGTTGCCCGACACCCGTGTGCGCAGGTCATGCGCCCCCAACACGCCCGGTACGCTCTTGGCGAGTTCCAGCATGTGCTGGCTGATTTCGGGGGACAGTTCCTCATCCATCAGCACGGCAAAACTCTCGCGGCCGATCTGGATCGCACTCCACAGGATATAGGCCGAAATGCCCAGGCCGAACCAGGCATCCACCTGGGCAAACCCGAGGCTTGCGAACACCAGTGCCAACAGAATGCTGCCGTTGAGCAACATGTCCGAACGGTAATGCAGGGAGTCGGCGCGCACTGCGGTGGAGCCGGTTTCACGGATGACCCGATGTTGCAGCACCAGCAACGCGGCGGTGAGCGCCAGCGACAGCACGATCACGCCGATACTCAACCAGGGCGCGCCGACCGGCTCCGGCTGACGGATCCGGTCGACCGCCTGCACCGCGATCAGCACGGCGCTGCCGGCGATGAACAGTGCCTGGGCCATGCCCGACAGAGACTCGGCCTTGCCGTGCCCGTAACGGTGATCGTCATCCGCCGGGCGCAATGCATAGTGCACCGCCAGCAAGTTGAGGAACGACGTCACGCCATCGAGCGCCGAGTCGGTCAAGCCGGCGAGCATGCTCACCGAACCGCTCAGCCACCAGGCGATGGCCTTGGTCACGATCAGGATACTGGCGACCGCCACCGAGGCCCGGGTGGCCAGGCGTAACAGGCGAGCGTGTTCGGGGCTGCTGCTCATGCGGGGCTTTCCTCGGGGATCAGGCGGAAGGACGCAGACCGTACAGGGCCAACTGCTGCAGACTGCCCTTGTGCTGGATCAGCCGTGGATCGTTCAGCGGCAGACTCTGGCCCAGCTCGGTCTGGATGATGGCCTGCAGTTTCTGATTATCGACCCGGCCGTCGGCACCGATCGACTCATGGAGTTTGTCCGGCGCGATCTGCGCGGTGGTGCCGTTGGGCAGGTAGATGGCGCCGGTGGCGAAGTCGATACCGAAGGCGATCAGCCCGGGGATGACATAGAACAGGATACCGATGGCATCGAGGCCGGCGACCAGCGGGTCGATCTTGCCTTCGATCTGGCCGCGACGGTCGGGGAAAAAGATCGAGCCGCAGGCAGTCAACTGGGTCAGCAAGGTGGCAACCACTACACCACCGATAAGGCGCGAAGGAATACGCATGCAAGGATCTCCTGAAGGGAAAGACAAACTATACAAGGGTCGACGGATAAGACCTTGAATAATGCCGCTCGGTTCGCCGTTATACTCGGCGGCCAGTTCTGGAGCCACCATGATTTCTTTGCCGATTGATGAAGTTTTGCCTGCACTGCGCCAAGCCTTGGGCGAACGCGACGAAACCGTGCTCGAAGCGCAGCCCGGCGCGGGCAAGACCACCCGCGTGCCACTGGCGCTGCTGCATGAGCCTTGGCTGGCCGGGCAAACCATCCTGATGCTCGAACCCCGGCGCCTGGCGGCCCGGGCGGCGGCCGAGCGGCTGGCAGCAGAGCTGGGGGAAAAGGTGGGCGAAACGGTCGGCTACCGGATTCGGCTGGAGAGCAAGGTCGGCCCGAACACCCGGATCGAAGTGGTCACCGAAGGCATTCTCACCCGACGCCTGCAGGACGATCCGGCGCTGGAGGGTGTCGGTCTGTTGATCTTCGACGAGTTCCACGAGCGGAGTCTCGACGCCGATCTGGCCCTGGCCCTGAGCCTCAATGGCCGGGAGATGTTTCGCGACGAACAGCCGCTGAAGATTCTGCTGATGTCGGCGACCCTGGAAGGCGAGCGCCTCTCCAGCCTGCTCGGTGATGCGCCGGTGGTGCGCAGCGAGGGCCGCATGTTTGCGGTGACGACCCGTTGGGGCCGGGCCTTCCAGCCTGGCGAATTCATCGAGCCGCGCGTGGTGCAGACCGTGCTTGAGGCCGTCAGCGATGAAAGCGGCAGCCTGTTGGTGTTTTTGCCGGGACAGGCCGAGATTCGCCGCGTGCATCAGCAACTGGAAGAAGCCCTGGGCAGTCTGCCGGATATCCTGCTGTGTCCGCTGCATGGCGAACTGGATCTGACGGCCCAACGCGCGGCCATCGAGCCGGCGCCAGCGGGCAAACGCAAGGTGGTGTTGGCGACCAATATCGCCGAGACCAGTTTGACCATCGATGGCGTGCGGGTGGTGATCGACGCCGGGCTGGCGCGGGTGCCGCGCTTCGATCCGGGCAGCGGCATGACCCGTCTGGACACCCAGCGCATTTCCCGCGCGAGTGCTACCCAGCGCGCCGGACGGGCCGGGCGCCTGGAGCCCGGCGTGTGCTATCGCCTGTGGTCCGAGGCCCAGCATGAACAGCTGGCGGCCTACGGCAGTGCCGAGATTCTCCAGGCCGATCTGGCCGGGCTGGCCCTGCAACTGGCGCGCTGGGGTGTGTCGGTCGAGCAACTGGTCTGGCTCGATGTCCCTCCGGCTGCGGCTTATGCTCAGGCCCGCGACCTGCTCCAGCGCCTTGGGGCTCTGGCGGCCAAGCCGGGAGAAGAGGTAACACTGACCCGGCACGGCCAGGCGATGGCCGAATTGCCGGCGCATCCACGTATCGCCCATTTGCTGTTGCGCGGACAGGCACTGGGCCTGGCGAACATGGCCTGCGATGTCGCGGCCCTGCTCGGTGAGCGCGATATCCAGCGCGGCGGCGGTGCCGACCTGCATACCCGCTTGGCTTTGCTGACGGGCGAGGAACGGGTTTCCCGAGGCGGTCAGGGGGGCGTGCAACGAGCCCGGCAACTGGCGCGGCAATACCGTGGCTACCTGCGCGGCAAGGCCACTGAACCGGTGGCCGATCCCGAACATGCGCGCTGGCTCGGCGCGTTGCTGGCGCTGGCTTACCCGGATCGGGTCGCCCAACAACGACGGGCCGGTGGTGCGGAATATCGCCTCGCCAACGGCCGGGCGGCGATGTTCAGCGAAACCGACAGCCTGATGAAGCAGCCTTGGCTGGTGATCGCCGACCTGGGCAGTCGCCAGGGCCAACGCGAAGAGCGCATCTATCTGGCTGCCGAATTCGACCCAGCGCTGTTCGACACCGTGCTGGCCGAGCAGGTGAGCAACGTCGATCAACTGGACTGGGATGAACGTGAAGGCGTGCTGCGCGCCGAACGCCAGCGCAAGGTCGGCGAACTGGTGCTCAGTCGCGAGCCGTTGACCGGTCTGGACGAGGCCGCCCGTAGCCAGGCGCTGGTCAACCTGGTACGACGCAAGGGTCTGGAGCTGTTGCCCTGGACCCCGGAGCTACGCCAATGGCAGGCGCGGGTGGCGTTGTTGCGCCAGCTCGACCTGGTGGACAAGGGTCAGAGCGAGTGGCCGGACGTCAGCGACCAGGCCCTGCTGGCGAGCCTGGAGCACTGGTTGGCGCCGTACCTGGGGCGGGTCTCGCGGCTCAGTCACTTCGCCAATCTGGAGTTGGCCAACATTATCCACAACCTGTTGCCCTGGCCGTTGCCGCAGCGTCTGGATGAACTCGCCCCGCATCACCTGAGCGTGCCCTCGGGTTCGTCGATCCGCCTGGACTACAGCGAGCAGCCGCCGATTCTGGCGGTACGTCTGCAGGAGCTGTTCGGTTTGGCCGAGACGCCACGGGTGGCCGGTGGCCGGCAGGTGGTGAAGCTGCATCTACTTTCGCCAGCACGGCGCCCGGTGCAGGTGACCCAGGACCTGGCAAACTTCTGGCGCAGTACCTACGCCGAGGTGAAGAAGGACCTCAAGGGCCGTTACCCCAAGCACTACTGGCCGGATGACCCGCTGGTGGCGGAAGCGACGGCGCGGGCCAAGCCGCGTAAGTAGCGGCAATCCCTCTTTGAGGCGGCCGCTCCCCTGATATGGCCAGCCAGTTGGAGCGGCTTACGTAGATGCATGACTCGTTGGGAACGGTCTCAACGACATGCACCTCTTACTCAGGGGATGCCCGAACACAAGATTTCTGGCATTCCTTTACAGCACGTCAGTCCAAAGACGATAACCAGGCTCGCCAGCCACCCCAATCGCTGATATCGGTAGCACCCACCAACCCATAGCCTTCGCAAATGAAGCCGGTTTCCCAGCGGCCGTCCTTGAGCTCTACCTTGCCCAAGCCCAAAGGAGCGGGAATTCCATTCAGGAAAGAACCCAACTCTGCGCTCGGCAGTTGCCATACCTCTACCGCGATTTCAACGCCGCCCTCAGCGACACGCACCATGGCTGGACGTTTCACCAGCCCACCCGCAAGCGCATGCAGCCGATAGTGAGGCGCGCTTGCCGTGGCCTCCAGCAGGGTGCCGCCACGTTGCTTGAGCTGCCAGTTGAGCGCCAAGCCGTCGAGATGAGCTCCGCATACGACCAACCGGGTTTGATCGTTGCGTGCAAGGTTATCGGGAGCCTTACCCGCCTGGTAGGCGTTGGCAAGGCTCAGAAGGTATTGATCGGTAAACGGCCTGCCAAATAGCGTTACCCCCCAAGGCAAACCGTTGGCCATGAAACCACTGGGTACGGCCACCGCGGCGTAATCGAGCAGGTTCATGAAGTTTGTGTAGTAGCCGAGTTCCGAATTGCGAAGCACGGGCTCTGCGGCGAGTTCTGCCAGCGTAACTGGCCGCCCTATGGTCGGAGTCAGCACGCAGTCGAGCCCGGCCATCACGCGGTCGCACTCGGCCTTCAGCGTTTGCATGCGGTACTGCGCGCGGAAGGTATCCACGCCTGTCACATCCGGGCCTTTGGCGAGAACGGCGTGAATCACTGGCAGAACGGCCTCTGGCTGGGCGCGTGCCAGCTCTCCCACCACGCTATAACGTTCAGCGACCCAAGGCCCTTCGTATAGCAGCCGCGCCGCTTCCAGGAACGGTGTGAGATCCACAACCACCGGCTCGCCGCCCAGCGCCTTTAACCGCTCTACGGCTGCCGAGAACAGGCTTGGGCCCTCGGGGCATCCGAAGAACTGGAGGTCTTCAGCGCGAGGCACTCCGAATCGGAATGCTCTGATGTGCCCGAATGCAGATTCATCATTCCAGCTTGGGTTGGCGCGACTGTATTCGTCTTTGGGATCAAGCTCTGCAGTGAGCGCCAGCAGGCGGCTGGCCTCCGCAGCAGTAGCGGTGAAGGTAGTGACGCAATCCAATGTGCGGCATGCGGGAACAACACCGGCTGTAGAGATCAGCCCCTTGGTCGCCTTTAGCCCTACCAGATTGTTCAACGCGGCCGGGACTCGGCCTGATCCGGCGGTATCGGTGCCGAGCGCGAAAGTGGCCAATCCTAAAGCGACCGCCAGAGGCGATCCGGCGCTTGAGCCACCGGATGGGTACTCGCGTAGCACGCTGTTGGGGCATGCGCCGAAGGGCGAGCGGGTGCCGTTGAGTCCGGTTGCGAATTGATCAAGGTTCGTTTTGCCGAGCGGAACCGCGCCAAGGTCGATCAGCTTCTGAACAATGGTCGACGAACGTTCTGGCGTATAGGCATAAGCGGGGCAAGCCGCAGTCGTCGGGATGCCGGCAAGATCAATGTTGTCTTTAATGGCGAATGGAACACCGTACAGCGGCAGGTCTTTGATCTGACGGGTTTCAAGCGCCGCCAGGTAAGGCTCCAGCTCCTCGACACTGAGAAGATGGATGAACAGGTTGAAATCAGGATTCAGCGTCTTTGCCTGCTCTCGGAGCGCCAGAATGAGGCTGCGTGGGGAGCATGTGCCGCTCAGGTAGCGCTCTCTCAGTACATCAAGTCTCAGATCGTTGTTCATGCTTTCTCTCCTTTGACCATCACCGGTTCGAGAACGATTACCCGTTGGCCCGCACGTATCGCTGAGCCAGGTTCCACCAGCACTTCGCGAACGATGCCGGAGCATGGGGCAAGCACCGGGATTTCCATCTTCATCGATTCGAGTACCACCAAAGCCGTACCTGCTGTGATGTCATCACCGACGGCTACCTGGACTTGCCATAAATTGCCGGCAATGGGGCTTTCGACACCTGTCTGGTGAGGAGGCAGGAGTGCTTCTTCAGTAGCCTGCGCCACCGCTTCATTGCTCTCGAAATGCGCTTGGCCACTGTCGATCCAGCGCTGCCTTTCCGCTGCAAATGCTGCCTGCTGCTGGCCTCTGAATGACAGGATGCTTTCTGCTTCTTGCGCCAGGAAATCCTGGTAGTCGGCCAGTCGTAATTGGCTTTGCTCGATCTGCAGGTCGAAGCGACCAAGAGGGAAATCACGACGGATGCGCAGGAGTTCCTCGGCAGTGACGGGATAGAAACGAATCTGGTCAAAGAAGCGTAGCAACCAGGGTTTGCCCGAAAAGGCGGCCACCTCTCGGTAGCGGTTCCACATCTGCAGCGTACGGCCGACGAACTGGTACCCACCCGGGCCTTCCATGCCGTAAACGCACATGTATGCGCCGCCGATTCCGACAGAGTTTTCTGCTGTCCAGGTGCGTGCCGGGTTGTATTTTGTCGTTACCAGCCGGTGCCGGGGATCCAGTGGAGTCGCCACTGGAGCACCCAGGTAGACATCCCCAAGCCCCATGACCAAATAGCTGGCGTCGAATACTGTTCGTTGAACCTCGTCCAGATTCGGCAGGTCGTTGATACGCCGGATGAACTCAAGGTTGCTCGGGCACCACGGCGCATCTTTGCGCACCGTGGTCATGTACTTTTCAATCGCCAACTGGCACGCAGGGTCGTCCCAGGACAAAGGCAAATGCACGATGCGCGAAGGCACTTGCAAGTCACCAGCGGCACACACTGCATCCCACTCGCCTGCGACAGCCTCAAGCAGGGCCGCCAGCGACAATGCCTCGGGCTGATAATGAACCTGCAGCGAACGGATACCGGGAGTCAGATCGATCACCCCAGCCAGCTGCTTGGCTTCCAGCGCCTGCATCAAGGCATGGCCACGAAAGCGCAGAACCAGATCCAGCTCGGGAGCCCCGATCTCCAACAGAAGATGCGTATCACCCGCTACCCGTGCCACCAAGCGAGTGTCATCGCGACCGATATCCAAGACGATTGGAGACTGCAGTACGATGGACTCGACTGACACGGCATGGCTTTGTGCGCCGAGTAATGACGCAGTGGCAAGCTGACGGGCATGGGCAAGATCTGTCGGGACGAAGCGAACCTTGTCGCCGGCTTTGAGTTGGCCCAGCTGCCACAGGTCTGCCTCGATAACCGTCACAGGGCACACGAAACCGCCCAGGCTTGGGCCGTCTGGGCCGAGTATTACGGGCATATCCCCGGTGAAATCCACGGCACCGATGGCGTATGGGTTGTCATGGATATTGGAGGGATGAAGCCCCGCTTCCCCGCCGTCAGCACGAACCCACTCAGGTTTCGGCCCGATCAGGCGAACACCGGTACGGCTCGAGTTGAAGTGCACTTCCCAGTCGGTGGAAAAAAACGTGTCTATGTAGTGCTCTGTGAAATACTCCGGTGCGCCATGGGGGCCATAGATCACCCTGATGTGGCGAAGCGCCCCAAGTTGGGGTTGCTCAGGAAGCACTGCCCCGACAGTTTTGTCTGTCAGCGGTGCAAGGTGCAAAACATCCCCTGCACGCAGCGCACGACCACCGTGTCCGCCGAATTGACCCAAGGTAAAGGTACTTTTACTGCCGAGATAGTCCGGCACCTGAATGCCGCCGCGAACGCAGAGGTAACTCCGTGCACCGGCACCCGCTATCGTGCCCAGGCTCAGGACTGAACCCGATTTGATCAGGATCACAGCGTTCATGGCGACATCTGCGCCATCCAGCGTCACCGGCACTACTGCGCCCGTCACAACCGCTACCGCATCGGTATTGAACCGAAGGGCAGGGCCGCTCATGGTGATCTCCAATCCGGCGGCACCTTCAGGATTATCCAGGAGCTGATTGCCCAAGCGCAGGGCTCGACTGTCCATCGGGCCCGACGGCGGTACTCCGACCGCCCAGTAGCCCAAACGTCCAGGGTAGTCCTGAACACTGGTCTGGGTGCCGCCACTCAATACTTCCAAGGTGTCGGCCTGGTAAACCAGCCCCTCAAGGCAGCGTGTCCAAGGGTGACCGCTGGTGAAGGGCTTATCGAGCAGTATTTGACGAAGGTAGTCGCGGTTGGTCTCGACCCCGTATAGCTGACTTTCGCCGAGTACCTTATGCAGGTGCAGACGGGCTTCTGCCCGGTCAGGGGCCCACGTGATGATTTTGGCAAGCATCGGATCGAAGTAGGGCGCAATCTCGCATCCTGCCTCCACCCACGTATCGATGCGCAAGGCTTTGCCATCTGCCGCAGGGAAGCGGACAACCGTCAAAAGGCCAGGGCTTGGCTGGAAGTCTTTACCCGGATCTTCGGCGTAGAGCCGTGCCTGTACAGCGTGGCCGCTAGGTACCAGGTGCGCACCTATCTCGCTCAACGGGGGCAAGTCGCCTGCAGCCAACTGGATCATCCAGCGCACCAGATCCACGCCCCAGACCTGCTCTGTCACGCCGTGCTCGACCTGCAGGCGGGTGTTCACTTCCAGAAAGTAGAAGCGCTGCTCATCGCTGTCAAAGACGAACTCGACGGTCCCTGCGCTCCGATAATTAACGGCTTTCGCGAGTTTGATCGCGGCCTCGCAAAGTGCCTCAGCCATGCCATCCGGGAGATTGGGGGCTGGGGTTTCTTCGAGTACCTTTTGATTGCGTCGCTGAACCGAACAGTCCCGAACCCCTAAGGCCAAGACCTCGCCGGCGCCGTCGCCGAAGATCTGAACTTCAAGGTGACGAGCACGCTGGATGTACTTTTCGATGAACACGCCAGCGTCGCTGAAATTGTTCTGACCTAAACGCTTGACCGTCTCAAACGCCTCATGCAGCTCATCGGCCGAACGACATACGCGCATCCCGATACCGCCGCCGCCGGCGGTGCTTTTCAGCATGATCGGATAGCCGACCTGGGTTGCCGCTTGTAAGGCGTCCTCAACACTGTCCAGAAGGTCGGTACCTTCCAGCAGGGATACACCCTGCTCATGTGCCAGTGCCCGGGCTGTGTGTTTGAGTCCGAACAGGCGAAGTTGCTCGGGCGTCGGTCCAACGAACACGATGCCAGCAGCTTCACAGGCCTCAGCAAACGCCGCGTTTTCAGAAAGGAAGCCGTAGCCTGGATGAATAGCCTGAGCGCCGCTGGCTTTCGCCGCGGCGAGAATCTTGTCTACAGCGAGATAGGTTCCAGCGGCGGCGCCTTCACCAAGGCTCAGCGCCTGGTCTGCCTCAAGGATATGACGGCTGGCGACATCTGCTTCCGAGTAGACGGCAACGCCTTTGACTTCGAGTTCGCGCAATGTACGCAAAATCCGGCAGGCGATAGCCCCTCGGTTAGCTATTAACAGCGTGTTGAACATACAAACCCCTAAAGACGGCAGGTGTCCGCCTCAACTGGGTTGCGGGTCGTCCCGCAGTTTTTCGAAAGGTCGTGGGGCCGTCCCCAGACAATGGTCAGTCAGGCTTGCGGGGCGTTTCATGATGATCGTTGCGAGGCCAAACCTGGGCCGCACGGCTTTGGCAGATCATGAACAGCCAAGCTCTCCAGGTGCACAGCCAGGCTTTCATTCCCATATCAATAACTCTGCCGGGGTGGGGTTGTAGCCATTGCATGGATTGTTCAATTGAGGACAGTTGGAGATCAGTACGATCACATCCATCTCTGCACGCAGTTGTACGTACTTGCCCGGCGCGGAGATGCCGTCCTCGAACGTGAGTCCACCGTCTGGAGTGACAGGCACGTTCATGAAAAAATTGATGTTTGGACTGATATCTCGTTTGCCTAATCGGCCATCGTGGCAACAGGCCCGCAAGTAGTTGTCACGGCAGCTGTGCATATGGCGCTTATCAAGCGCATAACGGACGGTATTGCTTTCTTGTGCGCACGCTCCACCCAGCGTGTCATGACGGCCACAGTTGTCTTCGAGGATGGTCAGCAGGGGCCGGCCGAGGTTCGAGTAGAGCACGCTGCCCACGCCGAGATACACATTGTTCTGCCGACGAAGCGTGCGCTGCACGTCATATCGCTCGCGTGGATCAGTCGCACTGTAGAACAGAGTATCAATGGCCTGATTACCTTCCAGGTCCAGAATCCGGAGTGTTTGACCGGCTTTGACTTCGGTCAGCCAAGGTTCGCCAGCGGGAATAGTGGCTCGATAAATGGCGGCTTCTGGATTGAGATTGGCTGTCATGGAAGAGTCCTCAGGCGAACAAGCGGTCGGTATTGGTAAAGCCGCGCTGATTTTCAGGGCGCGAAGTGCGGCAATGCTCTGCGACACTGGCATCTGCATTCATGAAGGTGAGTTGAACGGGTTTAGGGGAGTATTCGCTTGCCGGGTCCATCGGATGTTGCAAGGCGGTGATGATGAACAGCGTGTCCATCGGCGCGTACAGCTCAATGCAATCGCCTGCCTTGGAGTTTCCCTGAGCGAAACTCAGCCCGCCGTTGTCATCCACGTCAACCCGGCTAAACAGATTCAAGACCATGGATAAGTCAGTCAGACCCAGATCCCATTTGCCCATTTCGACCAGAAGGTTGTCTGCACCGTTACGGAAGAAACCATTCCGTAATTCCTGATAGCGTCCTTGACCGTACTTTTCCTCCACCTCAGCCGAGCACAGGACGCCGCCAATGCTGTCGCTCCATCCACAGGTATCGCGAGTGATAGCCGCCAGTACACGGCCCATGTCCGAGTACAAGCAATGTGTGGTGGTTTAATTTCCCCGGACACCCCGATAGGTGGAAAATGCATCTATCGAGGAGTTTTTCATGACCGACAAACGCAGGACATTCGACGCCAGCTTCAAGCTGCAAGTCGTGAAGATGATCACC